>Ga0307438_1001271_pt1 | contig 16339 bp, 13 predicted proteins | sample SalMarWE160110MG_FD_202144 | JGI IMG/M metagenome (GOLD analysis project Ga0307438, IMG submission 202144) | Salt marsh sediment microbial communities from the Plum Island Ecosystem LTER, Massachusetts, United States - WE1603-110 | ecosystem: Environmental > Aquatic > Marine > Intertidal zone >... | reverse complement strand
AAGCGGGACGCCAGCAGAGGGATAAGGATGAGTGCCAGCACGGCCGGAAACGCATTGCGCACGACCACGAGCGGAAAGAAGGTTATGCTCCGCCAATCTCCATTGCGGAGGAAATCAGCGGCGACGCCAGGCAAGGTTGTGCCCCGCGCCCCTGCCTCCGCCAGCGCACTAAGAAGTATCACCAGCAGGAGAACAAGACCTAGCAGCGCAACACGGAGCCCGTACCCTGACTTCGATGGTACTTTGCCTTCGTCTGGCGGTATGAACTGCGGTGGATAGGCGCTAATCTCACACCCCCTCAACCATCCCACGAATGCGCTCCATCGTTGCTATCGTTTCCCGTGGCAACAACTGTTGCACCGATGGCTGCTGAGCCATCCCCTGCAGGGCCTCGAGAAACCAGCCGGCAACCACTTCGGCCGACACGACAGCCCCTGCCATTCCCAGTTGCTCCATACGCTTACCGAGGGCCAGGATCATTGAGGTCCGCGCCTCTGCCCGTGCCTGCTCCACCATGCGCAACCGGTCCGCCTGTCCCTCGGCCTGCCTGAGCATGATCCTGCGCGCCCAATCGGCCTGCCAACTCGCGATGCGTTGCTGGAGCACGGCCTCATCCGCGGGGAGCAGGTTGCCGATACTGCCACCTACGACGTGAATGCCAAGCGGCGTAAGTTCCCTTTCCAATTGCTCCTTCAACTTCTTGATGATTCTGGAGCGCGGATCCTCGCCCGGTTCATAAAGGTCATAAGGGGCACACAGTTCGTCGAGGGTGTATTCGGCGATGATGCTTTGCACGGCTCGCCGGGCTACCATCTCCGGTAACTCGTGCCACTTGCGTTTCTTTGTCTCCTCTGCCAGATGCTCCATCTTCTGTGCGTGGAAGGCTTTGAAGACGGCGCTCTTGCGATAGGGGAATGGCCTGCCCAGGATAGGTTTCTCTCCTCCGGCCTCGATCTGGAAGGGAACGAAAACCAGCACCTTGACGGCGATGCCATCCTTCGTAAGAGCCTGCACGGTGAAGGCACGAAGTTGTTGGCGCAGGTCAATCGCCTGCACAGGTCGATCGGCCCGCTCGGTGAACACTACACCGGGTCCCTGGGCCCCCTTGAATTCCAGGCCGTCGGTGATGACGACGGTGTGGTCGCAACTACTGAGCACTAAACCAGGTCCTGCAGTAGGCACCGTGATGCCACCAGGGAGACGCATAGGGCGCATGAATTGATTACCGCTCGCACGCTTGACCAGACTGTCGTCTTCGTACCGTTCGTCCGTGATGACATAGTAGGGATAGTTTGTCCCGATAGTGAAAGTAAGCAGGCATCGGAGGGCCTCCCACCGCCGGCCACGGGCTGAAGGCGGCAGGAGATAGCCTGCCACGAGCCAGAGACCAGGCCCAAAGAGAAGCCAGGCGAGGAGAAGAGTAGCGGGCATCAGTACACCCATCCCCCCCTTTCCGTGGTGTATGACGCCAGCAGTGTACCAACAGAACCACGCAAAACTCAGCAACGCGGCGATGTGCCACTTCTTCAGCCACAGGGACAAAGACAGGCATAACAGCAAGGAAATGAGTGCCCAGCCGATGAAGCAGGCAGCCGCGAGCGTGAGCCAGGGTGACAAGGAGACCCGGGCCAGGGCAAAAAGGACCATCCCAACAATGAAAACGATGGCAGCGAAAAATATGGGATAAAAGAACGGGCCAATCTCTCGTCGTTTCATCGGCACGATCCCTCGTCACGACCTGCCTATGCAGCAGCGGCTGCGCTTGCAGGCATCATTCATGGACGCCACTCCGGCGCTTCTCCTACGGTGCGAGTAATCTTGATGACGTGCCCCCACGGGTCTGCACGCACGATGTAGCACACTCGTGGGTTAGGACGGTGGCCTGAGTTCTGAGTCGGTTGGGGCAGTTGGTATATCTCCTGTCGGGCGACCTTCATCTCGATGCCGCCGTCGTCGGTGCGCGCCAGTTCGTCCCAGATCCAGGTGGCGGCCTGACCCCATAGTCTGACCTGTGGTGATAAAGAGCCCCCTACTGCAGCTGACACGTCCGCACCCGGGGAAAGGCGAAGAATCTGCGGGTCGGTCTGTCCCTCGAACTGTACATAGCTCATCATGCTTATTACGTTTGTGCCCTTGGGGTCGAGCCGGCCCATCTTGACTTCAGCCTCCCGCCGTACAATCTGGGCCAGTTTTTCGTCTTGCAAGAAGATGGGATGTGGAAGCACCTGGTTCATACGTTCAGCGTACCGCCGCGCTAACATCATTGATGAAGAATAGGTCAGCGAGAGGAAGAAGGCGACGTGTCCGATCATACAAATCAAGGGCAAAGCACGTTTCACTCTGTTTTTAAAGTCATCCGGTGGGGGCTAGACAGGCTCTTCAGAAGGAAGCGGGGGCACTTCTTCTTTGTGCTCGAGAAGCAGCCACTCTGATAACTTCCACAGCACATTGGACTGTATGAGCGCGTAGGCCAGGAGCAGAACCAGTCCAACAACCAGCGCTGGCATCAATATAGTCTTTAACTGTGCGCTAAGCCGTATTCTTATTCTTTTCCTCGGTCTCCCGGTTCTCACCCGCGCCAGCAGTTCGGTTTCGCGCACCTTATGCCGTCTCTCATATACCTCCTGAATGATGACCAGACAGCCCCCCACAGTCAACACCGTTGCCAACAAGCGTATCGCTGGATTGACCCCCTCCCACAGGCCAGCCATGCCCATCAAACCGAAACCGAGCGCCACAGTGATGATAAGAAACGGTGCGTGGCAATGCGGCTCTGTGAAGTGGAGCAGTCCCCGAAGTCCTCCTTGCTCCACCGGCTCGGATGCCTGCCACCTCACCCACGGCGCGTTGTCCGAACCACAGCGCTTGCAGAGTTGCCCTGCCTCGTAGTACCCTTTGCAAACAATGCATTCAGGCATGCCCCATTGCCCCCGCCCACTCGAGTCATCTAGCCTGACATGTTGCTATTGCTTAAAAGAATATCACAACTTTATCCCAAGCGCAAGTGCTGTTGCTGAGTGAGCCGATGGTCAGATCAACTCGTCCCCATACCCGAACAACCCCGCTGTCCCGCCGGTGTGCCAGAATAGCACCCGCTCGTCGGGACCGAAGACGCCACGACGGATCAGGTCCAGCAGGCCCCCAAAGGCCCGGCCGGTGTAGACGGGGTCGAGCAACACTCCCTCGGTGCGAGCCATGGTGCGGATCGCCTCCCGCTCCAGGTCCCCCACCACGCCGTACCCGCCGCCCAGGTAGTCGTCGTTCACGGCGAAGTCCTCCGGGGCGAACGTCAGCCTCAGCCCCAAATGGTCCGCCGTTGCCGTCGCCAGCCCTGCCAGCGTGTGCGTCAGCGCCTCGGCCCGCGGGTCCACGCTGATGCCCAGGATGCGCCCCTCGTACCCCAGCGCCCGTCCTCCCACCATCAGCCCCGCCTGCGTACCGCCACTGGAGGAAGCCAGCACGACGTGATCAAAGTGCGTGTCCCGCTCCGCGCACTGCGCCAGCAACTCCTCCATCGCCGCCACGTAGCCGCTGGCTCCGACAGGGTTGCTCCCCCCGTAGGGGATGACGTAGGGGCGACGGCCCGCCGCTCGCAACTCCTCGGCCACCTGGGCCATCGCCTCGGGCAACGGCAGATCGCCCGCCCAGCGCGCCTCCGCGCCCAGCAGCCGGTCCAGCAGCAGGTTGCCCTGCACCTGCGCCGGCTCCTCCCCTCGCAGCACCAGCACGCGCCCCAGGCCGAACCTGGCGGCGGCGGCCGCCGTCTGGCGGGCGTGGTTGGACTGGGCCGCGCCAGCCGTGATGAGCGTGTCGGCCCCTCGCGCCAGCGCCTCGGCCACCAGGAACTCCAGTTTGCGGGCCTTGTTCCCTCCTGTCGCCAGCCCGGTCTGGTCGTCCCGCTTGATCCACAACTCCGGCCCGCCCAATTGCGCCGTCAGGCGGGGCAGCGGCTCCAGCGGGGTGGGTAGGTGGGCGATGGACACTCGTGACAGTTTGCCGGTCAGCATATTGGCACCTCCATGGGATTGTCGTGACGTCTCAGGTCTGTTATAATAGCAATCGTGATGAAAGTCAACCGCCACTATACCACGTTCCTGCTTGCGCTCTCCCTGCTGGCAATTTGCAGCAGCGCAGCCGCCAGGCAGACATCATCGCCACGCCCACCATTTTCCTCCCCGGCGGCGGGCGTCATCCCTTCGTGGGCACTCCCCGCTCTTCCCTCCTCCTCACCAGGGGAAACTGAGGCGGGGAATGGCCCTATCGAACCGGAACTACGGCGAGCGTTGCTGATGGCCGAGCCCGACGAGCGTTTCCGCGTCATCGTGCACTTGCGCGAGCAGGCCGATCCCAAAGCGGCGGTCGTCGGAGTGCTGAACACGACCGAGGCCCGCTCCCGCGTCGTCGAGGTGTTGCAAATGACCGCTGCCCGCTCCCAGGCCCCGCTGCGAGCCTACCTGGCTGGCGCTCGCGCCGCCGGCGCAGTCCACTCCTACACCCCATTCTGGATCGTCAACAGCATCGCCGTCCACGCCGACCGCGACGCCGTCTTCGCCCTCGCCGCCCGCCCCGAAGTCGCCGTCGTCCGCCTCGACCACTACCGCCAGTGGGTGGCTAACCAACCAACTAACCAACTAACCAACCAACCAGCCACCGAGTGGGGCATCGCCCGCATCCGCGCCGACGACGTCTGGCACACGCTGCACGTCAGCGGCACCGGGGTAGTCGTGGCGGGGATGGACACGGGTGGAGACTGGCTCCATCCGGCCCTGCAGGCCAACTACCGGGGTTACAACCCCCACGGCCCGGCCAACCATACTTACAATTGGCACGATGCCACTGACGTCGGCGCGCTTTACCCGGTGGACGGCCACGGGCACGGCAGCCACACGCTGGGTACTATCGTCGGGCAGGACGGCATCGGCGTGGCACCGGGGGCGCGCTGGATTGCGGTCAAAGTGCTCAATAATCAGGGATGCGGCTACAACTCCTGGATCCACGAGGGCTTCCAGTGGCTCCTGGCCCCCGATGGCGACCCCGCCAGAGCCCCCGACGTAGTCAACTGCTCCTGGGGCAACTCCAACGGCCACCTGACCACCTTCCAGTCCGATCTTCAGGCTCTGCGGGCGGCGGGGATTTTCGTCGTTTTCTCCAACGGCAACGAAGGCCCCGGCCGGGGCACCGTGGGCTCGCCAGCCTCTCTGCCGGAGGCCTTCGCCGTCGGCGCCAGCGACGCCGACGATGAGGTGGCCTACTTCTCCAGCCGTGGCCCATCGCCATGGGATGAGATCCGCCCCCACGTCGTCGCGCCGGGCGTGGGCGTGCGCTCCGCCTTGCCCGGCGGCGCCTACGGCGAGATGACCGGCACCTCGATGGCCGCACCTCACGTCTCCGGCATCGTCGCCCTCCTGCGCTCGGTCAACCCCACGCTGAGCATCACCAGCACCGCCTACGTTCTCACCAGCACCGCCGTCCCCATCACCGTCCCGGCGCCAAACAATGACAGCGGCTGGGGACGGGTGGATGCTTTCGCCGCTGTCGCCGCCGTCGCCCATCCTGGCTTCATCACCGGCACCGTCGCCCGCGCTGGCGACGAAGCGCCCATTACCAGGGCGACCGTCGCCGCCGCGCCCCACGGCGGAGGCGGCGGAGGGACGGCCACCACTGGCGACGACGGAGCCTACCTCCTCGCACTGGCCCCCACCGTCTACGACGTGACCGCTTCCGCCTTCGGCTACGAACCGGCCACGACCTGGGGCGTCGTGGTGACGACTGACACGACGACCGTGGTGGACCTCTCCCTGACCGCCCTTCCCACCGGCACGCTGCGCGGCCAGGTCACCGACGCGACTACCGGCGATCCCGTCACCACCACCATCACCGTCCTGGGCACTCCCATCGAGATCACCGCCAGCCACTACACGTTGACTCTGCCGTCTGGCGACTACATTCTCCGCGCCCGCAGCCTGGGCTACCAGGTCGTTACTACCACCGTGCACATCAGCGACGGGAGTGTCACCATCACCAATTTCGCTCTGTCACCCGCCCCATCCATCCTGCTGGTGGATAGCGGCCGCTGGTACTACGGGAGCGAGATTGGATACTTCCGCCAGACGCTGGACGAATTGGCCTACGCCTACGACGAGTGGGCCATCAAACACCCGCCCGGCGACGTTCCAACTGCAGCCGACCTGGCCCCCTATGACGTTGTCGTATGGTCAGCCCCACAGGATGCACCAGGCTTCGTCGGTGCCCAGGATGCCATCGCTGGCTACCTTGACGGTGGCGGGCGGCTGCTGCTGACCGGCCAGGACGTGGGTTACTGGGATGGTGGCGGCGCGATGGCCTACTGGAGCGCCTACTACAATGACTACCTCAAAACCAACTACGTCAGTGACGACGCGCCGACGCGAGTGCTGGAGGGGTTGGGAGGCGACGTCTTCGCCGGGCTGGCGCTGACCATCACCGGTGCGGGCGGCGCCGATAACCAGGACGCCCCTGACGAAGTCGCTGTCGCCGACCCCGATGCGGCGGCGCCGGTGCTGGTCTACCAGGACGGCGAGTGCGGCGGTGTGCGCGTCGGCACATGCCTGGACTACCGCGTGATCTACTTCTCCTTCGGCTTCGAGGGCATCAACGATGCGAACGCCCGGCGGGAAGTGATGAGCCGGGCGCTGGACTGGCTGACCTCCCCGTCGCCAGCCGTCGGGCTCGAACTGACACCTGCCTCCCAGATGCGCATCGGGCTGCCCGGCAGTGTCGTCACACACACACTGCAGGTGCGCCACGTGGGGCAAGGAGGCGTCACGGATACTGTCAGCCTCTCGCTCGACGGTGCATCCTGGGCCACTCAACTGAGCGCTCTGTCGCTCGCCCTGGCCCCCTGCACCTCGTCCACCGTCGTCCTTGGCGTCACCATCCCCACCACCGCTACATGGGACACCCACGACGCGGTTACGATCACCGCTCGCTCATCGCTCTCGCCCGCGCTGGCGCTGAGCGCCACCCTCACAACCAAGGCCCCCGCCCCCATTCTGCTGGTGGACGACGACCGCTGGTATGATCAGGAAGCCAAATACGAAGCAGCGTTGGCGGCCGGCGATTTCCCCTACGACTACTGGTGCACCGGATGGGCCCACGGAGCGGGGAGCGGTCCCCCGCCGGACATGCTGCAACGTTACCCCCTCGTAGTCTGGTTCACTGGCTACGACTGGTACGCTCCGCTGACCGGCGAGGAAGAGGCAATGCTGGCGGATTACCTGGATGGTGGCGGGCGGCTGTTTCTCTCCGCACAGGACTACCTGTATTACCACTCCGGTAGCGACTTCAGCCGAGACTACCTGGGCGTGCTGACCTACACCGAGGACGTGACGCCAACACTGGCACGGGGCGTGCCCGAGAACCCGCTCAGCGAGCACCTGGGCCCCTACCTGCTGGCCTACCCTTTTACTAACTGGTCCGATGCGCTTGTGCCCACTCCCGGCACGGCAGTCTCCTTCCGCGATCAGGAGCGCCGGCCCATCGCACTGGCGCGGCGGGAGGAGAATCACAAGGCGGTCTTTTTCTCCTTCCCCTTCGAGGCACTGCCGGAGGCAAGTCGGGCCGAGGTGATGGAGCACGTCGCCGGGTGGCTGAGTTGGCTGGGCGGCTCGACCTTCTCCGCCGACAGGGGAGCAGTTGCCCCCGGCGATACTCTCACCTACACCCTGAGGATACAGAACGACGGCTTCGCCACCGTCACTGCCTCACTTTCCAATACCCTCCCGGCCGACACACATCTCATCCCCGGCAGTGTCACCGGCCCTGGCAGTTACGACCCGGTCACCCGTCGCCTCTCTTGGAGCGGCCCTCTCAGCCCCAGCGCGGCTGTCACCTTCACATACCGTGCCACCGTCGCCGCGGGCACCGCACTCAGCAACCCCATCGTCAACACCACCTGTTTCGGGCTGGAGGATCACGCCATCCGCTTCCACCGCGCCGCCGTCGTGCGGGTGGGCATGCCGGATTTCTCCCCGTCGGCCTTCTCGTGCGACCCGTCTCCTGCGCGGCCCGGCGCGGTCGTCACCTGCACACTGGCCCTCGCTAACGCCGGTACTGGGGACGCTCTCACGGCAACGGCCGCTATCTCTCTCCCAGCAGCCGTCACCTTCGTCCCCGGCTCCCTGGCCTGGGCCGGCGGGGGCGCAGCGGAGGGGCTGACCGGGACGGTTCGTTGGACTGGCCCCTTGAGCGCCCAGGGCCAGGTGTCCCTGACTTACGGGCTCACCCTGCCCACCAGCCCGGTTCACCCGCCCCTGTACAGTGTGGCCTTTGTAGAGGATGGCATGGGGGGCGAGTGGGAGCGGGGGGTCTGGCTGGAGATTGAGCCGCTGCGCTGGTACTTCCCGCTGATATTCAGAGACGGCCCGTGACCGGATCGCCACTCGATGACGCCGTTTTACGTTTCGCGCAGCCGCACGCTCAACCCCGAATGCCGCTCCCGCACCTTGGCGTTGTGCACGGCGATCCCGATGGCCCGCCGCGTGCCCACCAGCACGACCAGCCGCTTGGCCCGCGTGATGCCGGTGTAGAGCAGGTTGCGCTGCAGCATCAGGTAGTGCTGGGTCAGCACCGGCATCACGACGGCGGTGTACTCCGCGCCTTGCGACTTGTGAACCGACACGGCGAAGGCATGTACCAGTTCATCGGTCTCGCCCCAGTCGTAGACCACCGGCCGGCCATCTATCGTCACCACCAGCATTTGCTCCACCGGGTTTATCCCCGTCACCCGGCCGATGTCCCCGTTATATACGTCCTTGTCATAGTTGTTGCGCACCTGCATTACCTTGTCGCCCACGCGGAAGACCCGCCCGCCCAGCTGTCGTTCGACCCTGCGCGGAGAGACAGGATTAAGGGCTTCCTGCAGGCGGGCGTTGAGATTGGCAACCCCGCACGCCCCCCGGTACATCGGCGCCAGCACCTGCACATCGTTCACCGAGTCCAATCCGAACTTGCGTGGAATCCGTTGCTGCACGATGTCCACGAGCAGGTCGGCGGCTTCCTGTGGGTCTTCTTTGGAGAAGAAGTAGAAATCGTCGAAGCGATTGAGGACAGGCATCTGCCCCTGGTTGATGCGGTGAGCGTTGACGACGATGCCGCTGTTGGCAGCCTGGCGGAAGATGGTGGTCAACCGCACGACAGCGGCGCGACCGGAAGCGATGATATCGCGCAGGACGTCGCCAGCGCCGACGGAGGGGAGTTGGTCCACGTCACCAACGAACAGGACGTGCGCGGCCGGGTCCACTGCCTTGAGCAGGTGATTGGTCAGCAACAGATCCAGCATTGAGGCCTCGTCCACGATGAGGCAGTCCACCTCCAGCGGGTTCTCCTCGTTGCGGCGAAACCCCTCCAGCGGGGAGTACTCCAGCAACCGGTGGACGGTCTTGGCCGGGCGGCCCGTGGCTTCCGAGAGACGCTTGGCGGCGCGGCCGGTGGGGGCGCAGAGGGCGTACCGGCAGTGGAATGCTTCCAGCGCAGCGATGACTGTGCGCACGGATACGGTTTTGCCAGTTCCGGGGCCTCCTGTGAGCACCGTCACCTTGTTGGTGAGTGCAGCGCGGACCGCCTCCCGCTGCTGCGGCGAGAGTTCGATGGCGGAGTCCCGGGCGACTTGAGCCAGCAGTGCGTCCCAATCCACGCTGCGGAAGGGGGCCAGGCGGGTGGCGGGACTTTCGACAAGTGCCTGCAGGCGGCGGGTGACGCCGATCTCGCCATAGTAGAACGGGGCCAGGTAGACGGCCCGCTCCTCGCGCACCTGGGGCGACCGCAAGGGTACGCCCCTGCGTTTGTCGGCGGTGGGGTAGACCAGCGTCTCGCGGTGCACCACCTCATCGGCATCCAGGTCCTCGATGGCCTCCCTCGCCAGTTCGGGGGGCACCTCTAGCAGTTTGATGGCCTCGCTCACCAACTCAGATTCGGGTGCATAGACGTGGCCCTCGTCGGCCAGTTGGCTCAGCGCGTGGGCCACGCCGGCCTGGATGCGGGACGGCGCGTCGGGCGGTAACCCCAGGTCGCGGGCGATTTTGTCGGCGGTCTTGAAGCCTACTCCCCAGATGTCACGGGCCAGCCGGTAGGGGTCCTCCTGCACCACCCGCAGCGCGTCGTCGCCGTAGGTCTTGTAGATTTTGACCGCCAGGCCGGTGGTGACGCCGTGGCTCTGGAGAAACAGCATCACCTCGCGGATGTGCTTCTGCTCCTCCCAGGCTCTGGCAATGGCGGCGGCCCGCTTGGGGCCCACGCCCAATGCCTCCCGCAGCCGCCGGGGTTCCTCGTCGAGGACGCGCAGCGTATCGGCTCCGAAGCGCTGGACGATGCGCGCCGCAGTGACAGGCCCCACCCCCTTGACCAGCCCGGATCCCAGGTAGCGCTTGACGCCCTCGGCGGTGGCCGGGAGAACCTGCTTGCACCGCTCGGCCTTGAACTGGCGGCCGTACTGCGGATGGGTCGTCCAGGTGCCTTCCAGGCGCAGGCTCTCGCCGGGCTGCACCTCCGGCAGGTTGCCAACGACGGTGAGCAGGCCGGTCTGCCCCGGCACGTTCAGCCGGATGACGGAGTAGCCGGTCTCCTCGCTGTAGTAAGTGACACGCTCGACGGTGCCGTGGAGTTGGTCGGACATCGGGGGAATGATAGCAGAACCAATGACAAATGACAAATGACCAATGACCAGTGGCGTGGTGACAGGGTGACAAGGTCAGAGGGGGAGCAGAGAACGAGGGAGTATGGAGGTGTGGGAGATAGAGGCGGCGTGCCGGGGGCCCGCCAGGGCGGGTTCGGCTGACCCCCAGGCACTGCCAAGAAAAGGAGGAGATTTGATACGACCGGCCCCGGTAGTCTGGTGTGTCCCACTGTAAAACCGGTCGCTTCAGACGGCCTTAGTATACCCCAAGATGGGCATCTTGAGGGTTGCATATACGTTACAGTAGCGTTTCGGTTTCGTAACTTTCTTTGAACCAGATGTGCTTGTTCTCACCGTTTCCGAGGGATGATGATCCAGAGGAGCACGTAAGGCAAGAGACCCGGCAGACCACCCGGGATCATCAGGATCAGGAAGAGCAAGCGGAACCAGCACGGACTGAGGCCGAAAAAGGCTCCCAGACCCCCACAGACTCCCGCCACAATTCCGTTTTGCCGCCGCAATTTGTAGTTGCCAGTCATTGTCGTGTACCCTCGCGCGAATCTACTTGTCTTCCTTGACCAGCGCCGACAGGATGACGGAGACGACGCTGACGATGAGCGCGCCCAGGAAGGCGGCCCAGAAGCCGTCCACGATGAAGTTGACGCTGAACCACTTTTGGGCAATCTCCGAGGCCAGCCATAACGTGAGGCCATTGATGACCAGGGTGAACAGGCCCAGCGTGAGGATGATGAGCGGGCAGGTCAGGAATTTGAGCACCGGGCGCACGATGGCGTTTACCAGGCCCAGGATGACCGCCATCACCGCGTAGACGATCCAGGCGTTTCCCTCGACGTGGATGCCCGGCACCAGCCAGGCGGCCGCGAAGAGCGAGAGGCTGGTGATGACCCAGCGGATGAGTAGTTTCATTTTGCTTCACCTCCTTAGTTTAATACGCAATCGGGGCGGGGGAGTTGCACTTTCGAGGGACAATTTGACATCCCGCCCGTGATGTGTTATAGTCTCCCCCGTACAAACATATAGTCTGCAGCCGTGGTGTCCCGAGGCCCGGACGCCAGGGGCATCAATGGGGAAGCCGGTCCAAGTCCGGCGCTGTCCCGCAACTGTAGGTTAGTCGGATAGTCGGGTAGTCAGGTAGTCAGGTAGTCAAATAGTCAGGCGATGCGACTACGAGACCATTAGACTACAAGACCATAAGACTAATGAGCCAGGATACCCGCCACGGTTGCCGCTCCGAGGACCTTCGCGGAAAGGGGAAAGAGCCGCGCCCGTAGCACGCTGACCTGTCCCCTTGTCCACCGACAAGGGGATTTCGCTTTGGGATGCTGCCCGACCTTTCGGCCGGGCGATTTTTGTTGGGAGGGGATAGGGATGCAGGTTTACACGCGGACAGGCGACGACGGCGAGACGTCGTTATGCGATGGGCAGCGCGTGCCCAAGGACTCGCCCTGCGTAACGGCCTACGGCACGGTGGATGAACTGATCGCCTGCCTGGGGATGGCCCGCGCAGCCGGGCCGGACGACGAGTCCGAGGTGCTCTTGCAGCACATCCAGCGCGATCTGATGACGATGGTGGCCGACCTGGCGACGCCGCCGGAGAGCGCCTGCCTGCTGAGGCGACGGCTGGAGAATCACGACGTGCTGGCGCTGGAGGTGGTGATTGACGGATTGGAGCAGACATTGGAGCCTCTCAGTAGTTTCGTGCTGCCCGGCGGCCACCCGGCAGCGGCGGCGCTGCACCTGGCGCGCACCGTCTGCCGGCGGACGGAGCGGCTGGTTGTGCCGCTGGCCCGGGCAGGCGAGACCCGCTGGGAGAACGTGCGCTACCTCAACCGGCTCGCCGACTTGTTGTTCGTGCTCTCGCGTGCTGTCAATCAACGGAATGGAAAAACGGAGGTAAAGCAATGATTATGGATCTGGAAGCCTACGTGGAACAACGACGGGCCGCCGGAAACGGCACGGCGCCGGTGGGCAAGGGCAGGACAGTGATCGCATTGAATCACGTTGCCGACGCGGCGATGCTGCTCGACGGCCTGGAGACCGCAGCGCAGGGCCTCAATAATCCGCATCTGCTGGAATCGCTGCGGGTGGCCCGAAGCGGGCTGCGAAGGGCGTGGTTAGCGCTCGCCCACACTTACGACTGGCTCCCAGATGAAGCGCCGGTTGGGTCGGAGCCCGGCACGTCTCCTTTCATACCCCCGCCTCTCCTCCGACGCAAAGGGGTCTGGCAGGGAGAAGGATAAGCCGGTTCGCAGTACAAAACGCGGCAGAAGCCCCAATTTGTCGGCTCCTTGTCCCCTCGTCACTGTCACCTCTCACCGCCCTATCCCCCGCTTGGTGTCGTCGAGCAGCGACTCCAGTGGGCATTCGGGGGAGGTCTGCTGGGCAATGATCCACTCGATGACCGGCTCGCGCCAGTGGATGCCGGTGTCGTAGCCATCGGGGTTGTGCTTCTGGAAGAGGTAACCGTCGCCGCCGGTATACGTAAAGTTGTTCACCAGCACGTGGTAGGTCGCCTCGGGGTCGAGGATGCTGCCGTCGTCCAGTTCGGCGATGATACGCGCCCCGGCCCGATGGTACGTGAACCCTGCCACCGCCCCGCCGCAGCACAGCAGGTTGTCCGCCACCTGCTCGCCGGTCAGTTCGACGTCCACCAACGTGTTCTCGAAGGGCCACGTGGCGACGAAGTCGGCGCGGGTGATCTCTCCGGGCGGGATGGCTTCCCGGTAACTGCCCAGGTTGTTGATCGCCAGGTCCGCCTCCGGGTAGTACCACAGCCAGGTGTCCACGAGCAGGCTGTACATCGGCCAGCCGATTTCGACGCCGGTCTCGGTGTAGCCGATCACCTCCCCCAGTGCTTCGTCCACCTGCGCCTTCCACCCGGCCACGAGCGTCTCGATCCCGGCGTCAGGTGTGACCAGGTTGCCGGCGGCGGCGGCGTACTCGACCGGCACCAGTTCTGCCTGCGTGCTTATCACTTCGCCGGTCGTCGTGTCGAAAGCGATGTCCACCTGGGCGAAGGCCTGCCAGTGCGCACCCGCCCCGATGATGCGGACGCCGCTCTGTTCGAAGTTCTCAAGCGTGTGGCAGTGGCCGCCGGCCAGGAGGGGGATTGAGAGTTCAGCGGCGACGGGGGCCAGTGCGCGCAGGTTGTCTGGGCAGACGTGGGCAGCGACGATCACCAATTCGGCCCCTTCGGCACGGGCCTGCGGGACGACGCGCCGCAGCGCATCGGCGTACTCGCCGAACACCAGTCCCTCGACATAGGCTGGCATCACGATGTGCGGCGTGCGCGTCGTGGTCAGGCCGACGATGGCGACCTGCACGCCGTTCACCTCGCGGATGACGTAAGGTTGGGCGAACCCGGGCGGGTCCCCGGTGTCTGCCAGCGTGACGTTGGCCGTGAGGAAGGGGAACTCGGCCGCGTCTCCGTTGGCCAGCAGCACCTCCTGGCCAAAGTCAAAGTCGTGGTTGCCCACGGCGGCCGCGTCGTAGCCCATACTGTTGAAGACCTGGATGGTAGAGGCTCCCTGGAACCAGGAGGAGATGGCGGGGCCGGTCCACATATCGCCGCCGCTGAGGAGCATGGTGTCGCCCTCGTTGGGATCGTAGCCGCGCTGACGCAGGAGGGCAAGGAGGTTGGCTGCTCCGCCGAGGGTGTCCGAGTCCCTTTGGATAGGCTCCAGGTAGCCATGCTCGTCGCTGGTGTAGAAGATGGTGACGGTGCGGACTGTGTCGCTGAGGGTGGGGGAGGGCATGGCTGGCGCACACGCGGTGAAGACTGCCAACGCGATGATGAGGATCGTTGCGATACGGCGCAGAGGTTTACGCATTCTCTTTCTCCATCATCTGTCGGAGACGAACAGCGCGACGCTCTCGATGTGATAGGTCTGGGGAAATATGTCCACTGGCTGCATCTCGACCAGACGATAGCCTGCGCGGGCCAGCCGCTTGGCGTCGCGGGCTAGCGTAGCCGGGTCGCAAGAGACGTAGACGAGGCGGGCAGGGCGGTGGGTGACGAGCGCGTCGAGCGCGAAGCGGTCCACGCCGGCGCGGGGCGGGTCAACCACGGCAGCGTCGAGAGGAATGTCCAGGTCGGGGAGCACCGCCTCGACCGGGCCCTCAATGACTTCCACGTTGTCGAACTCGGCGGTGTTCTCCAGCAGGTCGGCGACGGCAGCGGGAGCCAGTTCGATGCCGACGACCAGCCCGGCACGCTCGGCCAGGTGGGCGGTGAAGAGCCCCACGCCACAGTAACCGTCCAGCACCGTCTCACTCCCCTGCAGGTCAAGGTACCCTAACACCAGGCGCACCAGTTGGACGGCCTGAGGGGTATTGACCTGGAAGAAGGAGGGCGCGGAGATGCGGTAGGTACGCCCGGCGACGATCTCGGTGATATAGTTGTTGCCGATGAGGTTCGCGTACCGCCCGTCGGAGAGGAGCAGGACACAGGAGACGGGCGAGTCGGCCTCGAGCGCAGGCGGCATGTCATCCTCCGTCTCGAGGACGAGCATGCGATCGCCGGTCTCAATGCCAGCGCGGAGGGAAAGGCGGAGGAGGCCAGGCAGGTCGAGGTCAAGGGTGGCATAGAGTTCGGACAGGAGTGGATGAAGAAGCAGGCACTCGTCCACGGCAACGACCCTTCGACCCCGTCCTTCGACTTCGCTCAGGCCAGGCTCAGGGCAAGCGTCGTGGCTTGCGGCAGCCTGAAAGCCGAGGCCCCCACCCGGCGCGGGATGGAACTGGGCGTGGTTGCGGTAAGCCCAGCCGGAACCGTCGGGGAGCGTGGGGCGGACGGGGGGATCGGGGATGGAGCCAATGCGTGCGAGTTGGTCGGCCACGATCTCGGCCTTGAAGCGCAGTTGCGCCTGGTAATCCACGTGCTGCCACTGGCAGCCGCCACAGCCTGCGGGGCCGAAGTAGGGGCAGGGGGGCACGACGCGGTCGGGAGAGATCTCCAGCACTTCGACCAGGCGGGCGAAGGCGTAGCGGCCTTTATCCTCGGTGATCTCGACACACACCGTCTCGCCGGGCAGCGCGTAGGGGACGAAGATGACACGCCCTTCGTGCCGACCCAGCGCCGCGCCGCCGTGGGCGATGGCGGTCAGTTGGAGGGTAAGTGTTTCCATATCTGTGAGTCAGGCGCTACGGCAGCAGATCCAGCGGATAGAGTTGTAGGCCCGGCAGGCCGAAGTCTCTGGGGTTGAAGGTTATTACTAGCGTCAGCCCGTGCTGGAGAGCGGTAGCGGCGATGATGGCGTCGGGGATGCTGAGTGTATGCCCTTTAGTCCGTTGCTGCCGGATGAGTTGTCCGGCCCGCCGGCCGATGTCCGTATCCATTGGGATGGTCTGGAAGCGGGAGAGGAGTTTGCAGGTGCCATAATCTTCTTGTGGATGTGCCCCGACGAAGAGTTCCAGCCGCGCAGGTGTCGCATTAACACTCCTGTGTCCAGCAGGTACCTGGGAGCGGCCAATTCACATCCATATACCACCAATTTGTTTTCATTATACCACCATCTGTTGCGCAGGACAATCGAGAGGGCGTGAGCGTATCGCATTTGGGACAGATGGTCGCGAACTGCCCGCCGATGATTGAAATCACCGGCTGGTACCACGAAGTGCGTTGAAAACGCACTGGCGGAACCTGTTTCCAACAGGTTTTGAGTATCA
>Ga0307438_1001267_pt1 | contig 16361 bp, 17 predicted proteins | sample SalMarWE160110MG_FD_202144 | JGI IMG/M metagenome (GOLD analysis project Ga0307438, IMG submission 202144) | Salt marsh sediment microbial communities from the Plum Island Ecosystem LTER, Massachusetts, United States - WE1603-110 | ecosystem: Environmental > Aquatic > Marine > Intertidal zone >... | reverse complement strand
ATTTAAATCTTCTTATTAATTCTCCAGTTTTTGTCTCTCTTTTCCTTTCCATTTTGTCCTATTTATAATGAATTCTCGGGTCGATATATACATAGATAATATCCGTTACCAAATTCACAATTACAAAGACTAAAGCAAAAAATAGCACACATCCCTGCACAGCAGGGTAATCTCTCATACGTACTGCATTTACAACATATCTACCTATTCCCGGCCAGGAGAAAACTGTTTCTGTAAGAATAGCTCCTGCCAGTAGCAAACCAAAATTTAATCCAATTACCGTAATTACAGGAATCATTGCATTTCTTACCGCGTGTTTGTAGATTACTACTCTCTCTGATAATCCCTTCGCTCTTTCCGTTCTTATAAAATCCTGCCTCAACACCTCCAACATACTCGATCTGCTTACTCTAGCGATTGTGGCCATGGGTATGGTTGCCAGAGCAGTGGAGGGTAGAATTAAATAACGAAGCGTACTTATTAAAGCCGCAAAATTGCCTGTGATTATGCTATCCAGCAAATAAAAACCCGTGATACGATGGAAAGGGATGAGGATATTTATACGCCCTCCTATAGGGAGCCATCTCAGGTATACTCCAAAAATCATCATAAGCATAATTCCCAGCCAAAAAACGGGCATTGATACACCGAAAAGTGCTATTCCCATAAATGTGTAATCGAGAGCAGAATACTGCTTGGATGCAGAGATAATCCCCGCCATGGTGCCTATAGCTATAGCCAAAATCATGGCGAAGAATGTAAGCTCAAATGTATTGGGAAATCTGTCGAATATCTCTTTAGTTACATATTCGTTGGACACGATGGAGCGGCCCATATCGCCATGCAAGGCGCGGTTAAGCCATATTCCATATTGAATATAGAGAGGTTTATCTAGTCCATATTTTTCCTTGATAGCATTGATTGTCCGTTGAGATGCGTGTTCGCCGGCCATCGTTCTTGCAGGATCACCAGGGGCGAGATGTATTAAAGAAAATGCAATAATTGAAGTTCCCAGTAAAACTGGGATTAACATCAGGAGTCTTTTTATGATATACCACTTCATTTATTAGTTCCTATTGTAGAAAGCATAAAATAAAGGGTCGACAATCCCTATATTAAAGATCGCCGACCCTTTAGCCTAAACAAAAACAGTTTCTCTTATTCTATCCACACAGGGTAGAAGAACTTTCTCGACGTGGGATGGAGGACATAACCCTGCACATTTTTCCTGAAGACTACATTCTGGTTCGAATGAGCCAGATACACCCAGGGAGCAGCTTCGTGTATCATTTCCTGCACTTTCTTGTAGTATTCTGCTCTTTTTGACTCATCATAGGTTTGTAATGCCTTAGAGAGCAAATCTTGGGCGTCTTCATCATTGTAGAAGCCGTAGTTCCCGGCTGAGCCTATGGAACAAGAATTTGGCCCGTATAGCACATTCATAAAGTTGTCCGGGTCTCCATTGTCACCGGTCCATCCCAGAAGGCACATCTGATGGTTTCCAGCTTCGGTCTCCTGAAGATAGGTGCCCCAATCCACCTGATAAAACTTTACGGTTATACCCACAGCAGCTAAATAACTTTGAATCGCCTCCCCAATCTTGGGAGGATCGAACATATAAGGTCTCGATACCGGCATTACATACAAAGTGACCTCAAAGCCGTCTGGATATCCCGCTTCTGCCAAAAGTTTTTTGGCTTTTTGGGGGTCATAGGGATAATCTTCTATATCATCATTGTATCCCAGCATAAATGGTGGCATCCCGTTCTTTGCCACTATCGCCGTTCCCTTATAAATATCATCCACTATCGACTTCTTATTAATGGCGTAGTTGATGGCCTGTCTCACCTTTTTCTTGGTGAGGGGCTCGGAATATCCAGGAGTTTTGACCCAGGGCTCATCCGCATCACGCACTCCATTTGCATTTGCATCTTTATATCCATACCCAGTATTCATAGCCATATACCCGACATTCATTCCTGGTTCTGTTAGAAGTTTTAAATCTGGATTAGCTTTTATTCTATCAAAATGAGTGGGATCTGGATACTCTATTCCCTGGACTTCGCCCACTTCTAAAGCCATCAGTCTTGCCGAAGGGTCGGGGACGACCTTGAAGATTAATCGGTCCAGTTTGGGTCTTTCACGCCAATAATTGTCATTAGCCTCTAGGGTGATGTGGTCAGCTTTCACCCACTCAACGAACTTAAACGGACCCGTTCCCACAGGGTGTTTAAAAGTATCCGGGCCCCATTTGGCCGCATTGGTGGGACTGACAATACAAACCGTGAACATGGCCAGACTGGTCATTATTGAGGCGTTTATTCTTTTTAGGACAATTTTTACTGTATAGTCGTCAATCTTTACTACTTTCTCTACATCACTGAACATGTATCCCCAATAGGCCCATTCTCCATAATCATGCCAGGGAAGATAACCTTTATCATACTGTCTTCTCAAGGAGAATACCACCGCGTCGGCATTGAAGTCGGTCCCATCGTGAAATTTAACTCCCTTTCTCAAGTGAAAGGTAATTTCCTTTCCATCTTTAGATGTCTCCCATGAGGTGGCTAAGCAGGGTTGTATTTCTGTAGAACCTGATTTATATTCAACTAAACCCTCAAAAATGTTATCCATTCTCTGGATAGATTCTCCATCGGTTACATCTGCAGGATCCAATCTAACTGCATCTCCACTGCTACCAAAAACTAGTGTTCCTCCCGCCAGGGCGGCTGAGCCAACCAAGGTAGTGCTGCATATTAAACCCACTACCATTAGTAGAGCCCACCATATTCTACTTTTCATCATTTCTTTCTCCTTTTCATATCTCATGACTAGGTTTACTGAATTTTGGACTCTTTCCTCACCCCCTTTTCCTTAATTTGGACTTGAAAATTAACGTAAGTATTCAGTGAACCCCGTCATTTTTGGTAGTCGCAGGCTTTAGCCTGCGCACCCTAAAGGGTGCGGCTACCCTGAAAATTCAATGTGACACGGCGTTTACTGAGCATTTATTTAATTTATCATCCTCAGTGATTTTGTCAAGAACGCTATCATCACAGGATGTAGCGGGAAAGATCCTCACTCTCCACGATATCTTTGAGCCTTTCTTTGACGTAGCTAGAGGCGATGGTAAGGGACTTTCGCCTCATTTTGGAAGCATTGAAGCTGATATCTTCCAGAAGCTTTTCCATAACGGTGTAAAGCCTCCTGGCCCCGATGTCCTCGCTTCGCTCATTCACCAGAGATGCCAGACGAGCGATCTCCTTAATTGCGCTTTCCTCGAAGGTTAATTGTATCCCTTCGGTTTTCATCAAAGCTTGATACTGCTTTATTAAAGCACTCTCAGGTTCGGTTAGGATGCGCTCGAAGTCCTTCTGGGTAAGTCTATTCAATTCCACCCGAATGGGAAATCTTCCCTGAAGTTCGGGGATCAAGTCGGAAGGAGAAGTAGCATGAAAGGCCCCGGCAGCGATAAAAAGAATATGATCACTTTTGATGGCCCCATAACGAGTAGCTACCGTAGTTCCCTCAACAATAGGTAGAAGATCTCTCTGCACTCCTTCCCGGGAGACATCTATTTTATCCACTCCTCCTCCCCCAGCAACCTTATCTATCTCATCAATGAATATTATACCGGAGTTTTCCACCCGACCGATTGCTTCCTCCATGACTTTGTCTTTGTCTACCAGCTTTTGGGACTCCTCCTCCAGGATAATCCGGCGAGCTTCCTTTATGGGGGCCTTTCGGTCTCGAGGACGTTTTGGCAACATATCACCCAGCAGATCTTGAAAGTTCATCCCCATCTGTTCTACTCCGGCACTACTGAATATCTCTATCATAGGAGTGAACTTATCGGTTGCCTTGATCTCAATTAATCTATCTTCCAGTTCCTTATTTTTCAGCTTTCTTCTTAGTCTTTCTCTGGTGTTCTTTGCTTTTTTAATCCGCTCATCCTCCTCGAGCTCTCCTTCTTTGTGGGAGATCGAGGTACTTTGGGGAAGAGGAAGGAGAATATTCAGAAGTTTTTCTTCGGTCAGTCTCTTCGCCTTCTCCCTTACTTTTTTCATCATCTCCATTTTCACTGTGTGTACCCCTACATTGGTAAGATCTCTTACCATGGACTCTACATCCCTTCCCACGTAACCTACTTCGGTGTATTTACTTGCCTCCACTTTTATGAAAGGTGCCTGGGCTAGTTGGGCTAATCTTCTGGCAATCTCTGTCTTTCCTATGCCCGTCGGGCCTATCATGATGATATTCTTGGGAGCTACTTCGTCTCTAAGTTTAGGAGGAAGCTTTTGCCGCCGCCATCTATTCCGCAGGGCAATTGCCACCGCCCGTTTAGCATCATCCTGCCCTATAATGTATTTGCTCAGCTCCTTTACTATGATAGGAGGGGTAAGCCATTTTTCCCTCATTTTTTATCTCCTCAAGGTTTTAAAAGTGTTAATCGCTAAGAACGCGTTTTTGATCTTCTTTTTTTTTATAACTCCTCAACACTAATCTGATTATTAGTATAAATACAGATAGAGGCGGCTATAGTCATGGCTATGTCCACAATTTTTCTGGGAGGATAATCTGTGTGGTCAGCCAAGGCTTGAGCTGCGGCCTGGGCAAAACCGGCTCCTGAGCCGATGGCTACTACTCTGTCATCAGGTTCGATCACATCTCCGTTACCTGAGATAATAAAAGACTTTTCCTTATCAGCCACGATCATTAGAGCTTCCAGTCTGCGCAATATCTTATCCTGCCGCCAGTCTTTTACCAGCTCTAATGAAGCCCGGGCAAGATTTCCCTGATACTGTTCAATCTTCTTTTCGAACCTCTCAAAGAGGGTCAGGGCATCAGCAATGGCTCCAGCAAAGCCAGCTAAAACGCGTCCTTTATAAAGTCTCCTTATCTTCTGGGCCTTGTGTTTCATAACTATGTTCTCAAAAGTAACCTGCCCATCACCGGCAATAGCCACTTTGTCTTTATCTCTCACTGCCAAGATAGTAGTTGAGTGAATCATCTAACCTCCTTTTATGCCCTGGGGTGCGTGGCTTGATAAATCTTCTTGAGTCTCCTGGTGTTTAAATGGGTATAGACCTGAGTAGTGGAGAGCCGTTCGTGACCTAAAAGTTCCTGGATACTGCGTATATCTGCTCCCCGGTTCAAAAGATGGGTAGCAAAGGAATGACGCAGTATGTGTGGACCGGCTGCCTTTTGGATGTTGGCTAATTCCAGGTATTGATTCATTTTTTTTCGTAAAGACCTGTCGGAGAGTCTTCCTCCGAATCTATTGATAAAAAGGGCCTTTAGTCCAGGTTTTACTTCCTCTTTTCTCATGGGTAAATATGTGATTAGTGCTTTAACGGCATAACTTCCCATCGGTATTATCCTTTCTTTGGAGCCTTTACCTCTAACCTTTACTGTCTCTGACCCAAAGTCAAGATTCTCAACCTCAAGATTTACTAACTCAGCCGCTCTCATTCCGGTGGCATATAAAAGTTCCAGAATTGCCCTATCCCGAAGGCGAATAAAATCCTCTCCTTTTGCTGCATTGAGAAGTCTTTGCACCTCTTCCTCCTCTAGATAGATCGGGATTTTTCTTCCCTGTTTTGGGCCTCGCATACCAGAGAGAGGAAAAGATCCTAGGTGTCCCTTCAAATAGAGAAAATGAAAGAAGCTTCGTAAAGAAGCAACTCTTCGGGCCAGAGTAGATTTTCTTCTTTCTTTTTTTTGGAGTAGGCCCAGATACTCTCGTACCTGAGGATAGCCTGCTTCTTTCAAATCTTCCTTCTGGGAAAGGAGAAATTTTAAAAAATCCTTGACATCACTGGTATAGCTCTTAACCGTGGAAGAGGAAAGATTTTTTTCCTCTTCCAGGAAACGATGAAATCTATCCAGCCAATCTATTTCTAGCTCCACCTTCTTTTCATTATTTTAAAAGGGACTCTGCCCAGTTTGAGTTCTTTGACCAGAAACTCTTCTATTCTTTTTCCACACTCCGGACACTTTAAGCCATTCTTAACTTTTACCAGATAAGAATTCCCGCAATGAGGACAATTTTCTACCACCGGTTCGGCTTTCAAGACAAACCGGCATTGAGGAAACCTTGAGCAGCCATAGAAAATACTACCCTTTTTGGATGATCTCTCGATGATCTCTCCCTCACAGCCCGGGGAAGGACATCTAACTCCTGTCTTTTGAGCTACTTTCCTGGTGTTCTTACAGCGAGGATAATTAGAACAAGCAAGAAATTCTCCGTAGCGGCCGAATTTAAGAACCATTCTCCCTCCACATTTCTCACATTTAAGAGATGAGGCTTTCCATCCCTCTTTTTTGACATCTTTCATCTTTTGTTCAGCCGCATCGAGGTCTTTCTTGAATTGATCATAAAAATCGCCTACTAAAGCAGCCCAGGGTCTTTCCCCCTGTTCCACTGCATCCAGACCTTCCTCCATCTGGGCAGTGAAATGAGGGTCAAGGAGAGTGGAAAAACTATTCACCAGAAGGTCATTCACCACTCTTGCCAGGGGTGTAGGAACGAACCAACCCCTGGTAGATTTCACATAACCCCTTTTCTTAATGGTGAAGATAATGGGAGCATAAGTGCTCGGCCTTCCGATTCCCTTTTCTTCCAGGGCTTTAACCAGACTAGCTTCCGTGTATCGGGGAAGTGCTTTGGTAAATTGCTGTTTTGAGCTAAGCTCTTCTAACTTTAACTTTTCATTTTCTTTGACCACTGGCAGACTCTCATCTTTTTCAGCTTTCTCTTTATAAATTAGAAGATAGCCGGGAAATCTAATTTTTCGACCCTCGGCTTTAAAAAGATATACTCCTCCCTGAATGTCTACTTTAACTGTGTCTATAACCGCTCTTTCCATTTGAGAGGCGATGAATCTTCTCCAGATGAGCTCGTAGAGTTTATAATGAGGATTTGATAAGTACTTTTTTACTCTCTCTGGATCTCGCTTGATCCCGGTTGGTCGTATAGCTTCGTGAGCATCCTGACTCGATTTTTTGTTCCTATAATAAGGGATTTTTGAAGGTAGAAATTCTTCTCCTAGTTTCTTCTTTATATACTCTCGCGCCTCCTTCTGTGCTTCCTTAGCCACCCGGACAGAGTCTGTCCGCATATAGGTAATAAGACCCACTCTTCCCTCAGATCCAATCTCCTGGCCCTCGTAAAGATCCTGGGCTAGCTTCATGGTACGGGCTGCCGAAAACCTCAGGTGATAAGCGGCTACCTGCTGTAAGGTGCTGGTGGTAAAGGGAGGCTGAGGAGATTTCTTCTTCTCTTCTTTTCTTACCCTTATAATCTGGTAGCTCTGCTCTTTTATTTTTTTCGCAATTTCCTTTACCTGAGCTTCGCTACTTATTTTTGCCTTTTGGCTATCAATCAGGGAAAGTTTCGCCTCCAGGCAAGCCTTTTTGGAAGGTAACCCAAATCTGGCCTTGACTATCCAGTACTCCTCTGGTCTAAATTTTTCTATCTCATTTTCTCGATCACAGATAAGCCGAACCGCTACTGACTGGACCCTTCCGGCAGAGAGTCCTCTCTTTACCTTCTCCCAGAGAAGGGGCGAGAGCTTATATCCCACTAATCTATCTAATACTCTTCTTCCCTGCTGAGCGTTCACTTTGTTAAGGTCGACCTGGCCAGGTCTTTTAATAGCCTCACGGATAGCTTCTCTAGTGACCTGATTGAAAACTATTCTTGCCTTGTCCGGATGAGTTAGCTCTTGGGAAAGATGCCAGGAAATTGCCTCTCCCTCTCTATCTAGATCCGTAGCCAGATAGACCTTTTCTATCTGGCTGCTTAAATCCTTTAATTTCTTGACTACTTTCCGTTTTCCAGGGATTATGCGGTAGGTTGGTTTAAACCCATTTTCTATATCTATCCCCAAATTTTTCTTGGGCAGGTCTTTTATGTGTCCATAGCAGGACTCCACGCGAAAATTCTTGCCCAGGAACTTATTTATGGTTTTAGCCTTGGCCGGCGATTCTACAATGACTAAATTTTTAGGCATCTTTATTCATGCTTTTAATTAGTTTTTTCTATTAGTGATTTGTGGTTAGCTTGCTCAAGAGTACCATAGGACAGAAAAAAATTTTGTCAAGGGTTTGACTAGCCACCTGATGCCTGGTCATAAATCAAGGAAATGAAAGGCCTGTCTGAAAGCCATAAAGAGCCGGCTAGAGAATATTAAAAATGTCATAATTATCAATTTAATGACATTTTTTATAACAAGGGCACCTAATGTCCGGAAAACAGGGTTTACCTTTATAAAATCCCAGGCAAGAAAACCCCCGAATTTATTTGTGGGGATGAATTGCCTTGACCTTTTGTTGTCTTTCGCTATACTATAAACACTATGGAATATGAACATTCTCGTAATCAGGTATTTTTGATTAACTACCATCTTGTTTGGTGTCCTAAAAGAAGAAAGAAAGTGCTTGTTAATAAAATAGCTAAACGTCTTAAAGAAATTTTTAATCAAGTAGCTAAAGAGAAAGATATAGATATTTTAACTCTTGAAGTAATGCCTGACCACCTGCACTTGTTCGTTTCTTGTCAACCTCAAATGACTATTCATAAGCTTGTCAAAGCATTTAAAGGAAGAAGCTCAAATATTCTTCGCAAAGAATTCCCTGAGCTTTTAAAGCTTCCTTCTCTTTGGACTAATTCCTATTTTGTTTCAACTGCTGGCAATATTTCCCATAAGACTATTCAAAAATATATTGAGAATCAGAGCAAAAAATGAAAAAGAGCTTTAAATATTATATCAAAGGCAATAGAGAAATCGTACAAAAAGCTTCTCGGACTCTTGAGCTTTGCCGTATCCTCTATAACCTTTGTCTTGAGCAAAGAAAATTTGCCTGGGACAATTACCATAAATCTATTTCCTGTTATGACCAAATTAAAGAGCTCCCTTCCCTTAAAAAATTCTTTCCTGAGTTTAAAGAAGTGCCTTCCCAGACTCTCCAGGAAGTTGTAGAAAGAGTGGATAAAGCTTTCCAAAACTTCTTCCGTAAAGTAAAAAGAGGAGAAAAATCTGGCTACCCTCGTTTTAAATCTTTCAATCGTTATCATTCTTTTACTTTAAAACAAGCTGGATGGGAATATGTCGATAAAAAGCTTAAAATCAAGAAAATTGGTAATTTTAAAATATTCCTTTCTCGTCCGGTTGAAGGGGGAAATTAAAACAGTAACTATTCGTAAGACTCTTTCAAACAGATGGTATGCTACTTTTTCTTGCGATAAAGTAGCCTCTAAGCCCTTACCTAAAACTGGTAAATTCATTGGAATTGATGTTGGTTGCCTCTCTTTTTTAACTACTTCCACTGGTGAGAAGATTAACAATCCCAGGTTTTTTCAAAGAGCACAAAAATCTTTAACTTAAAAGCAAAGAAGTTTTTCTCACAGGAAAAAAGGTTCTAGTCGAAGAAATAAAATGAGAATAATGGTAGCTAAAGCTCATGAGAAAATTTTTAATCAAAGAAGAGACTTTCATTTCAAAATGGCTAGAAAACTTTTGCAAGCTAATGATACTATCTATATTGAGAATATGAATCATTTTAAAAGCTATAGGGTACTTAATCGGTCTATGAGAGATGTAGCCTGGTTTAATTTCTTTAACATTCTTCTTTTTAAAGCGGAAGAAGCTGAGAAAGAGGTTGTTAAAGTGCCCGCCAGGAATACATCTCAAATGTGTTCTAGCTGTGGTAGAACAGTTCAAAAGGATTTGTCTTGCCGTGTCCATAGTTGTCCTTTCTGTGGTTTAATCATAGACCGAGATACTAATGCAGCCCGCAATGTTTTAAGGCTCGGGCAGAGCCTTCGGGGAGCAGAAGCATTAGCTTCTGCGATGAACTGAGAATCCCCCAACTTTAGTCGAGGGGAGTGTCAAAGTATGAACCACCTCAAGAGAATATTTGGCGAAGATATTACCTTTGTATAACATCGAGAAAACACTAGACACGAAGGGGCAAGTTAGAGATGTTTGAACGCTTAAAAGAAGATATAAAAGTCACCTTTGACCGGGATCCAGCCGCCAAGAATATCTGGGAGGTAATATTTTGCTACCCTGGTTTACATGCCATTTGGCTTCAGCGTCTGGCCCATTTTTTCTGGGTACGCCACTTTAAGTTTTTGGGAAGATTCATCTCCCATATTAGTCGCTTCTTAACAGGGATTGAAATTCATCCAGGAGCTAGAATTGGCAGAAGATTCTTTATTGATCATGGTATGGGGGTAGTGATTGGAGAAACATCTGAGATCGGAGATGATGTCTTGCTTTATCAAGGAGTAGTCCTGGGAGGAACTACCCTGGAGAAGAGAAAACGCCACCCTACCGTGGGTAACTATGTAGTTATTGGCGCCGGGGCCACTATCCTCGGACCGATAAAGATAGGAGACGGTGCTAGGATTGGATCTGGTTCAGTGGTGGTAAAACCGGTTCCACCTAGAGCTACCGTTGTAGGGGTCCCAGGTAGAGTAGTGGAAGCTAAAAAACCTCCGGTAAAGCCATTAATCGACTTAGAACACGGTAAACTGCCCGATCCGATAGTTGAGGCAGTCAATATCCTGGTGAAGAGAATAAGAAAGATGGAAGAAAGACTGGAAAAATTAGAAGAAAGGCAAGGTCTTATCTTTGCTCATGAAAATGAGCCCCAGGCCAAGCCCAAAACTCAGCCATGGTTTTCCCAGGGAGAGGGTATTTAAGCTTATATTGTCTATGCCGATTCGGTGAAAGTTCTCCAGGGAAGCAGGATAATAAGTAATTTTCTAAAGGAGGGACAATGAGGCAAGTAGCCCTTATTTTTCTCATCAGTGGTTTTACTTTGGTTATCAGTCAACCAGGATTTGCCAAAGGAAAATGGGAGGTGGGTCTTCATTATGGTAGCTGGAACTTGAGTTTCTTAGAATCTTATTTGGAAGATGTGGTAGAAGATACAGTGGGAGATGAACTGAAAGAAGCAATTATCGAGGAACACCCAGAAAAGTCAGGATTGGAGAGGGACTACTATCAGGACTTTAGTTTGGATTCGAGCGGATATAATTTTGGAGTTGAAATCAGATTCTATCCTGCGGGGAAAGAGGGCTCTTTTAGTCTAGGGTTGTCGGTGGAAAAGACAGAAATGAGGCTTAATTTGGAAGGGTCAGCCACGGATGAATTTAGCGACGGGAGTTATTTTGACGGCTCGGGCAGCGCCAAATTATTGATAGATCCAATTTCATATCATTTAAGCTTTCGATGGGATATCAAGCCGTCGGGAAAATTCCATCCTTATTTTAGTCTTGGCTTTGGCCTGGCTTCTCTACATGGATATCTCTCTTATAAGGCTAATGGTGATTTTTATGATGGTGCTACCGGAGAACTTGAGTCTGAAAGCTACTCCGATAGGATAGATCTAGGGATTCTGGACCATATTAAGCCTAAGATCACGCCGATTATTGTTCAGCTTAACCTTGGTTTGAAATATAAAATAACCAATGATTTTCATTTCTTAATAGATGCGGGAATCTGGAATGGTTTCTTACTGAGAGGAGGGGTTGCTTTTAGATTCTAGAATAGTGACAAATAGAGAAACAATGTCGAAAAAGATTATCTTTCTCACTAGCCTCCTTATGTGGTGTGCGTTTTTTTTCGGAAAAGACGTGAGTTTAGGCTGGTCATCCGGGCTAGGTGAAAAAATTGAGCTGGCATACGCATTTAGTGAAAGAACCAACGAAAACGAGGATTTTGATCTTGCCCGGGAGGCTCATTTTAATGCGGTGCTCGACTATGCTTTAATGTGGCGGAGTGATGAGGTAATAGAAGACTACCTTGATCTTTGCTACCAATATGGATTTAAGGTCTTTGTTCCTTTACCTTACTATGACAAGGAGACAGATTTCCTGAACCGTGCTGAGATAGAAAGACAGATTAACAAATGGAAATCGCACCCTGCTATCTATAGCTGGTACATTCTGGATGAACCAGCTTCACATAGAATCCCTAAAGCCTCACAGGAGGAGTTCTACAACTTGGTTAAGAGTCTTGACACGAAGCCTGTATCGATAGCAGTTAGAGGCAGCAACTCTGAGGAAAAATGGCAGTCCTATTTCACGGAGAAGGCCTTCGATCTTCTTTTTTTTGCCATGTATCCTTACGTAGAGGGAGGTACCGAATATATCGATATCTATATGAACTTATGTATTACTCGATTTCTATCCTACAAAAAGGGAGACTATCCTGTTATCCCTATTATTCAGGCATTCTACGATAGTGATGAAAGTGATTATCTCAATCCAACTCATCATCTCCAGGAAATGTATGAAGTATTTGAAGACTATGGGTTGGCTTCTAATGGATTAGCTTTCTTTGCCTGGAGGCCAGGGGGAAATCGAGTAGGTATTAGAGCCGATACTTCGCTTTATAATGAGGTAAAGGAACTGATTTCCTTGAATGAGAGGACTTCTCCAGGTGATTCGATCACCATCTATCCTAACCCCTGTGATCTTCAAAGAGGACAATGGGTCAGAATCAGCAATCTTTCTTTAGACTCTCCAGTTGTGGTTCGCATTTTCGACGTTGCTGGAAATCTAGTGCGAATCCTGGAGGACAATGATGAGATGACTCTGGAGGAAGGTTCCAAAATAGCGACTTGGGACGGTACTAACGAAGCCGGAGAGTGGGTTGCCAGAGGGGTTTACCTTGTTTTTGTCACTGATGAAAATCACACAACCACGGTAGGTAAGATAGCTATCCTAAATAAGTGAATTCTGGGAGGTCTTGAGTAGAGGTATAAGTGGCCAAAGTTTCCCAGAAGGAGGATTTCTCTTTAAATATCTTTTGGAAGATTCTCATCAAAAGGAAAAAATTGAGTGAGGGAGGAAGATGAAGTTCAGAAGATTGGGCAAGACCGCTCTTGAGGTGTCAGTAATAGGTTTTGGAGGGATCCCTATCCAAAAATTGGAAAGGAAGGAAGCTCGAAGACTGGTTGGACTAGCTTTGGACTACAAAATTAACTTTTTCGACACTGCCCAAAGCTATGGAGACAGTGAAGTTAAGATTGGTGAAGGTATCGAGGGAAGAAGAGAAGAGTGCCTTTTGGCCACTAAATCCCCCTGTCGTAGCTTTCAACAAGCCCTTGAAGATGTGGATGCTGCTCTGAGAAGACTGCAAGTGAAGGTAATAGACCTTTATCAGGTTCATTTTGTAAACGACTCAGAGACACTGGATCAAGTACTCGGGCCAAATGGCTCCTTGCAGGGACTGAAGAAAGCCAAAGAGGAGGGTAAGATAAATCATATCGGGATCACTGGCCATAATCCTGATGTGTTACTCAGGGCCATCGAAAATGAGGATTTTGAAACAGTTCAGATGCCCTTTAATATTATCGAGAATGGCCCTGATGAGCGAGCTTTACTAAGAGCTGCCAAGGAACAGGAAGTAGGGGTAATCTGTATGAAGCCTTTAGCCGGTGGCGTGATAACTGAACCGGAGCTTTCTCTACGGTGGATACTTGCGCAAAGTGTCTCCACGGCGATCCCCGGTATGATTCAACCCAGTGAGGTTAAATCTAATGCTCTCGTAGGCAGGGCGTCGCTTCCTCTATCAGAAAAAGAACTCGAGAAGTTAAAAAAGGTTTGTCATCCTTTAGAGGAGAACTTCTGCCGAAGATGCATGTATTGTATGCCTTGTCCGGAGGGAATCCCCATTTATCTCATTCAAGAATTGGGAGACAAAGCGAAGGTGCCTCAGGTAAGAGAATTGTGCCGAGGCATCTATGCCAGGCAAAAGGTCAATGTTGAGGCTTGCACCGAGTGTGGAGAATGTGAAGAAAAATGCCCTTATCATCTACCTATTCGCAAAATGCTCAAAGAAAAACACGGCCTTCTGACCGCCTAACTACTTGTATTTCGAAGCCATCTCTTTTTCATCCAGCTAGTTATTATTACCAGCAGGTCTATCCAGAACCAGCTCACAAACCACCAAGCCACCAGGTTATATGGATAGAGAGAATTCGGCTGAGGTTCTGGAATGGGCGCCTCTTTTACCAATGCAGCTTGCATAAGTCCCATGTTGATCAAGAGAAATACAAAACAAATACAACTAAAGATACTCAATTTCATCCAAGACTTGTTAAAAATCAGGCCTATTTTTACCCCTGTAGAGGAGATGAGCCAGCTCGTGGAAAGAAGGTAGATAGTGAATTCTAAACTTTTGGGAGGTAGTATTTCGGGTGGGGAAGGTAAGGGTGTAGTACCCAGGATATAAAATACGATAGCTCCACCTACAAGGCTGACTATTCCTACTATTCTCCAGAACATGGGATCCTTGATTCGTTCCTTATACTTCATATTTCTTGTCTTCTCTCTTCAAGATTTATCCGCCGAAACCACCTATAAATCCATTCGTTGGCAAGCTTACGATTTTCACATGCTTCTAGCTCAACCTTTTATCCATCATTTCTTGGTTATAATACCACAAATTTTAGATTTTGAAAGGGAGCGCGTTTTAGCTAGATAGGGCTAATTGACGAAGGAAGGCTTATGGTGTATAGTTAAATATGAGAATTACAAAAGTTCTAAGGGTTAAAGAACGAGAAAGATTATTCCTTAAGATACTGAAGGAGGAGCAAAATGCAGGTAGGCCCATCGGTCTCGTTTTACCTTTTAGCTTTATTCTGGACTGCCAGATTGGTGCTAATATCTTTTCTTTGCACATTTCTGGGCTTACTAGGAATAAGGATACTGGATGCCTTAACCCCCAGAATTCATGAAAGAGAGCGTATAGGAAAGGATCCAGTTTCTGTGGGGCTCTTTATTGCAGGGTTTATCATCTTCATTGGTCTTATCATTCATGGCTCCTGCACAGCACCCCTGGCTATCGGTGGATCATTGGTTCAGAGTCTGATGGGCTTCAGGAGGCTTGCTTTGATAAGTATCTGCTTTTTTGTAAGTCTTCTCATTGGTATTGCCTTATTTAATATACTTAACAAATTAACCCCCAAAATTCCCTTTCTCAGTATTAAAGATAACTCTCTAGCCGTGGGGATTTATGTATTCGGTTATCTGGTATTTCTGGGAATCATATTACATGCAGCTCTGACCATGTCTTTGTAAGATAAAATGAGGGTAAAGATAATTTTATTCGGTATAGCCTGGTGGGTCTTTCTAGCCTCGCCAACTCAGGCCATTGAGGAAATTTTCTATAAAAAAGATAACCAGATCTATGATTCCTGGCGTATCTGCCGGACAAGAGCTGAAGGTGTTGATGGTTTTTTTCAAGTTACTAAAAAAGGGTTTCGCCCCATAATAGCTTTTGAGAGCTTAGGTAAAAACAGTGATCTTGCCTATAAATATGGAAAGGAATTTTTAGCAAAATATCCCGATTCTTACCAGAGGGCGGAAAAAATATTTCGCTTTGCCAAAGATGGAATCAGCTACACCAGTGATCTCGATCAATTTGGGTATCGTGAATTTGCCCTCAATGCGGATGAGCTAGTGGCCAGAATAGAGAAGGGTAATGCCCGGGGAGACTGCGAGGACTTCGCTATTCTTCTGGCCACCATGTATAAGGCAGCCGGCTATCGCTCTGCTGTAGTTCTTGTCCCGGGCCATGCGGCTGCTCTTGTTTATCTGCCAGGATATCGAAAGGCCAATGCTACTCTCAAATTTAATGGCCAATCCGGTTGGATCTGGGCTGAAGCCACGGGAAGGTCAAACCATCTCGGATGGGCTCCCTCTAGAGCTTTGCAAGGTAAAGCAATTGCCTACGAGATCAGAGCCGTTGAGGATCTAGCCCAACAATCGATACCGGAGAATGAAATTGTTCAGGTAAGAAGAAAAACTACTCCTCTAGCTATCTCTCCTTTCTTTTTCATCCTACTTCTCATGTGGATACTTCCTCTTCTAAGTAGAATCTTTATGGTGATAATAAGAAGGAGAGTCTAGAAGAAAGATTTAATGTCCAAGATTGTGCTTAAAGGCCCTGTATGGCTAATGCAGCCAATTCCTTATTTCGGTGAGGAATTTAAAGGGGATTGGATTGTGGAGCCAAAAATAGATGGTTGGAGACTTCAGGTGATAAAATCAGCCGGAGGTGAATTATGGCGGCAGGTAGGTTTCAGGTGATGGCAACCCTTCAGGCTGCTCGTGCCTTTCTTCTTGGTCTAATCCTGGAATTAGCCAAAAGTCGGGGGCTAAATCGGGTTATCTTCTGCGCTGTAGCAAAAAGGGGGATTTAACGCGGCTGCTTGACAACCAACTTTTGCACGAAATTAATTGTATAGTTTTTTCTCTAAAGGAAAAATACTACCTTTATGATTATCCTCCTTTTCCCTGAATGAATCTTCGAGCCAGTTCATGGCCAGCTGGAAAAAAG
>Ga0307438_1001262_pt1 | contig 16429 bp, 14 predicted proteins | sample SalMarWE160110MG_FD_202144 | JGI IMG/M metagenome (GOLD analysis project Ga0307438, IMG submission 202144) | Salt marsh sediment microbial communities from the Plum Island Ecosystem LTER, Massachusetts, United States - WE1603-110 | ecosystem: Environmental > Aquatic > Marine > Intertidal zone >... | reverse complement strand
CGCCGCCGGATTTTCCCGCCCTTTCTTTCCCTTTTGCCTTGAGTTCTCCCAAAAGGTCTTTGTTTTCGAGTATTTCTAAAATCTTTTCCGCTATTTTTTTAGGTTTGTACGGAAGTAATATAAAAGCGTCTCCGAGCAATTTTTTTTGTCCCGTGAGTCTCCTTTTTGTGTTCTGGGCTCCGCTTCCGGGGAATGATATAACGGGAGATTCCAGATAAAGAGCCTGCTCGCTAGCAGTTCCCGCAAGACTTATAACGAGTTTAGCGTTCTTTACGATATCAACAAAACTCCCATAAAGAAAATCAATTTTTTCCCGTAGTTCCGGTACAGCTTCCATCATTCTATTTTTATCCACAGTATCAGAAAGTGCAACGGCAAAATGTAAAAATTTTTCCCTGGCAAGAATTTCTTTGGCCACCCTTCCTATTTTTCGCATATTTTCATATGATTCCTTTCTTGATCCGGGGAGCAGTCCTATAAGAATCTTTCCACGGGGGAGAGAATATTTACCTTCTTCCGACAAATCATCCATCATAGGATTTCCGAAAAATTCGGCATTAATGCCTTTGTTTTTTAAATATTCTGCGGTGATTTTATCATGGGTAAGAACTTTATTTGTAAATTTACGCATGAAAAACCTTTCCACGGCAAAGTGTGCAGATATGTAGTTGGATTTACATTGTCCCAGGAAGTAAGCTTTTTTACGCAGGGAAATATTTCCGAGTATTAGTAAAGGAATATCTCCTACAACTATTGAAATATCGGTGGTTTTTCTAAATTTGCGAAGCTGGTTTACATAAGAAAATGGCAGAAAAAAGGCGTTTGTAATATCCGCAAAAAACTTTTTCGCGCTTTTAAAAAAAAATCCACCTGAGGGAGGGGGTGAATGACCGCCGATTACTTTGATATTTCTTTTCTCGTATTCTTCTCCGAAAGAAATAAGAGGGAAAGCCTTGATTTTTATCTTCTTATTCAAACTTTTTAGTTCTTTTGCAATCAATGCCCCGCTTCTGTCTTCCCCGTAGGAATTACTTAATATTGCAACATTCATTATGATTTCATAATCGTAGTTTTGAGGGAAAAGTCAAGGCGGTTTTAATTTGCCACGAAGGCACAAAGACACGAAGAGCAAGGGACGCAGATAATTAAATGTTGGTCTGTTGGTCGGGTTAGTCCATTGGACTGTAAAAAAACTTATCAACACGCCAACGCACTAACACAAAATTAGAGCCTTCTATTCCTCGAACTGCATGAATTTAGGATCGTAAGTTCGTAGGATTTGCATTTGTGAGTTTAAAAAGGAAATCGGCGAATACACTGGACGTACAATAGTAACTGGAGGTCTTATTGAGTCATTTTCTATAACAGTATGGACTCTATTGCAATTTCTATTGTAAGCAATAAAATAACCAACACCGTTTCCCGTTATGTTCCGTTCCGTAGTATCAATAGGATATCTGATCGAAGGTCCATTTTCTGAGTATATTTCCATATACCCATAACCGTATTTTACGGTATCAATTCCTGAGGGAAATAATCTTTCAATAGTAACGAGTAGACTTGTATCGGTAGTAATGACAAGAGAGTCGAAATGAGACCAATCCTCAAATTCGGCCGTATCAGGATCTATATCATCTCTGTGAAAATATTCCAGATAAACCCATAATTCGTATCTTTCCGCATCATTGCTTGTATTCCAGTTTAGAATGAAGTCCTCATCAAGATGTAGGGTATCATAATCTCTAGGAATAGCAATTTCGAAATCACCGGGGAGTGTTACTGTGGCTCTTGCTACACCATGGTTATGAGATACCATTAATTCACATTCCTGCCCAGGTTCAATCGATATATCTCCAGTAAACCTGCTTTTACAAAAACCGTCTTCGGTTACAGAATGACTTAAAGCCAGAATCTCGTCGTCAATACTCACAATCGGGACAGATTGGGTTCCCTCTACGCTTCCATAGACAGTGGTTTGAGTTGTTTCGCCAGATTCGTATCTAGTCAAGTTTATAAGTATTGCAGGTTCTTCGTAAATTATGTGTGAGTCATTTTTACATCCGTAAAAAAGTGTCAAAATCAATAGGACCGAAATAGCCAAAGTTAAAGGAAATTTTTTGTTAATAATACCTCCTTGGAAGTGACATTAATGATTAAGTTACAACCTTTCTGTTTAAAGACAAGGAAGTTGTCTGCCTACCCTCCAAATTTTCTAGAGAATTTTTCAAAGGGCATATATACTATTTGACGATTAGGAATTTTTTAGACCCCTTGAAAGAATCGGTTTGCATTCGGCAGAAATAGATGCCGGAAGGAATTCCTGTAGGTTCCCATTCTACTGTATGGGTTCCTCGCCCGAAGCTCGCGTCGATAATGGTATCTACCGATTGCCCCAAAACATTTAATACATCTATAGTTACCTTTGAAGATTTCGGAAGTTCAAATTCAATAATAGTTTTATCTGTAAAAGGATTTGGATAATTCATAAAAGAAATCCCCGGAATTATCAAATCTTCCTTAATACCAGAACTTTCAGGAATAAGCTCGATTGTACCAAAATCGTCAGCATTCAGCCAGTGATTATTGGAATCTTCATGAGTAACTTCCACAGACCCGAAAAAATTATCTCTTATTTTAGGCTCTTCCTCAGGGTCATCATTATCACAGTATGCCAGGGAAAGACCTATGATTTTATCTTCGGCCAAATCTACCCTGGAATCTCCAGGATTACTATTATCATAGGTGTCGTCGTAGACTGCCAGTGAAAATTCCCACGTGTAGTGGTTGCCATCTTTTCTCATTGCAAGTTGCGGAAAATGACCGGCATAATTCATAGTACCTCCCGCCCCCATATCACAAACTACAAAATCACTATTAACTTCTCCGTCCTCGGGAGCGTCAACCACAATATGATAGGCAAAAGCGTTTTCAGCATTTGCTTCGCCTACCTCATAAGCATGAGGACCACCGGACTTATCTTCGTCTATAAAAACTTCTACAATATCATGTTGGTAATAATCGCCGTCGGGATACTCATATCCATCAACAAAAACGTCATCTGTAATCTCGACAAAAAAGTATAAAACATTTTCTGTCTCTGACCAGGCTACTTTGTATCGTCCCGTATAATCATCCGCTTCAACGGAACCACCATAAGGGATCCAGACCTGATCTATGGTTTGCCATCTTGCCCCTGACCAACATGCGTCATCACTTAAGCCGTCAATTGTCGGTACGCTTTCTACCTTTGGGGTTTTTACCGTGTCGTCCTGAAATCTGAGACTGGACCCTCCAGCAACAAAAGAAATAGTAAAGAACATAACAGTTAAAATAACATTCGCAAATTTAAAATCTTGTCTAATATTCAACCTTAACCTCCTTTATTTGGTATGCTTAAAAGTAATCTTAACGCTTTTTCAAAACTTATTGTTTCTTAAATACCTTTATTTGTTGCGTTATATATAGATTGTTTTAGAGAAGTGTCAAGTGGTAAAAAACATTGTAAATTAAATATCAAAAATTAAAAAGCAAAATTACATATTAAAATGTAAAACTAATAACAAAAAAAATTCGTGTTATTCGTGCAATTTGTTGTTTCTCATGTTCTGGGTTGGCGAAGGGGTTCTAACTTCTAACTGCTGACTACTGAATTCTTTTTTATATGCAGAACTTGTAGCTAAGTAGTTTGTATATTAATTTAGCGGCGAGGAAATCCGACGCCTTATTTTCGGTGGGACAGAGTTCCACAACGTCAAAACCAATTAAATTCCTATTCTTACAGACTTCTTTCAGGAGTTTTGTCACGGTATACCAGTCTAATCCACCTGGTTCTGGTGTTCCCGTGGAGGGTAGAACTGCAGGGTCGAAAACATCCAGATCTAATGAGATATAAACATTTTTTCCTGTTTTATCTATGGCTTTTTCAATCCATTTTTCGGAATTGTAAATGTCTGCGGCAAAAAAGGTGTTGTCTTTTATGGTATTGTCTAATTCTGATGAGTCCATACTTCTTATCCCTACTGAGACGATGTTGTCTGTCATTTCTTTTACTCTTGCCATCACGCATGCGTGACTGTACTTGTTGCCAAGATATTCATCTCTCATATCAGAATGTGCGTCGAGATGAAGAATTGAGATATCTTGATAGGTTTCATGGTGCGCTTTTATAACAGGAAAAGATATAGAATGTTCGCCTCCGAGGCTCACTACAAATTTCCCGTCTTTTATCAATTCCATAACTCGATTATAAACGGATTTTATCATATCTTCTGAACTGTCCGATAAAATTTCATTAGAGGTGAATATCCCGTTTTTATATACTTCGGAATCTGTCTCGATGTCGTATAGTTCCATATTCATGGATGCTTCGATTATCGCTTTGGGCCCTCTGTTCGATCCTGTAATCCAAGAACTTGTTTTGTCAAAAGGTATTGGTAAAACAGCTATCTTCGAATTTTCGTAGTTTGAGAACTTATCGGTAAGCCCACTGAAATTATAAGGAACAGATAGCGACATTTAATTCAGGTTATAAAAACTGCTGCTGCCAGGACAGTTGTCCAAAGACCGTCTTTATTTCCTCTTGCGGATTGACAAATGTTACGCGTTTTAAATATGTGTTCGCTTGCTTTATATACCTGTTTTCTTTCATCCCATGCCTGGTCGGGATCAAAAGGTATGCCTAATGTTGAGGCAAGCATTGTGGCTGCCAGGTCTTCGGCATATTCGCCGCTTTTTTTAGCAGTCTCTCCGAAAGCATGATGTTCCGATAGATATCCATAATTGTTTTTTTCTGTGGGAACCGCAACTCCAATAGCAGCAGAGACAAGCCTATTTGGTTCGTTAGTAGCATTTCTTGCCATAACAACAAAAGTGATTGCTCCGGGTTTTAATCCCTCAACGCCTTTATCTCGTGTAATTTCTTTGCAATAGGGAGGTAAAATACTGGATACGTTAACAAGATTACATTTTTCAATGCCGGCGTTTCTTAACGCGAGCTCAAAAGAAGCGAGCTTATCTTTATGTACACCGACTCCTTTGGTCAAAAAAACTTTCTTAGGTATCATTTGTTAAATCTCCTTTCCGTCCAGTAATGTATTGAAATTTTTGCTTTTTCTTTTTTTCCAATTTCCTCTGTGGTAAGCATAGCTTGCTAAAAGAGGAAAAGCTATCGTTGCTTCGGAAAAAACCATTTGTTCGGAACCTTCATCAACTTTTCCCCATGAATGGGCTTCTTTTAAAGTCGAACCGGATAGACCTCCGTCTCTTTCGTCGGCAACAGTTATCTGTACAGCATATTTGTGCATGTTTACCGTTTTCTCAAGAATCTCAGCCGCTACAGTTACATCTTGGGCGAAGTTTTTTGGGACCCCTCCTCCAATCATTACAAGTCCCGTTTCCTTCGAATTTACTTTGATTTTTGTGAGTTCGAGAAAATCCTTTACAGAATCTATTGACACTTTTAGTTTGTCTTTTCTGTTCCATTGATGATAAACTAATCCAAAGCCGGCACTCGAATCTGAGAAAGCCGGCACGAATATCGGAAGATTCTTTTCGTAAGATATACGAACCACCGACTCCTTACCCATATCTTTTTCCTTCAAATACTTTCCCATGAACTTGATAAATTCACGGGAAGAATAGGGAGCGGCTTCGAGATTGTTTGCAATTTCAGATACAGTCATGTCACAGATTCTTAAATGCTCTTCGTCGATATATGTATCGTATATTCTGTCTATCATCATTTCCATTAATTCATTATCATCACTCTGGGGAGTTCCTTGAAAGTGTTTAAACTCAAGAGCTTCAAAGAAATCTTGATCTACTATAATTGCGCCCGTGGAAACAATCATGTCTACCATATTATTCTCTATCATATCGTGTACAATTTTGCGTAGTCCAGCACTAAAAAGAGAACCTGCAAGACATAATATTATAGAACAATCTTTATCCGACAGCATTCTATCGTAAATTTTTGCGGCTCTCGCTAAGTTTCTTGCCTGAAAAGCGGTTTTATCAAACTGCTCAATAATTGGTATAGCATTGAAACTTTTTATGTCTATGTGTTCTACTTCTCGTTTTAAATAATCTTTCTTCTCCATTTTTACTTCCCCCATGAACAAATCATGTTTTTTGTCTAAATTTAGTAATATTCAATATACAAAAAAATAAAGCATCGTCAAGACTTTTAGAAGAGAAAAGGTTTAAGTTGTAAAAAGAAAGTATAAACAGGATTGCGATTCTGTGTAAGATTTATAAGCTTGACATTTTAAAGGTTTTTGGGTAAATATTATGAACATATGACAAGTAAAGAAAGTATTCTGATTAGGGATTACAATAAAAAGGACTTAGAACGGCTGAAATTCATTGTGGATACGACTATAAATAAGTCTTACGCCTTTATATACCCAGAGGAAGCGATAGAGTATTTTTTAAATCTTCACTCGAAAGAAAATATGGAGAAAGACATACCGAAGGGCTATACTTTTATGTTCGAATTAGAAGGTAAAGTTATAGGAAGTGGTTCAATAGTTGGAAATGAAATAAAGAGGGTATTTGTTTTACCTCGTTACCAGGGTAGAGGTTGTGGTAGAAAAATAATGGCAAAGATAGAGGAAACCGCCCTGAGTAAAGGGATTCGGCAGGTTGAATTGTGTGCTTCTCTTCCTTCGAAAGATTTCTATCTGGCATTGGGTTACCGGATAGTAAGGGCAACACATTTAATAGTGAATAAAAAGAAAAAATTGAAATATTACGATATGGAGAAATATTTAGGGGAAAAATGAAAAAAAGAAAAAAACATGGCGAATTCAAAGAGTTTATTTTGTTGATTCTTCTGAAAGAAGGGAAACTTAGTCTGGAAACATTGGAAGAAAAAATATCTCTTTTTATTTCTTATTTTTCATTAAGCGCTTCTCATTTTGTTGGAGAAGTTTTTGAAAAGCTTCCTGTCCCCTTTCGAAAAAAAGATTTATTTCAGAAAGAAATTTTTGATAAACGGCATAAGGATTACAAAAAAATTGATTCGGTAAAAAACCAGTGCGAAGAGCTGAAGAACGAGGGTTTAGTAAGAAAAAATATGGACAACGAGTATGAATTAACCGAAAAGGGTAAGTATAAAGCGGAGGATTTTAAAAAAGATTTAGAAAAGGGAGCCTCTATATTTGAGTCTCAAATTCAGAGTCCTGAGGCAGCCACAAGAAATACTTTTATAGTTAATATTTTTCTTACTATAATAAAACTCACGGCTGGTTTTTTGAGTGGCAGTGTTGGACTGATTGCAGATGGAGCAGATGCTTGCATTGATACAGCTTCCGCTGCTACTGTATGGCTAGGTATGAAGTTTAAAAAAGAACTATTGGGAGTGGCGGTTATAATTGTAATGATGTTTGTTACGGGAATAGGTGTGGGAGTAGAATCTGTATCCAAATTAGTTCAAATTTTTAGTGGAGCTATTGATCCTATTACACACCCTTTACTTGTAATTTTTGTAGAAATAGTAGCCATGATATTTGCCGCAGTATTAACTTTTTACCAGAGATATGTAGGTAAAAGTCATGGTAGCTTTGCCCTTATCTCACAATCGGTGGATTCAAAAAACCACATTTTTGTTGCTGGTGCTGTTATACTGGGGGCTATACTTTCTGTTTCTGGATTACACTTCGTGGATGCTTTAATCGGTGTTTACATATCTTACAGGATATTAAAAGATGCCTTTGGACTTACAAAAGAGGCTTTTGCTACTGTAAAAGGCGAGGAAGTGAATCTTGATAAATATAAGTATCTCTTTGAGGAACAATGGCATCTATCAAAGATAGGAACCTTTAGACTATGGATTTTGTATACGATTAGAGAAAATGGTCTAAAGAACAGAGAAAAAATTATCAATAACTTAAGGGAAACTTTTGACCCTGAGTATATGCCAATAATTAGTGAGTTCAAATTCAGCCTTGGTAAGGGTTTTGATTTTAGCGAAAAATTCAACATTTTAATTAAACCCCTTTTAGAAAAGTGTTTAATAGTTGAAAGTAAAGGTATTTTTACCCTTACAAAAGAAGGGGAAAAACATCTTGATAAAAAGTTTCATCTAATAAGATATCATGAACGTAAATGATAATTTGCCAAGCGTTTTCTTCAAACTTGACAATAAAATAGACTTTATTATTATGAACTATGTGGAATTCGGATAAGTTAGCAAAAGAATTTCTTGATTTTTTTAAAGAAAAAGGGCATAAAATAGTTGATTCAGCGCCGCTTGTTCCCAGCGACAAGACATTGCTCTTTACCTCTGCGGGTATGGTTCAATTTAAACCGTTGTGGTCCGGAGAAATACCTGTTGAGTTTAAAAGGGCAACAACGGTTCAAAAGTGCCTCAGACTTTCCGATTTGACAGAGGTGGGTAAAACTTTCTGGCATGATACTTTTTTCGAAATGCTGGGGAATTTCTCTTTTGGCGATTATTTTAAAGAGGAAACGCTTAAATGGGGATGGGAATTTCTAACAGATGTTCTCGGAATTTCCGAAGAAAAGCTTTTTATTTCCGTGTACACTGAAGACGATGAGGCCTATAATATATGGAAAGACAAAATCAAAGTTCCCGAAAAAAGAATAATCAGAAGAGAGGACAATTTCTGGGGACCCGCAGGAGGGAAAGGCCCCTGCGGACCAGACAGCGAGATTTTTTATGATATGGGAGAAAAGTTTGGAAACTGTGAGTTTGACGGAGAATGCGATAGATATATTGAATTGTGGAATCATGTTTTTCCTCAATATGATTATAAAGAGGATGGCAGGTATCCGCTGAAAAATAAGGGTGTTGATACAGGTATGGGTTTGGAACGGCTCGCAATGGTAATGCAAAATAAACCGTCTATATTTGAAACCGATTTATTTTTTCCCATAATTCAGGCAGCGGAAGATTTAACAGGAGCAAAGTACAAAGATAATGAGCAAATTTTCAATATCATTGCGGATCATACAAGAGCATTAGTTTTTGCTATAAGTGAAGGAGCGTATCCGGGTAATACGGGTAGAGGATACGTTTTGAGAAGATTGGTGCGGCGTGCGTTAACTTCAGGTAAGAAAATTGGTGTGGAGAAGCCTATGTTAAATGAGCTTGTTCCTTCTGTTATTTCGATAATGAAAAAACGTTATCCTTATCTCAAGGGAAAAACCGAACAGGTTACCCTTATTATAAAATCGGAAGAGGAAAGTTTCATAGAGACCCTGGCGTCAGGTATTGCGATTTTGAATGAAATTATTGATGCGGCTAAAAGTAAGAAGGATTTAAAAATAGCCGGTAAAGATGCATTCAAATTGTACGACACTTATGGTTTTCCTCTTACCTTAACTAAGGAGATAGCCGAAGAAGAAGGTCTTTCTGTTGACGAAGAGGGTTTCCAAAAGGAAATGGGCAAACAAAAAGAGAGGGCACGTCAAAAGCACGAATTTGAAACTAAAGATAGAGCTAAGTGGAAAATAGTAAAAGAAGCAGAATCGGAATTTGTTGGCTACGACAGGGAAGAATCCACCAGTGAAATTTTAGCATATAGAAAGATCGATGGCGATTTCGAGATTGTCTTGAGTGAAACACCGTTCTATGCTGAGCAGGGTGGGCAGGTCGGTGATACGGGTATAATCGAGGGTGAAGGTTGGGAGCTCGTAGTTAAAGATACCTTTCCTTCAGAGTTGGGGAATGTTCATAAGGGTAAACTCGAGGGAAAATTCAAGCTTTCAAAAGTTAATGCGAAGATAGATGTCCAGAGGCGTAACGCGATAAGAAGAAATCATACAACCACTCATATCCTTCATAAGGTTTTAAGAAAGGTTATAGGAGACTGGGTTAAACAGGAAGGATCTTTTGTTGCTCCCGACCACTTCCGCTTTGATTTTACTCACCCAAAGCCTCTGGAGGAAGAAGAAATAGAGCTAATAGAGCAAGAAGTTAATAAAGCGATTACCGGAAAAATGGAAGTTAAGACAGAAGTACTCCCCTTTGAGGAAGCAATAAAGAAAGGAGCGGTAGCTCTTTTTACCGAAGAGTATGGAGAGACCGTCCGTGTTATTTCTGTTAATGATTTTTCGAGAGAATTGTGCGGTGGAACACATCTTAATAACACAATAGAAGCAGGTATTTTTAAGATTACTTCCGAGACAGGTATAGCATCGGGAGTAAGAAGAATTGAAGGGGTTACCGGGTTTTCTGCATATAAATGGATGAGGAAAACGGAGAATCTGGTTCAAGAGATGGAATTCCTTCTCGAGACAGACAGGAAAAGTCTTCCGAAAAGAATTGAAAAGACATTGGCTTTGATAAAAGAGCAGAAAAGACAAATAGAAAAAATGGAAAACGGGGCAGCCGAGGCGAAAGTTAAAGAGCTGCTAAAAAAGATTTCTAAAATTGGAAATTATGATTATCTGGTTGCCCAGGTTGAGGGTAGCAGAGAATCTTTAAGGAAGCTTTCTGGAATATTTAGAAAAAGTATGCCTGAGGGAGTCGGTCTTCTTGTGGGTAACATTGAATCTTCGGTTTTTGTAATATTGTTTGTGGGCGAAAAAATAAAAGATATATTTAATGCGGGTGAATTAATCAAAAAAGTTTGCAAAATAGTTAATGGCGGCGGAGGCGGTGACAGAGAAAGGGCGGAAGGCGGAGGTAGCGAAACAAAGAAAATTCCGGAAATGCTTAAAAGTTTTTCTGAAATTTTAAAGAAAGAAATTAAATGACTATTTATCAAAGAATTTTATCGAAGAAGGAGAGAAAAGAAAATATGCTCGCTGCTCTCCTTGATCCCGATTCAGAAGATTTTGAAAGTCTCAAGAAAAAGATTGAGCTGATAGAAAAAAGCGAAATTGATTTCATCCTGGTGGGAGGCAGTACGGCATGGAACAACAATTTTGAGAGGTTCACTGAAAAAGTAAAGTCACTGGCTTCTAAAGAGGTGATTCTTTTTCCGGGTTCGGCAGAGCAAATTTCTCCTTTAGCGGATGCCATACTTTTTCTCTCTCTTGTAAGCGGAACAAATCCTAAATATCTTATAGGAGAACAAGTAAAAGCTGCGCCTATTTTAAAAAAGATGGATATAGAGGTTATACCTACCGGTTATATTTTGGTTGACGGAGGAAGGAAAACAACTGTTGAGTTTGTTTCGGGGACAAGACCGATATCTCAGGACGACGTAGAACGGGTGAAGGAAACGGCGTATGCAGCGCAGCTTCTTGGTATGAAAATGGTTTATCTGGAGTGTGGAAGTGGTGCAAAGTATTCGGTTAAAGATGAGCTAATAAAGGCAGTTAAAGAATATGTGGAAATTCCTATTATAGTTGGGGGAGGAATTAAAGATAGAAAAGAAGTTGAAAATAAGCATAGGGCAGGCGCAGATATTGTTGTAGTAGGAAGTGCAATTGAAAAAGATCCATCAATCTTACTCAAAAAAAAGTAGATTATCCAGGCCTTCAATAATAAAAGGGCTAAAAATATTTCTCGCTCTTTCTATAGTAACATATACATTACTTTTAGTTTTCACCGCTACCAAGAATACATGGCATGCGTTTAAAGAAATAGATATTGTTTATGTCCCCGTAGTTTTTGTTTTGCTTTCATTATATCTTGTTCTTGAATCTTTCAGGATAAGACTTATTGCCAAAGCCATTTCCGGAAAGTGGATAGCCTTCGGGCGCTGCTCCCAGGTTATATTCTGTGGAGCTTTTCTTTCTGCGGTTACCCCTTTTCAGGCAGGCGGAGCTCCCCTGCAGGCTTATATCCTCAATAAGGCTGGATTAAAATGGGGGACTTCTTTACTACTACTGTTGTTCAGAGGGCTTTTCTATCTAATTGGTATGTTAGTGTTTTTGCCGTTTATAATTCCTTTTTTTCGGACCGAGTACTCTGGCAGATCGATGCAAATTTTATCGAAATATTCTATATTTGCGTACCTCTTTCTTTTTGCATTGTTATTCCTGGTACTTTCTATGCCGAAGTTTTTTAAAAAAACGATTTACTTTTTGACTTTCAGAAAAGGTAAAAGGACAAGAGCAACAAGAATAATTTTTTGTATTTTAAGGGAAATAAGGATAAGCAGAAACGAATTGTTGGATTTCATAAAAAACAAAAAATTATATGCTTTAGCTATTATTTTTACAACCATTATTGTTTACATTCCCAATTATACAATAGCTTACGCGATACTTAAGGGTCTTTCGATAAATGTTCCATATTTGGATACAATATTCCGCCAGGTTTTTCTACTATTTGCGGCATTCTTTTTCCCTACTCCCGGGGCGGAGGGTATAATAGAAGGCGGCTTTGCGGTTTTATTTTATTCCTCAGTTCCGCGTTACTTAATAGGTATGTTTGCGATTTTATGGCGGTTTATAACCTATCATTTGGTTGTTATAATTGGAGGGATTTTAACATTAAAGATCTTTAATCTTACAGAAATAATAAAAGAAAATTAAATATCAAAAATCGAAAAGCAAAATAACAAAATTAAGATTTGGGGGTTGGGATTTAGGATTTAGTAAAAGATAAAAACCTTTGTGCTCTTTGTATTCTTTGTGGTGACAATGTTTTAGAGGGATCTCAGGACTCTTACTACTTTCCCCAAGACCTGAATTTCTGATTTATGATAAACTTGAATGTCATACTCTACATTAGAAGGAATTAAAATAACAGTACTGCCTACCTTCTCTATTTTCTTAAGTGTGATTTCGCCCTTTTTCCCTTTGTCGTAAAAGATTGCTACAGCATAAATATTTTTTATTTTAAAATTGACAAAAGAAGTATCAATCACAACCCAGTCGTTTTTTAAAATGCCTGCATCTTTCATGCTCTCACTTTCGACTTTTAAGAGAGCAAAATCGGCACCCGTCGGTAAGATTTCTTTTATGTTAATATTTTTACTGATATTTTCAGGAGCCAAAACGGGAGTGTTTGGAAATAAACCTTCAATGTAAGGGTAAAATACTTTGTCTGGCTTTTCTTCAAATAAAAGACTGGGTGAAATACCAAGTATTTTGCACACTCTGTCGACTTTAGTCGAGGGGATGCCGTATTTGCCTTTTTCCCAAGCCTGGACTGTGGTCCAGTGTAATCCTAATTTACCTGCCATTGTCTTAAGGGTCCATCCCCTATTTTTTCGAAATTTTCTTAATTTTTTTCCTATTTCTTCTGTTTGTTTCAATGTTTTTTCCTTCTTTTATTGTATTGTTAATTTCAATTTCGCTTTTTCCCCTATAATAATATAATGATAAGTTTGAATTTTGCAATGGCAGAGAGAAAGTAACTTTAATGTTTTATACTTATTACGCGAACATTTACGAAAATTTTATATTTTTATGTACGAAAAAACTTAAAAAAACCCTTGACAAAACTTAAAAAAACCCGTAAAATTAAAGACACTATTAATATTTTTATAAAAATTTAATTAAATATTAAAAGTTAAGAGGTGTATGAAATGCATGAGTTTGCGGAGTTTCGCGACAAAGTTGGTGATTGGGAGAAAGGGAATCCCGAATACAAAAGTATTGCTGATGAATTGCATAAGCGGTTTGAATATTTGAAAGAAGCAATAACTAACTCTCTCCCAGCTGTTGAGCAATATGTAGAAAGTGTAGAAAGTCATGTTGGTCAACACCAGAGGAAAGTAGCTAAGATAAGTGAGGCTTTAGCGGAATACCTTGGATTAAGCCTCAAGGAAAAGTTAGCTTTAAGAGCTGCGAGCAAACTACACGATTTGGGCAAAATATGCGTACCCACAGAAATTCTTAATAAACCCGGAAGCTTAACACAATTAGAGTATGACATTGCACAATTTCATTCATATATTGGTTTTAAAGTAATATCAAAAATTAGAGTAATGGAAGATGCTGCCAGGATAGTTCTTCAGCACCATGAAAGAATTGACGGGTCCGGTTATCCTTCGGGGCTTAAAGAAGATAAAATTGATATGGGTGCAAGGATCCTTGCAGTAGCAGATGTTTTAGAGGCTATGACCTCATCTCAGCCGTACAGGTTTTCTCACGATCTTGAAAAAACCCTTAAGGAAATTTCAAAAGGTCGAGGTGCTCAATACGATTCCGATGTTGTCGACGCCTGTATAGAAATATTCAAAAAAAGAACTTGATTTTTTAAAAGTTTAAAATTTTTTCTTATTCACCATCCCATCCGGCAAGACGCGCCCACATCCACCAGGCAGCATAAGCCTTCTGGTTCGCATTCAATGCTTGACTATGAGCTGAGCTACAGTTATACCAAGTGATTCCTTCTTCGTCTCCGTGTTCACTTTGCCATTCAAGAGCCCAGTTGCCAAGTACGGCACCACCCACGGTACCATAATAATCACAGTTGTCGTGGCAAAATTCATAATAATTTCCATCTGGATCATTTCTGTCGAAATCCGCAAAATCAAAAAGCCATCTATCGTTATTTTGGCAATATGATCTTATAGAATCATTTGCCGACTTATTATTTGCGTCATCGTATATATCAACATGCCCTGTCATATATATAAAGGTTACATGGGGATAATCTTCTTCTAACTCTGTCATAGGTCCAAGGTATTGATCCCAGAGATGTCCTGAGGAATAAGTGCTGCTGACCTGCCCGCACCATGACCACATAATAACATTTACATCCGAATTAGAAGGATCGTTCAGATATTCTCTCGTTTCGTTGACCCATTGAGGATAATATCCAACATCTCCAGCCATTGCATTGTCATGCAGGCCAAGAGCCCCATCGGTGTCTCCGTTATTAAATTCAAAAATATCTTCCGGTAAAGAAAGTCCTTTACCTCCGTTGTTGGCAAAATTTACCAAACCTGCCATACCGGATGTTATCTGGCTTCCATGAGAAGTGTGCCCATATCCTATATGAAGGGTATTTTTTGCTACTTCAATCCAGTCTCGAGGTATTTGGGTTATGTCAACGCAGTGATGGTCGATTGTTTCCCCTGAGAAATTAAAATTGTCTTCTTCCTCGCAAGAAGTTCCAGCCATTAAAATAAAAAGTAATACATAAACGGCTAAAAATGCTATTTTTTTCATTCATTCCTCCTGTGTTTATAGTAAATTTGTATAATTATAATGATTATTGAGATAGGTGTCAAGGATGGAAAAAAGAGCTCTTAGCCTTTTCAACTGGCTGTTAGCTTAGAAAACAAATAAATTCTCTGTGTGCTCTGTGGTAAAAAAGAGGAAAAAGATTAGAGCTTTTATGGTAAAGGGTTGACAGATGCCTTATTCTATTTAACTTCTTCTCATTCTCACGATAAGGATAAAAGGAGGAAAAGAGAAATTTTATGCCAAGTGGAAAAAAAAGAAAAACAAAAAAAATAAAAAAACATAAAAGAAAAAAGAAAAGAAGAGCAGACCGTCATAAAAAGAAAAACAGGTAAAATTAAATTGGTTCCTTTAGGAATCTCTTTTCGTTTACTTCTTTCAACTTTTTTTCTCTGTGCGTTTGATCGCGTAATAACACGCGCTTTTTTATTATTATAATAGAGAAACTTATCATGTTTTAAGGGTTGTTTTTTCTTTAAATCTACGGTATAATTTAAATGGTATTTTTATGAGTAGGTTATTTGTAAAAAAACAGAGGCTTAAAGCAATCGACTGGTTTTGCTTTTTATGCTCAATTCGTGTATTCCTTGCTGTATTCGAGATAACTAAATTTTTAAGAAGGTGTAAAAGCAAAAGAGATACAATTTAATGATAATATTGATAATTCTTCAGTATTTCTCTGGGGGTGGATTTGGGGGGTTCCATGGACATAATGATGCATTGACTTTTTCTCTGGATTTCGGAAAAATAGTTAGTCCTACTTTAGATTTTGGAACCAAGCTGACGATGTCCTTGACAGGCAATGCACCTCATTATTATGATATTCCGTTTTACAATTGGGGTAATCCTCTAGAATACCCAGAAGAGTACTTCACCGAATATAGAGAGAGAAACGAAGTGGCAGCACAATTTGTAGCAAGAAAATATTTCAGGAATTTTATTTTAATAGGATCGACAGGATTTTCAATGCAGGAATATATAACTCTTCCAATACAGGACAGCTTGGAGTCGTTTCCGCTTTACCCTATTGGCGAGAGAGATGAATATTGTTTCGTTTTTGGAGCCGGAATGGGAATAAGAATAGGAAAATTTGATTTTTGTTTAACATATTGCAACAGATATGGACCTTTGTTTTACGTTACCCGTGGATTTGGCTCGCCAGTCGGGCAAAAACCAAATGAACGGGAATAAAATTAAGTGTACGAGAAGCTTGAAAAATTATAGAAAATAAGTATAATTATCTTAATAGGAGGAAATAATAGAAAAAAAGATTCTAATAGATCTTCTTAGAAATCTTGCTCTTGGAGTTAATTATAAAATAGCTTATCCCGGAGAACACCCTCTAATAAAGGAACAGCAGAAGAAAATAGTT
>Ga0307438_1001258_pt1 | contig 16480 bp, 7 predicted proteins | sample SalMarWE160110MG_FD_202144 | JGI IMG/M metagenome (GOLD analysis project Ga0307438, IMG submission 202144) | Salt marsh sediment microbial communities from the Plum Island Ecosystem LTER, Massachusetts, United States - WE1603-110 | ecosystem: Environmental > Aquatic > Marine > Intertidal zone >... | reverse complement strand
TTCCCAGGGGTCACTATACCAGAAATGAGAAATTCAAGAGATATTTTAAGGCCTTGATGTGGTACGGGCGGATTGACTTCAAACTAAAACCAGGGAAAGCAGAGCCTGCCCTAACGCATGGAAGGAAGATGACCCTTCAGGCTCTTCTCATGGCTGATGCGCTTTTGAAAAACGAGGAGGTCCACAGGTTGTGGGAAAAGATTTATGAACCTACAGCCTACTTCGTGGGCAAGACCGACGATCTATGTGTTGATGATTATATTAGACTTATCAAGGAAATTTTTCCAACTGAGGGGACTGTTGACAAATATAATGATAAAACCAGGTTAACAGATTTTATTCAAAAAGCCATGGAGCTGTGGCCACCAAAGGTTCTCTCTGGCGCAGTATTTGTCGAGGACGGTGAGTTTGCTGTTTCAACCAAGGCTTTCAGGTTTATGGGGCAAAGATTTATCCCTGACTCCTATATGTTCCAGGAACTTGTCTATGGAATAAGAGACAAAAAAGAGATTCTAAAATACAAAGGGAAAGAAAAGCCTTTCACCATGGAGTTTATCCCCAATATAGGGCCAGCCAGAGCCTTTCCCCGCGCCCTGGACATACTGGCTGTCCTGGGCTCAAAAAGAGCTCTTGATATTCTTGAGAAGGACGGAGATACAGAGTATGAATATTACTATGAACAATTAAATAAATTAAGGGAAGAATTTGCATTAAAGACTGAGGAAGAATGGAAACAGAATCTTTACTGGCGCTGGCTCTATGCCTTACTTCCACTTCTTGAAGAAAACAAGGACGAAAATCCACCGGAATTCATACAGAATATCGCCTGGATAGATAAGGAGCTTCAGACTACTCTTGGCTCCTGGACCGAATTAAGGCACGATACCATACTATATGCAAAACAGAGTCAAACTATGCTGGCAACAGTAATGCCTCAGAAACCAGAATTCACCTATGGTTATGTTGAGCCATATCCTGAAGTTTATCAAAGAATAGAAGAGATGATGAAAGACCTCAGGTGTAATCTTGAGGTACTTGGTATTACTCCTGAAGGAATACCAGAAAAGATAAGGTCCTTTGAGAATCTTTTAGCTAAACTCAAGACAATATCAGAAAAAGAGCTCATTCAAAAACCATTAACAGAGGAAGAATATAGACTTATCTGGAATATCGGAGCTAATCTTGCTTCAATGAAGAATTTCCCATCCGAAATTATGAAAAAGATAACCTCCGATACCGATGAAAAGATAGACCTCGTAGCCGATGTCCATACTGACCCTAACACTAAACAGGTTCTTGAGGAAGGTGTTGGTTCGCCCTTTGATATCTGGGTAATCATTGAGGATAGTAAAGGTAAGAGATTATGCCGTGGTGCTGTTTTTTCCTACTATGAGTTTAAGCATCCTATGAAAGATCGCCTGACAGATGAAGAGTGGCAAGAAATGGAAGAGAAAAAAGAACGACCTCTTCAGCCTGACTGGCTAGGAAGTTTCATAGTGAACTAAAGGGAAGAGATTCAAACTCAATAGAACTATACCCCAAAATTCCAATTTCTCATATGGAGTGGGGACGGGGCAAGAGGACTATGAAACCTAGGAGAAGAAAGCGTAAGAAAGCACTCAAGGAGTGGTCACACAACCTACTATTACTCTATCTGGAAAGTCTTGAGCAGTTAGAGGAGACTTCAAGTCAAAGTCATAACAAATTATTTTTTTTCTGAGTCCCATAAGGTCTGAAACATTTCAATGAATAAGACAGAAAGGATTAAATTAGAGAGAGTCCTTATCGCCTACTTTAAGGAAATTCATAAAATCTACGCAGGCGGTGATTTTAGAGAAGAAAGCTTCTATCCATCAGTTAAAAGTCTCGTTGAAGATTGTTCTAAACTTTTCCAGATGCAAGCGGAAGCAAGTGTTCTTGTCCTACCCAAAAAGACAGAAGCAGGAATTCCTGATTTTCGCATTGATAAGAATGGCGAGATTGTCGGGTACGTCGAAGCTAAATCACCAGATACTAATCTTAGAGAAATCGAAGACTCTGAACAACTCAAAAGATATCGAAACTCACTACCAAACCTTATTTTAACCAATTTCTTAGAGTTCAGGTTATACAGAAATGGTGACCTCATAGATGATGTGGAAGTAGGCCGTCAGTTCATCTTACAGAGAGTGAAGTTTCCTCCCGTTCCCGAAAAAATAGATTTATTTTATGAATTACTACAAAAATTCTTTTCTTTTTCCACACCCAAGATTCAGAAATCATCCGACCTCTCTATTGAACTTGCCAAGCGAACTAGATTTCTTGAGCACATCCTACAAGAAGAGCTTTCGCAGGAAAATGAGGAAGTAACAAGATACTACAAGGCTTTTCGGGAAGAACTTATAGAGACTTTGACAAAGGAGAGATTTGCCGACCTTTATGCCCAGACTATTACCTATGGTCTCTTTGCTGCCAGAATGAAGGTCCAAAATGTATTTAAAAGAGAAACTGCCTGGAAATTCATTTCTGAAGGCCTACCTTTACTTAAGGAGATATTTTATTCTATGACAGGACCTCATTTTCCTGAATCCTTGACCTGGGTCGTTGATGACATAAGTCAGGTACTTGAGAAGGCAGACATTTCATCGATATTAAAGGAGTTCAAAACAACTCGATGGGAGGAAGATCCTGTAATTCATTTTTATGAGACCTTTCTTGCTACTTATAATCCAGCAGAAAGACAACGATTAGGGGTTTATTATACTCCCTTACCTGTGGTTTCGTACATCGTTAGGTCCATTCATAAGCTTTTAAAAGAAAAATTTGGAAAAAGTGAAGGGCTTGCTACAAGCGATGTTACCCTTCTTGATCCAGCAGCAGGGACTCTCACATTTATAGTGCAGGCAATAAAAGAGGTTAAGAGAGAGCTAGAAGAAAAGAAGAAAGAAGGACTCATTACATCATACATAGAAGAACATATCTTACCGCATTTCCATGCCTTTGAGATTCTTGTGGCCCCATATACTGTGGGACATTTCAAGGTTTCTATGGTTTTAGAAGACATGGGTTATCGGTTTAAGAAGGACGAACGGTTTCAGTTTTACCTGACGAATACCTTAGAGATGAAGACACCACGGCAGATGAGTTTTCTAATTGACCTTACCAAAGAAGCTCAGGAAGCAAACAGAATAAAGGAAAAAGTTTCGATTCTGGCGGTTCTTGGCAATCCTCCCTATTCAGTTAGCTCAGAGAATAAGTCGGAGTTTATCGAGAACTTAATGGATGATTATAAAGAAGATGTGAGGGATGAGCGGAATATTCAGCCACTTTCAGATGATTACATAAAATTCATTCGATTTGCCCATTGGAAAATAGCCCAAGCAGGTAAAGGAATCCTGGGATTCATTACCAATAACTCCTATCTTTCTGGCATAATCCATCGAGGAATGAGAGGAAAACTTCTGGAAACCTTTGATGAAATCTACATTTTGAATCTTCACGGTTCTTCAAGAATTGGTGAGAAGACACCAGAAGGCGGCAAAGATGGGAATGTCTTTGACATCCAGCAAGGGGTTGCCATTGTTCTTTATGTGAAATTGGAAAAATTACCTAAAGAGAAAAAGGTTTATTATGCTGACCTCTGGGGACTAAGAGAGGCCAAGTATGCATACCTTTTCGGGAATGATGTCCAAACAACCACCTGGCAAGAGCTTAAACCCGTTACCCCTTACTACTTCTTTGTCCCAAAGGATTTTGCATTACAATCTGAGTATGAGAAATTCTGGAAGATAACAGATATTTTTAAGAAGTGGTCAAGTGGAGTAAAGACTCATCGAGATCATTTTGTAGTAGGATTTGTCAAAGAGGAAATACTTCAGAGACTTCGGGTATTCACTGGGAATTTAACTGATGAGTTGGTGAAAGAAGGTTTAAAGTTGAAGGATACAAGGGATTGGAAGTTAAGAGAGGCAAGAGAAAAAGCAAAGAGGGGAGATTCGGAGAATAAAATTTACTCATATGCATATCGTCCCTTTGACGATAGAAAAATTTGTTATGAGCTGTGCCTGATTGATAGAGGATGCGATAGATGGGACTTAATGAAAAATTTCTTGTTTGAGAACTTAGCAGTTGTAACAAGTAGAAAGTATCCTCCAACAAAGAACTTCGGAGCCATAGCTTCCAATCATATAGGTGATATTCATTTTGCAGCAGATCAAAGTTACTTTTTTCCCCTTTACCTCTACGCGTATGAACCTGAGAAACGATTATTTGACAATGAAGTACACAAGGCAGACCGCATACCAAACTTCACTTCTGAGTTTCTACAAACAATTAAAGATTCTCTTGGCTCACAGCCATCACCGGAAGAGATTCTGCATTACATTTATGCTGTCCTTTACTCCCCCACTTACCGAAAGCGCTACGAGGAATTTCTCAAAATAGATTTTCCAAGTGTTCCATTGCCTTCAAATGTTAAGTTGTTCAAAGAACTAAGCAATCTTGGGAAAGAACTGGTTGACCTCCATTTGCTTAAAGCTCCAGGCCTTGATGAAACTGAGATAGCCTTTCCAAAAGGTGGTTCCAATACGGTGGGAAAGATTTGCTATGATGAAGGAAGTCAGAGAGTTTTTATAAATAAGGAGCAGTATTTTGAGGGCATGTCAAGAGAAGTGTGGGATTATCGAATTGGAGCCTATCAGGTGATGCAGAAATATCTGAAGGACAGAAAAACTCGAAAACTTTCCCTTGATGAGATTAACCATTATATGAAAGTGGCAAAAGCTATTCGATTAACAATTGAGCTACAAGAAAAGATTGATGATGTCTATAAAGAACTCGAATCTAACTCGATACATTATACGACAACATAGAGGATTTGTGTTGTCTGAATCCTTGTTTCGCAAAGATTTCATGTACGCTGGGAACGGTATGTGATGATTGTCTATTATTTTGTTATTACCCTCTGGACGCTTTGCTAACGCAAATCATGGAAACGTTATATCACATTACGTTCCAGAGAATTAGCCATTCTTACTGTGTGAGGTTGTGATCCTATGGGAAAACGGCTGAGAAGAAGGATGGCCACTGAACGGAGTATTCGTGAAGATGCCTAGCCAAATATATAATTGGAAGCGGTTCTGGTGTCCGAGGACAGGTAGGATCAATCTGTCCGACGGTGGATATCTTCTCGATCCAGATTCAAAGTTGGGACATATCTATAATCCTGATGTGGTACCCTTTGAATCTGTAGGTCAGATTCCGTCCTTGGCACTACTTGGTGAACCTGGAATTGGCAAGACGCAAAGCATGCAAGCGCAACGAGAAGCTATAGAGAAAAGGGTTGAGAAGGAGGGTAATCAGCTAATCTGGCGGGATCTTCGTTCATACTCAAGTGAAGATAGACTAGTTCGCGATTTATTTAAAAACGAGCGCTTTATTTCTTGGGTGAAAGGCACACATCTGATTCATCTTTTCCTTGATAGCCTGGATGAATGCCTATTACGAATCAACACTCTGGCAGCATTGCTGGTCGATGAACTGAGAAAGTATCCTGTTGAACGACTTCGTCTTCGCATCGTCTGTCGGACAGCCGAATGGCCCCTCACGTTAGAGGCAGGATTGAAGAGACTATGGGGTGAGGATAAGGTGGGAGTGTATGAGCTCACTCCCTTGCGTCGCAAGGATGTTTTGGAAGCGGCGAAAGCCAATAACTTAGACCCGGAGGTCTTCTTAGCTGAAATCGATCGAATGAAGGCCGTACCACTCGCTTCTAAGCCGGTTACACTTAGTTTTCTCCTAAATATCTCCCGTCGGACTGGCCAATTCCCTTCCACTCAAGCGAAGTTATACCTTCGGGGTTGTCGACTGCTCTGTGAAGAGCCCAGCGAAAATCGCCGCACTGCAGGGCTCACGGGCAATTTCACGACTCAGGAACGCATGGCTGCCGCAGCTCGCATTGCTGCTATCACTATGTTCGCTAACCGATATGCTATCTGGGTCGGTGTAGACCGGGGTGACGTTCCAGAGGAAGATACAACGGTTCAAGAGCTATGTGCCGAAAGTGACAGTATTGAGGGCGCGCAATCCCGAGTGACCGAAGGTGCTATTAAGGAAACGCTGTCCACTGGATTATTCTCGTCTCGCGGACCGAACCGGATGGGCTGGGCTCATCAGACTTATGCTGAATTTCTCGCTGCTCACTATCTGGTACAACACCAGATGACACTGACCCAGATGATGAGTCTCATAGTTCATCCTGGCGATCCTCAAGGAAAACTTGTTCCTCAGCTCCATGAAGTAGCAGCTTGGCTAGCCGGGATGGAGCCCAATGTGTTCCGAGAAATCATGGCAGCAAATCCTGAAGTATTGCTTCAAAGTGATATAGCAACCGCCGATGAGAAAACTCGAGTGGCTTTGGTCGAAACCTTGCTAAGGCTGTGCGACGAAGAAAAATTGTCGTACCGTACTTTTGCTTACGATGAGCGGTGCAGAAAGCTTGCCTATCCAGGTTTAGCTGAAAGACTCCGGTCTTATATTTGCGATGATACCAAAGGCTCTACCGTGCGGCGAGTAGCGATCCACATCGCAGAAGCCTGCGAACTACAAGTGCTTCAAGATGACCTTGCACATATAGCTCTAAATGCGTTCCAACCACTGTTGGTCCGGATTGGTGCCGCAAGTGCCATAAACCATATCGGTGATGATGGGACAAAAGCGAAACTAAAACCCTTGGCCACTGGGGAAGCAGGAGATGATCCTGATGACGAATTGAAAGGATATAGTCTCCAGGCGGTGTGGCCAGCGCATATGACAGCTAAAGAGTTATTCGCTGTTCTTGCTCATCCCAAAAGAGAGAATTTCTTCGGCGCATACTGGAGATTCCTTCACTGCGATCTTATGCGTCACCTTCAGTTCGCTGATTTGCCAATGGCTTTGGAGTGGGTCGAAAAGCAGGAATCTCGACACAAACTGCCTCATCCGTTTGGGGAACTTGCGGATGCTATTATGCTGCGAGGATGGGGGCAACTCCAACGCCCAGGTGTACTGAAGGCTTTTGCCAGAGCAGCCCTGTCACGACTCCAGTATCATGATGAGATTGTGAGAGAGCGCCTCGACCCACCTTTTTCGAGTGTGTTGAGTACCGATCACAACAAACGCCATCAGGTCCTGGAGGCAATGCTTCCCATGATTCGAGATCCCAAAAAGGATTCTATATGGCTGGTCCACTCGGAAACGCCAATAGTTCTGAATAAAGACATTCCATGGATGATCGAACGTTTAGAGGCATCGGTATCTGAACAGACTCAGCGAGCGTGGGCTCAGCTGATGCGAGTCTTTGATTGGCGTGAAAGAAAGTACTTAGATACCGTCCTTACTGCCAGTGAGAACAATCGTATCCTTAATGAAGCACTTGCACGGTTTCTCAAGCCGATTGAGCTCAACTCACCCAAAGCCCGGAAAATGAAGAAGGACTATCTGGAGATGCAAGAATGGCAGAAACGCCGTCAAAATCGTCCCCTTTTGGTACCATCACTTACAGAGCGAATCGCCTTGCTTTTGCAGGAGTTTGAATCTGGCAACTTGGCAGCATGGTGGCGTTTGAATCGGGAAATAACACTTGAACCAAACGGCATATACTATGGGAATGAACTTGAGTCGGACTTGACAGTTCTTCCTGGGTGGAAGGCATCTGATGCTAGAATTAGAGCGAGAATGGTAAAGGCCGCCAAAAGATATGTACTCGAACAAGATCCAGAGACTTCCAAATGGCTGGGTACGGATACCATAGCTCGGCCAGCATTTGCTGGCTACCGGGCCCTGCGACTCCTATTAAAAGAAGCGCCTGGTTTTGTCCCTGCCATTCCTGCCGAGGTGTGGAAAAAATGGGCACCGATTATCCTTGCGTATCCTACCTCGAACGGTGCGGAAGGTGAAGAGCCTCATCATAACTTAGTAAGAATAGCGTATCACCAAGCTCCTACTGAGATTATTGAAACCTTAATTATTATGATAGATAGGGAGAATAGGGAATATGGCTCCATTTCTATTACCCGTAAGGTTGAACATTGTTGGGATGACCGTCTGGCGAATGCCCTGTTGATCAAGGCGAAGGACAAGAAGTTAAGGCCCGAGTGCATGGATTCCCTGCTCAGTGATCTTCTGGATCATAATATTGATGAAGCTAGAGTGTTTGCAGAGTCACTTGTTCCCTTCCCACCTCCTTCTCGTGGAAAAGGACGATCAAGGGCGATCGTGGCAGCCCGTGTGCTCATGGCTCATGCCCAAGGTGCTGGTTGGTCGACTGTCTGGCCAGTCATTGAGCGAGATACTGAGTTTGGTCGAGAAGTGATTACAACTCTAGCACATGGTCTTGACCGGAACGCAGCGAGCATTGCGCAGCAGCTTACAGAGGATCAACTGGCAGACCTATACATCTGGTTGGTCCAACAGTATCCACACGCTGAAGATCCTAGGCACGAAGGAGTGCATTTCGTAGGGCCTAGGGAAAGCGTAGCCGATTTTAGGAACTCAATCTTGCATCACCTCGAACGCCGTGGTACGAAGAAGGCATGTGACGCAATTCGACGAATTACCAGTGAATTCCCTGGGGAAAAATACCTGAGATGGACGTTGTTTGAAGCTCAGAATATTACCCGTCGGCGTACTTGGGTACCACCTCGGCCAGATGATATTCTTAGGATGGCAAGCAATCAACAGGCGCGTCTGGTTCAAAGCGGAGATCAACTGATTAGCGTGTTAGTTGAATCACTGAAGAAGCTGGAGGCAAAGCTTCAAGGTGAGATGTCTGCTGTACAATTTCTCTGGGATAAAGACGAACCCAAGGATGAAAACTCATTTTCTGATTTTGTAAAACTCCATCTCGACGGAGACCTTAGAGGGAGAGGCATCATTGTGAATCGAGAGGTTCGAATTCATCGTGGTGAGAAGACAGATATCCATGTCGATGCTGTTATACAAGATTCACAAAGGAAAGAGTATGACTCTGTAACCGTGATCATTGAAGTAAAAGGTTGTTGGAATCAAGAACTAAATCAAGCAATGGAAACACAGCTCGTAGATAACTACATGAAGGATAGCCATTGTCAGTACGGTTTGTACCTTGTGGGCTGGTTTAATTGCGAGCAGTGGAATAATAAAGATTACAAGAAGCAACGAGCTCCAGAAATTGATATCTGTGAAGCGCAAAGACAATTCGACGCTCAGGCTGCTGAGTTGTCCAAGGAAAACATGCGAATCAAAGCTTTTGTTATCAACACAGCGCTTCGCAAAGCCCGAAATTGTTCTGCGTAAAGGATAACCGGTTCTGAGTATGCAATACTTGATTACTATAACTGCATAAGTTAGGAATAGGCGAGGATGATCAGTAAATTTGAAGTTTTTATTAGTGGTAATCAGAAGGAGCTTAAAGAAGAACGCTTGGCAGTAAAAGAGATAATCCTTGGCAGTACTATCTTGAGAAGGTTTTTCGACGTCTTTATTTTCGAAGAGCTACCTGCCAGAGGGAAGTCTCCCACTATGATCTACCTGAAGGGAGTGGATAATAGCGATATTTATATCGGTATAATTGGCAATGAATACGGAATTAAAGGCAAAGATGGCTTTTCTGCCACAGAAAGAGAATTCAGACGTTTTGTTAAAAAAGGTACACAAAGAGAAATATTGATTTTTATCAAGGGTAAAGACGATTCAAGAAAAGACAAATATACACAAAAGTTCATAGGGACTATAAAGAACTCTTACATTTATAAACGGTTTACCAACGTAGACGAGTTGAGAACTCAGGTTCTTAATAGCCTTATTTCTCATCTTGATGACAAAGGAATACTAAGCGAATTATCTTTCGATGAGACTCTCTGTCGAAAGGCAAGGTACGATGCAATAGATGAAAAAGAGGTGAAAGACTTTTTAGAAAATAGAGCGACTAAACTCAAAGTCGATATACCTCAAATATCGATAAAAGACTTTTTGACAAAAACATTAAAAATTGTTGGGAAAAAGAACGGTGAATTCCTTCCTACTAATGCTTGTCTACTTTTCTTCGGGAAGAATCCTGCTGACTATATTTCTCAAAGTGAGATACGAATTGCTCGATTCAGAGGCACCACACGTACCGAGTTTATCGATTCAAAGGAAATAAAAGGTCCTATCTATAAGATGCTGGATGAAGTGGAAGCGTTTTTTAAGAGGAATACCCGTCTAGCCAGTAAGATAGTTGAATTTAAAAGAGTGGATATTCCAGAATATCCTTATGAAGCAATAAGGGAAGCAGTTGTTAATGCTATTGCCCATAGAGATTATACCTACCACTGGGCACCAATTATGGTCTCGATTTTTAATGATAGAATAGAGATTAACAGCCCAGGTGACCTCTTGCCAGGTTTGGATATTAAAAATTTAGAAGGCCACCATGCTACACGAAATAAGATAATTTGTAGTATTTTTCACGAAACCAAGGATATGGAAAGATTTGGCACGGGTATTGGTAAAATGAAAAGACTTATGAGGACACATGGGTTATCCGAACCCGAATTCTTAGAAGAAGGAAATTTCTTTGTGGTGAAGTTTTATGGGCCTGGTGATAAAATTCTGGACTTAGTTCCCAGTATACCAAAAGAAAGACAGATAGATTTGAGAGAGTTAGGCTTAAAAAACAGACAGATAGAAGCGTTGAAAATGATGGTAAATCAGAAAAAAACTTTCACTGTCGGTCAATATGTGAGGGAATTTGGAATTACTGACAAAACGGCAAGAATGGATTTGAAAAAACTTATATCAAGAAATCTTGTAGAAAAAGTTGGCAAGACAAAAGGTGCGCATTTTCGAGCAAAAGCAATATTACCGAAATAATTCTAAAACTACCGAAATAATTACCGAATAAATTACTTAAAAATAGGGACAGCGACCATTATTATCGACAGATTGAGCCGCTATATAAACTTCTGATATACCACGAATATCAAGAATTGCAGCGCCGGGGTTTCCTCATCATCTTACTCAGAGGGGAAATTATCAGCACTGTGTTTTTGAAGACAAAGATGATTTCAGACAATATTTACAATGACTTAGAGATTATGCTCGAGGAAACTTCTTGAAGATATGGCTATATTGTTCTATGAGTAAGAATCAATAAATGGTCTCTGCCCCTATTGATTGCATATACTGTGGATAATTGGAAGTATAAACGCAATAATGCGTTTATAAGTTGTTAAGGCGAAAGCGCAAAACACAAAGAGGTTTGAAGATGTCTAATTTCTTTCAGACATTGAAGCAACTTGTATCTCAGGGAGTTGAAGGTTATTTTGCAGTCAAATACGCTGAGTTCGCCAAGAACACAGAAAAATTAAGAGAAGAGTACAGAAGGTTGGCTGATAAGGCTGCTTCTATGGTTCAAGAAGGTAAGCTTCTTGAAATTGGTCCTGGGCCGGGATATATCTCTATTGAGATAGCTAAACTTTCGCCGAAAATGGAAGTCATTGGATTAGATATATCTGACACTATGATTGAGATTGCAAAGAAGAATGCGAATGAACAAGGTCTATCAGAGAAAATTGGATTCAGGAAGGGCGATGCTTCAAAAATGCCATTCGGAGATTCTTCGTTTGACTTTGTTATATCAAGTGGGTCGCTCCATCACTGGAAAAAACCAACCCAAATATTCAATGAGATATATCGTGTATTAAAGCCAGGTCGTAGGGCTTTAATTTCTGACTTGCGAAAAGATGCTCCGAAAGAAAAAATAAAAGAATGGGCAAACATTATTGATTCGAAAATCATGCGTTGGGGATTAAAACATTCGTTTGGAGAAAGCTACACAGCACAGCAAATTGAGAAAATTATAAAGGACACTCAATTTACAAACTTTGAGATCAAGGTAGAAGAAGTCAACTTGGAAATTTGGCTTAAAAAATAATCATCATGGAAAACGAAGGAGGTAAGAACTGATCCATAAATTTGCGCCATCGCCCAACAGAGCGTATCTGGCTTCGTGCCTTCGGCTTTCGCCCAAATCCCTCGCTTCGCTTGGGACTTCACATGTCTGCAAAACGTTGTACGCAAAAAGCGCGCGGAAGAAAAATACTCTGCCATCCGTGACTCGTAACTTATCTATAAGTAATCTAAAGGACTTTTGATTTTATTTTTATATTCAAGAATTACATGTGTATAAATCATTGTAGTTTCTATCTGTTTATGTCCTAACAACTCCTGTACAACTCTTATATTTACACCTGATTCAAGTAAATGAGTAGCAAAGCTGTGCCTGAGAGTATGAGCACTTATTTTTTTTGGAATATTGGTTTTTCTTGATGCATTTTTAATGGCTTTCTGGAAATTACTTTCATGAATATGATGTTTATAAATATTACCATTTATTTTATCCATATAATGATCTTTAGCTGGAAAAACCCAATGCCATCCCCATTCTTTGCTTGCATTAGGATATTTCCTGGATAACGCATCAGGTAGCTTTACAAGTCCATGACCTAATTCTAAATCATTCAAGTATTGATTTTTACAAAGACTGATATGTTCTTTTAAATCCGGCTTAATATTTTTCGGCAACATCACTATTCTATCTTTATCGCCTTTCCCTGAATGAATTGTGACAGTGTTTGATTCAAAATCAATATTTTTTATTCTCAAGCTCATACATTCCATCAATCTTAGTCCGCAGCCATATAATAATTTTGCCATAATAAGATATGTACCAGATAAATATTCAAAAACCTCAGCGACTTCTTCTCTGGTAAGAACAGTGGGTATTTTACGATTTATTTTTGCGCGAAGAGTACTTTCCATATTCTCAAGATTTTTATTTAAAACATTGCGGAATAAAAAGAGAATCGCATTAAATGCTTGATTTTGAGTGGAAGCAGAGACATTTCTTTCTTTTACAAGATTTGTCAGGAAATTTTTCACATCCATAGATTCATACTCAGTAATATCTTTATTTACAAAGTTATAAAATTGCTTGAGCCAGTTAATATAACTCTTTTGTGTTTTTATTGAATAATGTTTTAAGCTAATTATTTCTTTAGTTTTTATTATTAAATCATCTAAGGATAGATTGTCCTTATCACTGTTAACATTCAACGGCTGATGGGTGCTTTTAATGCTTTTATCGCTCTCTATAAATTTCTTAAACTCTTTAAAATTTGTATTTGACTCCATAGTTGATATGTATTCCCTTCATTATATAGATTTCAGTATATTACGACATTAGCTGTATTATACAGAGAGATATTAGTTTGTAAAGCTTTTTTTGCAAAATATTAGCAAAATAAGCATAAAATTCAGTTGACATATTGATACTCTGTGTGTATAATAGAACTCTGTATAATAATAAGTTGGGGCCTGCAATTTGAAAGGAGGAGAAGCGTGAGAATTAGAAACATAAATGGCACCAGTCAGAACACATGCAAATGTGGAAGTTGGCTTAATCACTGGACGGAGTTCTCCGGCCAGGCAGTCCCAAGTTATTGCCCGGCGCAGGACTGCCTTGAAAAGGAATTGCTCGGCGCCCATGTCCAGAAGGGCAGCTCCAGTGACAACAGCTGGTACATCTTCCCACTCTGCAAGACACACAACGCGGCCACTGGACAATCACTTGAGGTGAGCGACGCCTACAAACTAGTGTCCGCAAACGTCAGCCAAACCTGCGGGTGAGATGCCTTATTCAGGTTCAGCGGCCCTAACAAGGCGGATGCAGGCGACGGCAAATACCCGCGCGTGATCCGCGACGTTAGGGATAAATAAAGTACAAATGTTTTAAATATAATTCATAGGTAAATAGCGATGAATATAGACAATGCACAAAAAGCATTCAATAAACTTAAGGAAAAATGGTTAATTTCGATTGATAAAATTATAACAGAGCCAGATACAAGATTTCAGGTAATAGATTTAATACTTACTAATGTTCTTGGGTGGAATAGGAAAGAAATCAAAATAGAACCTCACACAGACTCAGGGTATATAGATTATTTAGTGCATGCAGAAGGCCGTGGAAGATTAGTCATAGAAGCCAAGAAAGCTTCAAAGATACTTATTGATACTCGTAATCCAAGAATGAATTATTATCAATTGAACGGTGCAGCTTTAAAATCAGCGACAGACGGTATAAAGCAAGCAAGGAATTATTGTTCAGGTACTGGTGTTCCCTTCGCAGCATTAACTACAGGAATTGAATGGATCGGTTTCATGGCATTAAGAACAGATGGTAAACCTCCAAACGACGGTAAAGCAATTGTATTTCCATCCCTGGAATCAATTTCTGATAATTTTGCCACCTTTTTTGATTTTTTCTCTAAAGACAGTATATTGAATGAATTGCATAAAGTTCGATTTAACGAGGCAGAAGGATTAAGCATTGATTCTTTAGAAAGATTATATCAAGTAGTTGAAAAAAACCAAATAACACTTTTAAAAAAATCTAAATTTGCGTCCGATATGCATCAAATATTTGAAGAATTTTTTAGTTCAATATCGGATGAGAATGATCGTGAAATGTTAGTTAAATGTTTTGTAGAGACTAAAGAAAGTAAGGAGACGGATATCAACCTCCAGAAAATTGCCAAAAATCTTTTGAACCAAATTGAAGTTGTGTCTTCTGATAAGGGTGAAGAACTCCAAGAACAGATTCGTTTTGCAATACAAACACGTCGTGGCGAATTTGTACTAATCATAGGGAATAAGGGAGCTGGGAAATCAACATTCATTGATCGTTTTTTTAATTTGATATTAGATACAGATCTACGAAAAAAAAGTTTAGTTATTATAATTGATCTGGCGAATTCAAGTGGAGATTCAAATACAATAGTAGAATGGTTACTTGAAAGTCTGAAGGATAAATTAGAATCCATATTATTCAAAAATACGGCACCGACTTATGAACAGTTACAGGGCGTGTTTTACAAAGAATATCAAAGGTGGATGGTTGGTGAACATAAATATTTATATGAAAAAAATAGAAATGAATTTAAAATTAAATTTGGAGATTATATTTCAAAATTTATTATTGACCATCCTCAAAAATATGTAACTCATTTATTGAATGATACTATTCGGTCAAGAGTATTAATGCCATGTTTAGTATTCGATAATACCGACCATTTTCCTCAACAATTTCAAGAAGAAGTATTTCAATTCGCACAGTCTATACATAGAAGTGTTTTCAGTTTTATAATCTGTCCAATTACAGATAGAACTATTTGGCAACTTTCTAAAGAAGGGCCTTTTCAGTCTTATTCAACAAGGTCGTTCTATTTACCTACGCCCTCAGCAAAAGAAATTCTAAATAGGAGAGTTGTATTTATCAGACAAAAATTAGATAAAGAAAAACAAGAAAGAGGAGAATACTTTCTGAAAAGGGGAATTAGTTTAAAAATTTCTGATATGAAGGCATTTACAGCTTGCATTGAGGATATTCTCGTAAAAACTGATTATGTAGCAAGAATGGTGGGTTGGCTTTCAAATCATGATATTAGAAGAAGCCTTAAAATTTCTCAAAGAATAATAACTTCTCCATCCATTTTACTAGAAGATTTAGTCAAAACATTCCTTTCAGATCGAAATCTCTTAGTTCAACCTTATAGAATTTTCAAAGCTCTTATTTTAGGTGATTATAAGTGGTTTAATTCTGAAAATAGTGAGTTTGTTTTAAATGTTTTTACAGTGAATCCAAAAAAAATTACAAGCCCATTGTTAAAATTATCCCTACTTCATCTTTTAATTGATAAAGACAATCAATACAAAGACTCAGAAGAAACATATTTAAACGTAGATAATATAGTAAATTATTTTGACCCAGCGGGTATATCAAGTTCAATTATTAAAGAGAATTTACAAGAATTATTATCTTATCGACTAATTCAACCTTATGATCCGACTGATCAAAAAATATACGAAGATCAAAGACTTAGGGTAAGTCATTCAGGTAGAATTCACCACGAATTTTCGTTGACTAAAGATTCTTATGTTAGCCATATGGCGTTGGTAACCCCGATAAGAAATTATAATCTTGTAAGTGGTATTCGAGTTACTATGCTACCAAAGCTTGGAAAGAGCGAATGGCTGAATATAATATCTACTTTTATAGAATATTGTCTTGAAGAAGATAAAATATTTGTCTCTTTACCAAAAGCACCAACTTATGATAGTCAATCACAATTAAGGCATAGACTAAAAATGAAATGGATTATTTCAAATAATAACGAGAATGTCTAACATATTGCTCAACCTGACTGAAACCGCTCTGTGCGAATCCGACCAGATAGATTTCCGTATCAAGTTTTTTACTAAATATGAAAATTCTGAGCTCCGCAGGTTTCCGCAGGTTAGCATATCGTTATGTTTTGAGAGTTTAAGAAATTTGTAATATAAGGAAAAATAATATATGGAAGTAAAAACCGATTTGAAATTAGGTGATTGCGAAAAAGAATTAAAAAACATACCTAATAATTCAGTTGACCTGATTTTCACT
>Ga0307438_1001252_pt1 | contig 16514 bp, 9 predicted proteins | sample SalMarWE160110MG_FD_202144 | JGI IMG/M metagenome (GOLD analysis project Ga0307438, IMG submission 202144) | Salt marsh sediment microbial communities from the Plum Island Ecosystem LTER, Massachusetts, United States - WE1603-110 | ecosystem: Environmental > Aquatic > Marine > Intertidal zone >... | reverse complement strand
TTCAATATACTCACCGCTATTCCATCTTTTACATTCCATAGCTGAAGTTCATCGCTGTTGCCCGTATAATTCACTCCAAAGACAAAAGCATTTGTCAGATCTTCCCCCGGCAGGGAATTTTCCGAAAATATCACCGCCCAATTGTTCTTTTCTGAAGGATCAAAGTCGTAAGACACAGAAAACTGCAACACTGCTCCTTCCCTTATTTCCAAAGGATCATGAAACAAAGCAATCCATTCCGTTGAAGCTTTATCACTATCGTAATTGTGTTTTAATGAAAAACATCCTTCAATCGGGTTATCCTGAGTTGTTGTCCAGTGCCCGGAATTATTCTGATACCAGTCGCTCAGATCGTTATTTTCAAAATCGATAGAAATGTTTTGACCTAACGAAATAACCGGTATGATGAAAAAAAGCAATACCAGTACCTTCATTTAAAAAAAAATGCGAATTTTGTATGTTGATTCGTGGTTCAAAATACATAATTTTAATTTTTATATCAAATCCCTTTGAGGGATTTTATTTTAGTACATTGTATCACTACGGTAAATAAAGTAAAATGAAAGTTGCTATTGTTGGTGCCAGTGGCGCGGTCGGACAAGAATTCCTGAAAGTGCTCGAAGAAAGAAATTTTGCGTTGGATGAACTGGTGCTTTTTGGTTCTGAACGAAGTGCCGGGAAAGAGTACACGTACAAGGGAAAAAAACTGGTTGTAAAAGAGTTGAAACATGGGGATGATTTCAAAGACATTGATATAGCACTTGCATCTGCCGGGGCAGGAACATCCGTTGAATATGCAGAAACCATTACCAGACACGGTGCTGTAATGATTGATAACTCCAGTGCTTTTCGAATGGATAACGATGTTCCCCTTGTAGTTCCTGAAGTAAATGCCGATGATGCAAAAAACAGGCCAAGGAATATTATTGCCAACCCGAATTGCACAACAATACAAATGGTTGTTTGTCTTCAGCCTATAGAAAAAATGTCTCATATTAAAAAAGTACATGTTGCATCCTATCAATCGGCAAGTGGTGCAGGTGCAGAGGCTATGAAAGAACTGGAAGAACAAACAAAACAGATTGTTGCTGGTGAAAAAGTAAAGGTAAAGAAATTTCCCTATCAACTTGCGATGAATGTAATCCCGCAGGTAGATCAATTTATGGATAACGGGTACACAAAAGAAGAGATGAAAATGTACCATGAAACTCAAAAAATTATGCATACCGATGCTGCTGTAAGTGCAACCTGTGTGCGTGTACCGGTGTTGAGAAATCATTCTGAAGCCATATGGATTGAAACAGAAGAAGAGCTTTCTCCGGATGATGTGCGGAAAGCTCTTGCCAATACGGAAGGAATCACTCTTATCGACGATCCGGCAAACCTGAAATACCCTATGCCACTTTTTGGTGCGGGGGAAGACGATGTTTTTGTTGGCCGTATCAGGAAAGACCTTACAAACCCAAAAGGAATTACTTTCTGGTGCGTTGGAGATCAGCTTAAAAAAGGAGCTGCCCTAAACGCGGTGCAAATTGCAGAATATCTGGTAAAAAACAATCTTTTATAAAAAAGACTCTCAAAAGCTTTTTTGTTTTAACTGCAGAAATCGCAGGGAATGAAATAGATTACTGGTATTACTTAGTGACCATTACGCATTCTTTGCGTTCCCTGCCTGTCAGCCACAGGCTGGTAAACTGGCGGGCAGGGCAGACAGGTTTGAGGTTAAAATACTTTTGAAACAATCACTTATCAGGATAATTAATAGAGAAAATTATCATAAGGGTACCTTGTGATATGAATTTCTCTGACTTTATCGTAGAGCAATTTTTTCAATTCTTCAATGTTTTCTATTTTCTTTGCAGAGATAAAAAGGCAATCGGTATTGTTTTTTGCCATCCAGCTTTTCTTTAGCTCGTCCAATGAATAATTCTCCTTTGTTCGGGGTGTTAAATCATCTTCATCTTTAAGAATGTATTTGTAAATATCAATTTTGTTAAAAAGGATGAACATCTTTTTATCAGAGACTCCTATTTCATGAAGTGTTTGATTTACCACATGGATCTGTTCTTCAAAATTCGGATGTGAAATATCAACAACATGCAAAAGAATATCCGATTCCCTGACCTCATCGAGTGTTGATTTGAACGATTCTATCAGATGATGCGGAAGCTTACGAATAAAACCTACAGTATCTGATAAAAGGAAAGGGAGATTACCTACAACAACTTTTCTTACTGTAGTATCTAATGTGGCAAACAGTTTGTTTTCGGCAAATACATCCGATTTGCTAAGAAGATTCATAATGGTCGATTTGCCAACATTGGTATAGCCGACAAGGGCTACCCGTATCAATTTCCCCCTGTTCTTGCGTTGCGTGGCCATTTGCCTGTCAATCCTGGCAAGGTCCTTTTTCAGTTTTGCAATTCTGTCCCTTATTATTCTTCGGTCCGTCTCAATTTCAGTTTCACCCGGACCACGCAGTCCGATCCCTCCACGCTGTCTTTCAAGGTGTGTCCACATTCGTGTTAAACGCGGCAGCAGGTATTGATACTGTGCAAGTTCCACCTGGGTTTTTGCATGAAAGGTCTTTGCCCTGGCAGCAAAGATGTCAAGAATAAGGTTGGTGCGATCAAGAATTCTGCAATCCAGCTCACGCTCAATATTTCTTAACTGACTTGGTGACAATTCATCGTCAAATATTACCAGGTCTATGTCGTTGAGTTCAATAAACTCGCCGATTTTAAGTAGCTTACCTTTACCTATATAGGTTCTTGCATTGGCAATTTCAATTTTTTGAGTAAACCTTCTGATTGGTATAGCTCCTGCAGTTTCAACAAGAAAGGAAAGTTCATCAAGGTATTCACTGACCTCTTCTTCAGTCTGTTCATTGCTTATTACACCAATCAATATTGCTCTCTCTTTGATTTTTTTCGTAGTAATACCGGCCATTGCTAACTTTTCTTCAAACCCGCAAAATTAACATTTTAAGTTTTGATCAATCAATACGTAATTGTATACCTGTGAAATTGTTGAATTGCATAATTGATAAAAAAAATCAATCGATTAACCTCCGATTGTCATAAATCACATCATGAATTGCCTGTTTCAATGTTTCCGTACAATCGTAAATCATAGAAAGATCATCGGGGAAAGGTGCAACTTCATTTCGTAAAAGCTGCCTGTCGGTAGCTTCAAGGGCTTCAAGATCTCCATATGCTCTGGCCGAAAAATGTTCAAAGACAGATGTGGCTGCAACAGGTTCAGATTTGTAAGTACTTCTGGATGATCCCGGCCTGAACTTAACCATTCCGTTAATGGTAACCGATTTGAATTGCCTTGTTTCAATTACTTTGCAGGATAATCTTTTGTATTTAGGAATTTTAATGTTATTTCCAAGACTGTCTTTTTTAACATTTCCCCTTCTGTCAAGTTCATATTCAAATCCGTCCTGCACTTCTTTGGTTCGAACATACTCTCTTCTTGAAATTCCATCAGGAGTAACTACGATATGATGCAGTTCAACAGTAATAAAATAATCATATTGTATGTCTCTTCTGTGATCATATAAGTAATATTCTACCCACATGGTGTTCAAACCAGAAAGGTTTATGTTTACAATGTTATCATAAAATTCATTCGGCAATCGCACTCTTGACGTATTTACTGCAAGTAACAAAACCCTGGTGGTTCCATAGAATTTTGCATCCTCAATCAAATCATTTACATCGTGATAGTCAGCAGCCCGGTATTGATGTACTTTCTGAAAGTCGTAATAAGCCTGTCTGTAACCTTCCTTCGATTGCAATTTCATATTGTTCAGCCCTTTCTCGTAATAAAACCTGGCAACATTTGTTTTTGCTTCAACGATCTCCTTTGTATAATCCGTATAGTCGTAAGTTATAACCCTGTTCCCGACATTCAGAGGTATTACTTTCTGAATTTCAGCTTGTCGCCGGCTTAAGGCATTGTAACGTTTGTATATCTCCTCCCAGTTTTCAGGATTGTTTTCGGTTTTCAGAAATTTAATTCTTTCCAGGTCCTGTTGGTTTGCAAGCCTGTATGCTTTATCCAAAAGCAATTTATCATCCTTATCCGCCCTGCCTTTTACTGTTTTTTTTGTGATCCTTTCAATCACAGAGTCATAATCGCCCTTTTGCAATAGTTTTTCCGGGGATCTGCATGCTATAAGAAGCAACAATAGCAGAATAAGGACTTGTATTGATCTCATTCTTCAGAAATTGTACAATCAAAAATAGAAAAAAAAACCCCGGAATACCTCCGGGGTTAGATTCTATTTTTTTTGATTATTGCAAAACAAATACGATCGGGAAGGTAAACTGTACTTTAACCGGCCGACCACGTTGTTTTCCGGGGACCCATTTCGGTGAGCTTTGAACCACACGTTTTGCTTCTTTATCCAATGCCGGATCGACACCACGAACCACAACTACATCAACAACTTCTCCCTTGGCATTAACAGCAAATTGTACAAACACACGACCGCTGATCCCATTTTCTGCAGCGATAGGTGGATAATTCAGGTTTTGCTGTATGTATTCCCTGAACTTTTCTTTGCCGCCACCCTGAAATGTCGGCATATCTTCCACGATGAAGAATACTTCCTCTTCCGCTTCCTCTTCCTCTTCAAAAGGAACAAAATCAATTGCCATATTCTCATCAACGTCCATACTCTCAAAATCAATCTCGTCAATATCCACATCATCTTCCACGATATTGATCACTTCAATTACCTGTGGCGGAGGCGGAGGCGGAGGGGGTTGTTCTTGCTGCTGACGAGTGATAGGAATGATTTCCTCGTCAACCTCACCGCCCTGCATACCCAACAACAGATTATTGTTTTTTGGTTTTGATGTCCATTCAAAAAATACCAGGAGTACTGCAAGGACGGCAACAACGCCGATTTCAAAAAACAAATTGCTTTTGCTTTCGAGGTCTGCTTTACTGCTTTTTTTGACTTCCATGTTCTTTTAATTTTTCGGGCAATAAAAATAGCTAAATCTTTACGAAAGCCAAAGAAATAAATCAATATTTCAACTGACCTTAATCACTTCTGTTCAAAAATCCTGCCATCCCTTTGCTATAATTCCTGAAAACGATGAGATTCATATTCAAATGATCACATTGTAATGCATTTGTATCGATTTTGCATTTGTTTCCTTTTCAGACAGTGAAAATATCCGGATTTTTCCTATTTTTGGCGGCAATCTTAGAATGATCAAATCCGGGGGTTTAGCTCAGTTGGCTAGAGCGTTTGGCTGGCAGCCAAAAGGTCAGGGGTTCGACTCCCCTAACCTCCACCTTATGGGATAACCCGAGTTGAATTCCGGGTTTTTCTTTTTCGTAACCTCTGTGTGACCTCTCAATACCAGGGATTAATTTTACGCAAAGCAACATTCCTTGCTTGACAAGGAATCCAGAATAATAAACTGGATCCCTGCCTCCGCAGGAATGTCATTCAACTGCCTGATCTGCTGATTATAAACACATATTTTATCTTTTCGAAACAGAGCTTCTAACTGTTCATATTTCATGAATAACTTAGGTTCGTTTTTGTAGTTCATATATTCAAAGTTCGGTAAATTGCCTTTTTATCGTTTAAACAAACCTAAAATTTATGATATTTGGATATGCTAGGGTATCGACAAAAGACCAGTCATTGGAACGACAGATTGATTCGTTGAAATCTGCCGGCTGTTATGAAATTTTCAAAGAGAAGGTACCCGGAAGGAAAAAAGAAAAGCCGTAACTCGATCTTTTACTTTCCAGGTTACGAAAAAATGATGTGCTTATCGTGGACAGTCTGGACCGGCTGGGAAGAACATCAAAAGAACTGATCAGCCTGCTGCATCATTTTAAAGAGAACGGCATACAATTCAGGGGCCTGAAAGAAGGGATATTCGATACAACAACTCCTATGGGTGAGGCAGTTTTTCAGATTATTGCTATTCTCAAGGCCATGAAAGTGGAAGTTTTACGTAAACGGACCCAGGACGGTCTGAAAGCTGCTAAGGCACGAGGCCGGAACGGCGGAAGAAAGAAAGCAGCTATAACAAACAGAAAGCAGTTGCTGCAGTAGCCCTGTATAAGCAGGAAATACCCATTTCCCAGATTTTAAAGATTACTAAAATAAAGAGCAAGCTAACTTTGTATGAGTATTTGAGTTATGAGGTGGTTTTTGGCTAAATACAAGTTTAATATTTCCAAAAAAAGTGTAATTATTCATCCATAGCATGCTTCATAATTTTATCTAAAAAAAGATATTTATGGCCATTTTATTGGTCAAAAACAGCACGAAAAACCATTTATTTTTTAATACTTACCTTTGTGTATAGAAAATATGATATTCATTTATCATATTGAATATGAGGCGTTTATAATTCACTAGATAAGTGTGATTTTTAGATTAAGAACCAGGAATAAAATTAAAATTATTAGCAATGAAAAAATTATTATGGTTTACTAAAACTAATATTAATCACATTGTGAAAAATGAATCATCATTTCATTATATAAATAAAACAATGGATTTAACAGAATTTATTAATCCCTTCATAAAAAATGAATTATGGAATAAAGTTAAATATCGCAACGAATATATAGAGCCGTTTGAAAAAGTTGATTTGGAAAAAATAAAGTCTTTAAAGATTCATTTGCATTATAATGATTATCCATATTCAAATTTTCATAGATACGAAAATCTCATAAAAGAATATGTTGGAGAAAATAACATTGAAAAGGAAAAAATTATTTCTTCAGGAATTGGAGAAGCTTCAAATATAGCTGTAATTGAGGCTCAGTATAAATCCAGTAAAAAGTTAATTAAGAATCTCACTTATGAAGAGCAAAAGAATCCTGATATAGTGTTTAGAAATTTTAAAAATGAAGATAATCTTACTTGGTCTGAACAGAATAAAATTAAATCTATAATATGTGAATTTATGCAATTTTTTATGTTTAATCTACATCTTAATTTTTTAACAAAAGATTACGATTTTAATTTTTCTCAAATACCTAATCCAATCGGTTTCATTACCATTTTAGAAAATAATAATCTATATTACGAAACTGATAAAATCGATTTTCTTTCTCACTATATACTGTGGGAAGAAGGTAATGAACAGCTTAAAAACATTATTGTTGAGACATCAAAATTTTGGTGTAACTATATTCCTTCTATTCATTTTTTCCTTGATGCTTTAAAAGGCAATTTTGTGACATCTTCAAGTTTCATAAAACTTGTATTTACTCTTGAAAGTTTTTTCTCAACAAACTCTTCGAATGATTTTATGACCTTAGTTGCTCCTCTGGTAATATCAAATACTGTTAATCACATGAAAGAAAGCAGAAAAATTTTAAAAAAAAGTTTTTGTCTACGTAATGAAATTGTTCATGGAGCCAAAGTTCATAACATGCGAGAAAATAAGGAAATGACTGATTTATTCTTTGAATTGAAGAATTTAATTATTAGAATCTTCAACTTTATGATTAAAAATAACCTATATACAGGAAAACAGAATCCTAAACTAAATCACGAATTAATATTTAGTTTACTAACTAATAAGATTGCATCATAAAAATAAAAACTGACAACAGCCAATAGAAGTTATTAGAGTATTAAAATAGTACCCTATCTGCAAATTCCGGTGATTCTGACCACCTGATAACGGCGTAAATTGACCACCCCTACCGATTTCGACTGACCTTCCAAATCGGAATCCATACATTTTTAAGTGCTTAAAATACAACTTCATACATTATCATTTTTAATAAGTAAGTCTCAAAATTATATAGTGGTCAGCGTGTTCGGTTTTGGGTGTTCAACGAGACTGGTTTTTGCAAGTCAGGTTGAAAGCTTTCTTCAAAATAATATTATTTAGAACAGGTTTAAATTGTTTATTATTTTATGAAATTTTTTGAATATTCTAAATTATTTTGGACATTTCTTTTGGAATTGTGTGAGGAAGTTCGTTAGATGGAAGAGTTTGGGTATTTTAATTTACTTATAAACTTATATATTGCTCGTTTATTAACCTATTAATCAATTTTAACGATGAAAAAACTATCATTAGCAACACTTTTATTTGTGTTTTTAAGCACATACTATGTAAACGCTCAACTTGAGATGAATAGCGCTGGCCATATTGGTATAAATACATCTCCAACATCATCTTACCAGATTGAGGTTGAGGGAATGATGAGGCTAAACACTACATATGCTGATTTGATTGTTGGAGGAGGCGGTGCTTATTATGGCCTTTCTATTCATCCATCAGCGAATAACTATTGCAATATCGGAATTTCAAATAAAGCTTTTCGTGAAATGTGGTGTTATACATTATACGAATTAAGTGATGCCAGACAAAAAGAAAACATCAAAGAAATTGACAATGCACTAGAATTAATTTTAAAGATTCGAGGTGTTAAATACGATCTGAAAAAGGAATTTGCTTATAATGAAGAATTTGAATATACAACTGAAGAGTTGGCTGAGTTAGATAAAAAACGAAAGAATAAATATGGCTTTTTAGCGCAGGAACTAGAAGAGGTTATTCCAAATATTGCAAATCATGATGATTCTACTGATGTATATGGCGTAAATTATACTCATCTAATACCTATTCTAGTTGAAGCAATTAAAGAACAACAGATTCAAATAGAAGAATTACATTCGAAATTAAAAGATCCTAAACTAAAGATTACTGATCCTGATGAATTAGCAGTTGTTAAAGCTGCTACGCTTTTACAAAACACTCCAAATCCTTTTAATGAAAATACAACGATTGATTTCTATTTACCACCAAGCATTAATCAGGCTGTATTTTATATCTATAATATACAAGGGAAACAAATAAAAAGTAGTGAAATTGTTGAAAGAGAAAATGGAAGCTATGTTATTTATGGTAATGAACTTGAGGCAGGTATTTATTTATACTCAATTATAGCAGACGGTAAAATTGTTGATACAAAAAAAATGATTCTGACAGATTAATTATTACATGAATATATTGGTTGCTTTCACTGAAAAGGAATATAGAAATTTCATGATGGCATTAAACAGCTGACTTCAAAGTATCTTGATTAAAAGATACAAATTTTAAATATAGTAACGAGTTGATTTAAGATATAAATTAAGAATGTTTTTTACATAATCAGAATATAATTAAGTTCCATTTAAAAATATGATTCACCAATAATTTATTAAATATAGAAATATAAATACCACCTTAAAACAATTATAATGAACTCAAAATCAAATATATATAAGCTAAGCATATTGTTGATTTTATTTATTCCATCTTTATTAGCTGCTCAAATAAATGATAGCATCAATATTTCAAAGAGTGATTTAAGCATTCAGAAGGAACTGGGTTACGATAGATTTATATTCGATGATCTATTCTCAACAGAAGAAATTGGAAATCCGGAATTACCGGTTCGTATAGAGTCATATGTTCTGCCCATTGATGCAAAAGTTGCTGGTATAACTCTAAATTCTATTAACAGACAAAAACTTAGTGGAGAATATTATATTTTTCCTGCGCAACCACCTAGGATACTTGATTGGAGTGATCCTCCGGAATTTGTTGAACCAAATCCACAAATATATAATTCAACAACACCTTATCCAGGCAAATCATTTGAGATAATATCAGATGGATATGGGCATGGGTATCATATAGTAACAGTAAAAATATATCCGGTCGAATATATTCCCAAAACCCGAGAGATATTTTTATGCAAAATTGATTTTACAATAAATTATTCATTAGATAAAGCAAAATCAGATTTAATTAAGCCTGAAAGGCAATCCAAAAAACGAGCTGACCTGGCAAAAAGTTATGTCAATTCTTTGGTTAGAAATGTAGAGGATATTGAAAGATATACGTGCAATACAACTCGAATTATCAATGAGTCAAATTACCTAAACAAAATACCAACAAGTAGTGATTCATTGTCTCAATTAAAATCTTTATCTGTAATTGAAGAATTGGTTCCCGATTACATAATTATTACTAATGATGAGCTTAAACCTGTTTTTACCGATTTAAGTGAGTGGAAAACAAGAAAGGGAATTCCTTCTTTAATTCAAACAGTGGAAGTTATCAATGCAAACTATCCTGGATGCGATTTACAGGAAAAAATTCGTAATTATCTAAAAGAAGCATATTTGAAATGGGGGGCTGATATATTTGTTTTATTAGGAGGTGATGTGAATATAGTACCTGCCAGATTTTGGGATGGACCTTGCTGCGATAAATCGCCTACTGATTTGTATTATGCTACGATTAGTGGAACCTGGAATGCAAATAACAATAACATATTTGCTGAATATGATGATGAAGTAGATGATATACCAGACTTTTTCCTAGGTAGAGCTTCAGCCCAAAATGCTGCTGAAGCACAAACATTTGTTAATAAAATAATTGCATACGAAAAATACTCCAACTTAGGTAGTAGCAGCTATGTCAATAATAATTTATTTTTAACAGGTTTTATGGATAAGGGAGTTTGTAATGTTTATTATAGTTCTTATGTAAATAAACTTAAAGAGTATTCTGATTTATATATAGCAAACAATATAAATAATTGGTTTGTAACCGATAACCACAATTGTCAATTTAATTCGTCCGATCCATATGAAACCCCATATGCATATCCTCCTCACGATCATGATTATTGTAATCCGTATAAACCATATCAACTTTATGTTATTCCGGGAGGTGGAGATTGCGATCCAGACTACTCAGGAAATCAAGCTTTAAATAAAGTTAATGCTATTTCTGATCTCAATAATGGAGGAGTAAGTGGTCTGGGTAATTTCCATATTGTATTTCATAAGCAACATTCGGGCGTAACTGGTCTGGGATTAACTAAATTAACCAATGAAGCTTTAAGAAATTCTGATTTTGATAATTTAGCAAATGGTGAGTATAATCAAATTTTATTTTCTACAGGGTGTAAACCTGCAACTTTTTCAAAGGATTGTGCTGGTGAGCACTATATTAATAATCCGAATGGTGGCGGTGTTGCATTCATTGGAAATGCTGACTTTGGTGGTTATTCTGATCATGTGCAATTTAAATATTTTTGCGATGCGTTATATGAAACCCCAAGCCATCCAAGCCAGGGTTATAATTTGGGCTTTACATTTCAAAAGGCAACATTTTATGGACCCTCAGATAAAAGAAAAATATTAACATTGTTAGGTGATCCTGAAATGCCAGTATGGACAGCGCCACCTCAAATTTTCAGTGCTTCAAGTAGCCCTTCAACAATTACTAATGGAGAAAACACAATTACAGTTACAATCAGTAATCTTCAATCTGGTAATACTGCAACCATATGTCTTCAGAAGGACGAGGAAGGCTATGCAAGGCAAAATGTTACATCAAATGGAAATTACAATTTTATTTTTATACCTCACACTTCCGGCGAACTAAGTGTTACAATCACGTCTCATAATTTTAAGCCGTATGAAGCAATCATACCGGTTGTTACAAACCAAAACCAGATGCTTCATATTAATGAATTAAACTTTGATGACGACAAACAAGATAATAGTAACGGTAATAATGATAGCCAGATAGATGCCGGGGAAACTATTGAATTGGAAATAGTGCTGAAGAATAGTGGTTCCTCTTTTGCTGCAAATGTTTCTGCTACGCTAAGTTGCAATTCATCATATGTTACAATTCTTAATAACCAGTCGAATTTTGGCAATATTTTTTCAGGTGGCAATAAGACTTCATTAACCCCCTATATTTTTTCAATTGATAAAGATGCCCCCGAAATTTTACGTAATAATGATTTAGATTATATCCAATTCACATTGGTTATTACCGATGCCAGTAGCAACACATTTATTGAAGAATTTAATATTGATATTTTTAATCCTGATCTTGAACTTGGAAATAAACTTATAGTATCAACAACTGATGGAGACGAATTAATTGAACCAAATGAAACTGTAACATTTACAATTGATTTATTCAATAAGGGTAAGGCTGAAGCTACTGGTGTATTCGGTGTTCTATCAACCAGTAGCCCATATATTACAAGCTGTTCATCGATACCTAGAATATATCCTGATATTGCTAAATATTCAACGGAAACGAATACTATCACATATCAATTTTCTGTTGATACTTCATACATTGTTGATCAACCATTGGATTTTACTTTACAAGTTGAAAATGAATACGGTAAAATATGGTCTACTCCTGAATTTGATTTTAATCTTTTAAATAAACCAATACCCTTAATTTCAACAGCAATAGGTTTTGATTCTTATCAAACAGAAATCGAATTATTCTGGCCCAAAGTCGATTATATTAAAGGTTATAATATTTATAGAAGTGATGCTGATGCAAATGGTAATGATGTCGGCAATTATGTGAAACTAAACACATTTATTTTACCATCAGCTTTTTATAGAGATGTGGATTTGGATGAACTTACAAAATATTACTATAAAGTCTCTATAGTATCTTCAGATGGTAATGAGAGTGACTTATCCGGTCATAAATTAGCTTGGACATCATATGATAATAAAGGCATATTCCCTATTAATTTTGATATTAGTGGCTTAAATATTCAGACCTCAATTAATTGTGCAGACATAAACAATGATGGTTTAATGGAAATATTTGCAGGTGGGCGTGTAACTGATCAAGAAGGCTATCTAGTTGCATTAAACAATGATGGTACAGAATTAATTGACATTGATCAAAATGAAACAACATATAAAGGATTCGCAGCATTTGATGCTGGGGTGGAAGCGACTCCGGCAATAGGTGATTTAGATCAAAATAGTATTTATGAAGTAATTACTATGTCAAGAGATTTGGATAATCAAAGTAACAATTTTATAACATGTTATTCAACTTCAGATAGTGATAATGACTTTAAACCTGATTTATTATGGGAACGTGAATCAAAAAGTTCTTATGGTGCATCTATAATTTCAAATCTTGATAATAGTGCTAATGGTTCACTAGAAGTAGTATACTACCATGAATATGGAACAATAAAAGTTTATAGCCATACTGGTCTTCCTCTTTGTAGTTTTGCTGACGAACCCGACACTAAGGGTTCATTAGCAGTTGCTGATTTGGATAATGACGGAGATAAAGAAATTATAGGAGCCTTTATATCAAGTTCTGGTAGTGGCATCTATGTCTGGCATCATGATGGTTCAGATTTTAACGCTACCCAACCTCTATACTCATTACCTGGATATAATTTATGTGGTTCTGTAATAGTGTGCGATCTTGATAACAATGGTGATAAAGAAATTTTAACTTCTGCCTTAAAGATTAATGATCATGAAGGTAGAATTGTTGCAATTCATCATACTGGATCAGCCGTAAGTGGTTGGAATGGTAATCAAACTATAGCCTATCCAAATGATTGGCATACGCAAAATCTCGCAGTGGGTGATTTAAATCATGATGATAATTTGGAAGTTGTTGCTTTAGGCACAAATGTTGTTACAATCTGGAACAAATCTGGAATAGAGATTAGATCAACCAGTATTGATAATCTTAATCCTGGTAAACTTACACCTATTTTAGCTGATGTTGATAATGACCCTGAAGTAGAAATAATTTTCGGCAGTAGTGGCACAAATAAGATCTTCGCTTTAAATATGGATGGCACTGGAGTTGTAGGTTTTCCGCTGAACATTACGGATGTTTTATATGGCTCTCCTTGTGTAACAGACATTGATAATAATGGTAAAAATGAAATTATCGCCGCATCCAGTAATACGATTTACATGTGGGAAACAATAGGAAATTCACAATTGATAGAATGGGGCTGTGAAAGATTTGATTCCTATAATACAGGTGAATACATAGATGTTTGTCCTCCAACTATTATTTCGTCAAATACTACATGGAATTCAAATCAAAGTATTTGCGGCAATATTGTTATTGAATCAGGTACACTAACCATAACTTCCAATTGTTCTATTACTATGGATGATTTCTCAACCCTTACAATAAAAGCAGGAGGCACATTGAAAATAGACGGAGGTGAAATTATGAATGCAAATATTAATGCACTTAACGGGAGTCATATAATTGTTTTAAATAACGGGTATATTAAGCTTAGTGATCTGGGAAGATTTAATATTGACCTTGGCGCAACATTTGACTATCAATTTGGTATAATAGATAGATAATTATAAAGTTAATATCAATTAATAGCTATTCAATGAAAAATATAATACTTATTAGTCTATTCATGGTCCTGAATATTTTATCTTACAGCCAATACTATTTCCCGGATTCAAACGCAATCTGGAATGTAAATCCAGTTAGTTCTGACGGATATGCCACAGGTGAAATATTATACGGGCTGAAGGGCGATACTGTCATTAGTGATACTTTGTATAAGAAGTTATACTTACTGACTGATACAACCCTGGAAGATGAAAGTCTGGGTGAATATCTGGGCGGTTTTCGAATAGAAGAACAAAAGGTTTGGTTCAAACCAACATATTGGAATTATTCAAACATTTTATTGTATGATTTTTCAAAGAATATCGGAGATACGATATGGCATAAGGCTATGTTGACCTTTAACTCTCATATGGAACATCACTTTGGACAAGCCTTATTCTATTACAGTGTAATTATTAACATTATTTCAGAGTCTGAATATCAAATATATCTTTTAGATAATCCAAGATTACATTTGGATCAATGGATGATTGGAATTGGTAGCGTATACGGATTATTTGGTTCGATTGTAGAGTTTCCTCTTGTTGGTACATCATTTAATTTAGCTTGCTTAAAACATAATGACACTGTAAAATATTGTACATACATGTTATGTGAAAAATGCTTTTGCATAGATCCTCATGCATCGAATGAAGAAGCGATTATAAGGGATATTACAGTTTATCCAAATCCTGCTGATCATTCTCTGTCGATTTCAATTGATAAATCGTATTCAGTAATACAGGTTGAGCTGATAGATGAAAAGGGTGTCGTTCTGTATAAGAAGAATTATCTGGAAGACCCGATCTATTTCAATAGTCCCGTAAAAGGTATCTATTTTCTGAAAATAACTATTGATAAAAGGCAATATATAAAGAAAATAGTAATCGAGTAAAGTTGGTGTTAACATTTATAGCTTCTCTATAATTTATTGAAATATAATTGTTTAACCGCAATTACTTACACTTGATGAATGTCTTGGCAATTATAAAGCACTCCTAATAGGAGAAAACTTATAATGTACATAAAGAGTTCAAAAAAATCTTCTTTGAAATTGATCCTAAAATGCAAAAATCGGACAAATTGACCACCCCATGCCGGTGACCTCCTCCCGAAAAACCGGACAGATTTAAATTGGATAATGGAGTGATGATATTTTCCTCAAATCAACGAGAAATTGGTTCGAAAATAGAACACTCAGGTTCACAGAAGCTCGTAAAATTGCGGGCTTTCGTTTGATTATGAAATACTTGTGTATATTATTAAGTCTGAAAAGAATGAGCAGTTATACATTGGTCAGACTCAGAATATCGATCAACGTCTTGAATCCCATAATACCGGAAGATCTATATACACTAAAAACCTTGGACCCTGGGCTCTTCTTGCCTTAAAAGTTTGTGATACAAGATCGGGTGCCATTAAATGGGAAAAAAAAATAAAGAATCTCAGATCAGGGACTCTAATCCTGAATTTTATTCAAAAAAACAATTTTATACTTTATTAGCTCAGTTGGTCCCGAATTTGTTCAAAGCTTTGCTTTGATTAAGTTCTCTAACATCATCGCGAGCACAGTGACGATATCTGGCTTCATGTTAACCTGCAAACCAGGAGTGAACCCTAAATTGACAAAGCATCCCGGATAAATTCCCTAACATTGAGATCATTAGTATCTGTTAGCAAAGAAAGGATCAATCTTTATCCAAAGGATCCCATTCTCCGAACGCTTCAATATGAATCTGAACCTGTGGTTCCGTCTGATACCTTTCATTCACATTATAGTACCATCCCAGGTATTCCGAGTCGCCACCGCCTTGTGTTGTAATCAGAAAACGATTTGGCAAGTTGCCTATATTTATTGCCTGGTCGCGTGCCAGTTGTTTGTCTCCTCCCTGAGGATCGATGGGTATCCAACCATAATTGGGAAGATATACTTCTGGCCATCGGTGAAAAAACTCATCCAGACTGGCATCATCACCCCTTACCACAAGTGCACCCACATACCTTGCAGGCAATCCGGCAGCCCGGCACAAGGATACGAAACAAAAGGTATATTCCGAACAGGAACCAGTGCCTCTCTGCAATACCAGCGGCGCTGCATTCCAGCCTCCTTCCATTTTGTATTCCAGGGTATTGCGTACACAATTGAATATCCTACGGGCAATCCAATATGGATTTGTCTCATCACCGACAATTTTTTTGACCAGCTCTTGCATATACGGATCATCGGTCATGTATTTGCTTCCATTGGAAGTATATAACCTGTATATG
>Ga0307438_1001251_pt1 | contig 16514 bp, 20 predicted proteins | sample SalMarWE160110MG_FD_202144 | JGI IMG/M metagenome (GOLD analysis project Ga0307438, IMG submission 202144) | Salt marsh sediment microbial communities from the Plum Island Ecosystem LTER, Massachusetts, United States - WE1603-110 | ecosystem: Environmental > Aquatic > Marine > Intertidal zone >... | reverse complement strand
ACCAGAGATCAACTATATTGATGTCTCCCGTGAGCATGAGGGACTCCTCTTCGAGGTCCTGGTATACTGCTGGAGGTCCTACTCTGATGGTTTTAAATCCAATCTCCATCTTCTGGATTTTGGCTATGGGTGGTTTGTCCACTCGTTCCACAGGCCAGGGAATATGATAGTATATTCCGGGACCCCTGGAAGCAAAATATCTTCCCCACCTTCTAATAATTCCTTCCTCATTAGGATGAACAATATAAACTCCTGAGAGAAACCAGATGGCTATGATCAATAAAACTATCCCCAGAGCTATTTTTTTTGCGCTCACCATCTTTTTCTCACTTTATGATTCCATAACTGGTAAATATTCGAAGAACTTCGTTGGGAAGTTCACCTATTCTGTCTCTTTCTATAATTACATCTCCAATAACAAATAGAAAATGAGGGGATTCTCATTCACTTAACTCCTCCACTCATTATCCCGGAAATGACGTAACGCTGCACAAAGATAAACACAATTAATAGAGGAAGAACAGCAAGAGTAGTTATTGCCATAATACCGTTCCAGTTGATGCTGTATTGACCAAAAAGCTCAGCAAGCCCTACCGTGATGGGAGCTCTCTCTGGTCCTTTGGTGAGGATTAAGGCAAAAAGAAACTCATTCCAGGCTCTTATAAAGGCCAGCATCCCGGTTCCAATAACCCCGGCCCGAGCCAGGGGTGCTACGACGAGCAAGAGTACTTTGGCTTGACTGCATCCATCTATAAGAGCCGCCTCTTCTATAGATACGGGTATAGAGTCGAAATAGCTTTTAAGCAGCCAGATAACTAGAGGAAGGGCAAAAACAGTATCTATCATTACTAATGCAAGATAGGTATTATATAAACCCAACTGCCTTGATAAATTAAAATAGGGAATCATTAAAACCGCACCAGGGAACATTTGCATAGCTAAAATTGCCAGCATAAGAGTGCGTTTTGCCGGAAGCTTGAATCGGGAAAGTCCATATCCGGCCAGAGAGCCCAAGATCACACAGAGAAAAGTTGAGCAAATGGAGATGAAGTATCCATTAAAGAAATAGTGCAGATATTTTTCTTGGGAAAAGACTGAAATGTACGGTTTAACAGTCCAGGTATGTGGTAACATAGTTGGTGGATAGACAAATATTTCCCGAATTGGCTTAAAAGAAGTTAATACGGCAAATATAGCCGGAAAGAGAATGAGAAAAGCAACAACGACTGCTAAGGTGTACAAAGGAAAGTATCTGAATTGGCCTCTTTTTCTCGTCATGCTCGAGCTTCCATTCTTTTAGAATAAATAAAAATATAGGCACCTACACATGCAGATATGATAAGCGCAGTGATAACGCCTATGGCTGATGCATAACCAAACTTGAAGGCTTGCATTCCCCTTTGGTAAAGAAAGAAACTAATTAAATAGGTGCTGCGCAAGGGGCCTCCCTTGGTCATGGTCCACACCAGATCAAAATGAATAAAAGTAGTAGCGAAATCAATAACAATGATGGTCATCATTAAAGAGCGCATCTGGGGAAGCGTAATATGCCAGAACCTTTGGATACGATTGGCTCCATCAATTCCTGCAGCCTCATACAGATTTGGGGGAATGGACTGCAATCCACCAAGGATTAATATCATTATGAGGGGAAAATTTCTCCAAACACTCACCCACAAAACAGAAAATAAAGCGTACCTGGTATCACCGAGAAAATTTATGGGTGTGCCAAGAATTTGTTCAATTATATTATTTAAAAAGCCCAGTGGCTGATAAAGGATACCCCACAATAGTGCTGAGGCAGGGGCAGAGAAAAGAAAAGGTAGAAGCAGGGCGCCCCGGAAAAAATTCCTCGCCTTAAGATTAGGCCATTTCACATTCAATAAAAGAGCTATTCCCCACGCAAGTGCCAGGTCTAAGACAATAGTGCCAATGGTAAAGATAAATGTATTCTTTATGCTGATCCAGAAAAGCTCATTAGAGAAAAGGCTTTGGTACTGTTTCAAACCTGCAAAGACAAAAGAATGATGAGGAGAGTACTCTTGAAAACTATACTGAAAAACCTTAAATAAAGGATAAATAACGACGAGAAATAAGAATATAATAGCTGGAGCAATAAAAAGGATCCCTCTCCACTCAAATTTATCTTTGTATCCTTCTAGCAATAATATCTCCCTTTCAGGACACAGAAGCTTTAAAGCTTCTGTGTCCTGGCTATAACTGAATAGCTTACCTGGCTTCTCGAATTACCTTATTCCAGTAAGCATTCGCATCGTCCAGGGCAGTTTTAGCATCTTTTCTACCCAAGAAATACTCCTGTGCGTTTTTCATCAAGGAATTGCACAGATCACCCAGTTGAGGCAAAACAGACCAGGGTTGAGAGGCCGGATCGCCTATCATCTCCGGAAGGTAACGAAGTGCCGGGTCCTTTTTGATAGATGGGAACTCAAGCGCCTTGGTATTTGCCCAGAAAAGGGACCTTTCTTTGACCATTTTTAAGGCTACCTCATCACTTAACAGATGTTTAATGAACTCCCAGGCCAGCTCAGGGTGCTGGGATTCCGAGGATAAACTAACACCACTCCCAGTGATTAAGTATCCACTGGTGACATCTTTGAATGGGGGAGTTAGAGCAATGTTACCTGCCATTTCTGGATTACGCTCAAGAGCTTGTGCCTTTAAAAAAGGTCCGGTCTGCTGCATGGGAACTTGTTCAGCGGTGAACAACTCTATCATTTCTTTCTCTCCTATAGCAAGAGCCCCGGGAACTGTTCCAGGGTAAACCAAACCTTCAGCGAACAAGCTTCCCCAGTATCTCAAGGTTCTCACTCCAGCATCGGAGTTGAAGACAGCCAGTCCTTCCTCATTTGTCATTTGCCCTCCAGCTTGAATTAAACGGGTCCAGAAATTGTACAGGGTAAAGTGAGCCGAACTTTTCATAGCCACAGGCAGAGCTATCCCCCATTGATGTTTTTCAGGATCTTGGAACTTTCTTAAAGCTACTCTTAGCTCCTCCCAATCAGTTGGCGGCTCTATACCTTTTTCTTCAAACATCCGCTTATTGTAATAAACTCCGTAAGACATAGTATACAGATAGGTCATTATGAGCCGACCTTTCCACCAACTATCCCAGGCAGGGTTATGACGTGAGGTAAATTCTGGATCTGCTTTACTGATCAAAGGGTCTAAATTTTCAAACACTCCCAGTTTGTCAAAACTTGCCGCCCAGGTAACCTCCATAGCCATAACATCAGGAGCTTCTCCAGCCTGAGAAAGTGTTAAGAGTTTGTCCATGTATTGGATATGAGGAACATACATGTTTTCCACATCAACGTTGGGAAACTTCTTCTCAAACGATGAATTTACCCACTCAATAGTCTCCCGTCCCCATTCTTGATCCCACCATTCACTCCAGGTGAGCTTGACCTTATCCTGGGCCAAGCCAAAGGTAGTGCCTAAGCCCAAAGCAAGACTGACAGCAAGCAGTAACCCTGCCACCCTCAAAAATTGTCTGCCGATAAAACGCTTCTTAAAAATCATTCTGTTATTACCTCCCTTTTATAGTTTCGTTCTCTATCCATGTGCTCATTTTCTCTATCCTAAAAACGCCGCTAAAAAGCCTACTCTCTCGTCCAAAAGACTAACTTCAATGCTCCCACCCCCTTTCAAATTATTGTTTTCCGGTTTTTTCTCGTAACAGATATATTTCTCAAGAGCTTCACTTATACCAATACCTTTATCTTTCTCCAGACTAACCTACTCTCACTGAGTATTCTATGAATAGCCTACCTACCAGATCAAGATATTCTTTAATTACCTTAGTTAATTTCTTTCCAAAGATTTCAAGTCCATGGATGAGAGCATCAAAATTAGTGAGCTCCACATAAGCCATAAGAACAGCTAATACGATAGCTACTGTGAGGGGCACTGCAATTATTATGGTTCGTACCCAGCTTCTTTCTTTCTGTTCCATCTTTCAGACCTCCTTGATCGGTTCCCTCTACCAAAATAACCTTTTATCTCACAACTAGCTAATATAGAATGGCTAACCGGTAAAATCCTCCGGTTTTAAGTCTTCCAATTTCTTCTTGAAATCTTGAACTTCTTCATCCCCGATAGGTTCATTATCTATAGCTACCTTGTTCAATACTGTTTCCTCTACAAAGATGGGAACGCTGAATCTAAGAGCCAAAGCTATAGCATCACTGGGCCGGGAATCAATCTGTACACTCTCTTCCTTTTTCCGGATGAGAATGCGACTATAAAACATATTATTTATGAGATCACTGATAATTATTTTATCTACTTTGCCATGCAGTTTCTCAATTAATGATTTTGCCAAATCATGGGTTAAAGGTCGGGGCGGTTTTACATTCTGCAATGTTAATGCAATAGCCTGGGCCTCAAATAAACCAATCCATATGAGAAAGGTCTTTCCTCCCCCCTTTTTCCTCAAAACAATGACCGGCATCTTTGAATTCACATCTATACCTACTTTCACTACCTTTACTTCTATCATTTTTTGCCTCCTCTTATTACGGCCCTCCTTTTATTTTATAGCCTCTTCTCGTTATGATTTCAGTTACCAAAGAATGAAGTTCTTTGTATTCCGGGAAACGAAAAGCAGGTGGCGTCATTTTCCTTTCTAATTGGCAGATCTTATAAAGATCATCGTTTAACTTATCAATGGTCTTTTGCTGCTTTTCGATTGTTTGCTCTAGAGTTATAACTCGGAATTTGAGCATCTGATTATCTTCTTTTAACTCAGCTATTAAACTCGGTGATCCCCAACCAAAAAGCGTAAATCCAGCCAGAATGCTAGCTATTGTAATATTACTCATTAGTTTCCTTTTCACCTTCCCCATCTTGTCTCTAAAGCCTCTCTAATGATTTTTGCTATTTTCTTTTTCCGAGATAACTCTTCTTCATTCAGGTATTCGTCTGCTCTTGTCGGTTTCTCAAGCCTCTTAGCCATTTTTTTCCAAAAACTGGGTGGCATATACACTCCAGCTTCTATTCCTCCCAGGAGTAAGGCAAGGTCTCCAGCCTCAGTCCTTACCCCTTCAAACAATACTTCTGTTCTCACCTTCCTCGTCTCCTCTCTTTTAGCCTTATTTGTAACCTCATTTCTTAAAATACCTCTTCTTGAATTTTGCCATCCTTCTCGATGCTGTTTTTCCAGCTAGTCGCTTGACGGGGCGGCCACATTGAGGACACTCATAATCTTGGATCGAAAGCTTATCGCTGAGGGCAGCATACCCTTTCCATTCGCAAGCCGGACACCAAACCGCAATTATCATCCTCTTCTTAGCTCCTTCCGGGTTTATTTTCTCTTAATAATTTTATGCCAGTCCTCCCTTATTTGCTCTTCGGCCTCCTGTTCCTTGAGCCACTCTATAAGCGCCATTCTCATAAGAGATATAACAGACACCTTCTTTCTTTCTGCCATCCTTTCCAGTTTCTTCATTAAATTCTCGTCTAGGTGCCATAAAGCCTTAAGCAGAAAGGTCGATTTATCCATGGTTTATCCTTTCAAAACTTCTTCCTTGGTAGAGAAACTAAACTATTCCACAACTTTAATTTTAAATATAAGTTCTTTACCAGCTAGAGGGTGGTTTAGATCTAAGGTTGCCCTATCTTCTCCTATCTTTATAACTTGAGCTGACCTCGTTCGTCCTTCCCGAGTTTGTACAGATATCTTTTGCCCTACTTGCAACTTCTTTCCTTCAAACACATCTTTGGGAGCCTCCATTATTAACTCTTCTTTCCTTTTTCCAAATCCCTTCTCTGCAGGAACTGTAATCTCTTTTTCCTCACCTTTCTCCATTCCTATAACTTGCTCATCAATCCCCGGTAGAATCTCACCAGCTCCTACTCTAAATTCTACAGGTTTCTTACCTTCGGTAGCGGCAAAGACTTTTCCATTTTTTAGTTTGCCACTAAAATGCAGTTTCACCTCATCTCCCTTTTTTACTGGCATGCCTTTTCTCCTTTCTTTTGTTTTATTAAAATCTCTCTTTAAACCAAAGCCTATTTTAAGAGCTTAGGGTGTGAGGGTTCCATAGCTAATTTCTCCTCCTCCTCTTCTTTTTCCTTGGTGACAACCTTTTCCTCTTCGGCCTCTTTCCCCAATACTTTTTGTTTCTTTTCCCAAAGCATTTTTCCTTCTAAAATAGCATCGGCTATTTTAGATGTAATCAGTCTAATGCTTTTTATGGCATCATCATTAGCCGGAATGAGATAATCCACAAGACCAGGATCACCGTTAGAGTCCACAATAGCTACAATCGGAATGGCCAGTTTCCCTGTCTCCTTAACAGCTATTTCTTCCACCCTAAGATCGGTTACGAAAAGAGCTTGAGGAAGGGTGGTCATGTTCTTGACACCGGCTAGGTTTCGTCTGAGTTTTTCTAACTCCCGGCGAAAACCCATCTCCTCCTTCTTGGAGAGAACTTCCCATTCACCCGCTTCTTCCTGTTTTTCTAAGTCACGCAGTCTATTTATTCTCTTCTTTGCGGTGGAAAAGTTAGTTAAAAAACCTCCTAACCAACGATTGTTAATGTAAGAAGCTCCGCATCTTTTTGCCTCTTCCTCGACACACTTCTTTGCTTGCTGTTTAGTTCCCACGAATAACACAGCTCCTCCCTTCGCTGCTAGACCCCTGACAAACTCACAAGCCTCCTCTATTTTTTTTACTGTTATGCTGAGATCAAGGATGTGTATCTGATTTCTTTCCTGATAAATGTAGAGTTTCATCTTAGGATTCCAAGCACTCCTTCGATGACCAAAATGAGCCCCAGCCTCTAATAGCTCCTTCATACTGACTACAGACATCTGTTTCCACCTCCCCGTAGTTAAAAGATTCCTCCAAGTTTTTCTCAGCAATTTAGTTATGTTTTATAAGACTATAAGGTTTTGGATTTACTATATAGACCTTGGGCATACGAAATAGAATGTTATGGGAAAGCAGGATCTGCCATATTCGCTGGAAAGATGCTTGAATTCCTGTATTTAGAGTCATATGCTGAGCCAGGAGCTTAAGGGTCCACTTATTAGCGGGATAGCCAAAGGCTTTTGGACTTTTTTGGATGCTTTCTAAAAGAAGCCTTCTATATTCCTCGGTTATCTTAGGTGGTCTACCACGGCGGGAACCTATAAAGAGTCCCTCAAGTTTCTTCTCCTTGTAAAAGGCAAGCCATCTGTAAACTGTACGTTCATTCATATTTGTTATCTTGGCAATTTCCGATATCCCCTTACCTAAATGCGTGAGCCAAATAACCTGGGCTTTGCGATATAGATGGGCATTGGGGGTCGTTTGCATCAGATTACGCAGTTCTCCTATCTCTAATTCTGACAACCTAATGAGAGGCATCTTGAAACTCCTTGACTGACAGCATTTTTAGAAATTATTAGAAAAAAACAAAAAAGTTCTTTTATAAATTATCATTTAATTTACACTATTATACTAAAATAAAAAAAATTTGTCAAATATGCCTTGGTCTTGTCAAAGAATAGGGAATTGATATAATCAAGTCATCTCTGACTCTCAGAGGCCAGATAAATATGGACACCGCTTTGGATACTCTTAATTATCGAAAGCTTTACGAGAGTGGGGAATTAAGAAAAAGGGTAAAAAAAGCTTATAAACTCTTGGAAAACTGTAGTCTCTGTCCCCGGGGATGTGGCGTAAATAGAAGAGCAGGAGAAACCGGATTTTGCAGATCCGGTGAGAAGTTAGAGGTCTCCAGCTTTCATTCTCACTTTGGCGAAGAGCCACCAATTTCTGGCTATCGAGGCTCGGGAACTATCTTCCTGACCCACTGTAATTTAAGATGCATCTTTTGTCAGAATTATCCTATATCCCATCTGGGGAATGGAAACAAGATCTCAACCCAACAACTTTCTCAAATGATGCTCAGTTTGCAGAAAAGGAGATGCCATAATATAAACCTGGTAACTCCTACTCATTTCATACCTCAAATTCTGTCTGGTTTCTCACAAGCTGTCGAGAGAGGCCTGAACATCCCTTTAGTTTATAACTCTAGTGGATACGAAAGCGTTGAGACTCTCAAGCTTCTGGAGGGGGTAGTTGATATTTACATGCCTGATCTAAAATATGGAACTAGAGAGGCAGGAGAAAAGTATTCCTCAGCTCCTGATTACTTTGAAATAGCAAAAAAAGCAATAAAAGAGATGTATCGGCAGGTAGGAGACCTAAGGCTTGATAAGGAAGGAGTTGCTCAGAGAGGTCTTCTAGTTAGACATCTTGTTCTACCCAATGGACAGGCAGGGACAAGAAAAGTTCTTGCTTTTTTAGCAGAAGAAATTTCCTCCCACACTTACCTTAGCATTATGAGCCAGTATTTTCCTGCTTATGAGGCGCAAGAATTCAAAGAGTTGAATAGGCGAATTACCCGCCAGGAATATGAGCAAGTTCTGGACATGGCTGAACAGTTAGGTCTAGAGACAGGATGGCGACAGAATTAATTAAACTAGTAATCAGTGGTCAGTATTCAGCGAAAATCTTGGGTGGTTGGTCAGCCACGCCTGATTTTTGGCTATGAAGCCTGATTACTAAAAGAGGGAATCGTAATTAACTATCCCAAAGTTACATCTCACCTGAATATCTTCATTACGGGGGTTGCTCTTACAGCTATCCTCTCTCTTATCCTGGAGTACGGTTTTTATCTAGGAGTGAAAACCGAAGCTCTCCTCCATCGTCTGGATCTATTTATTGTAGGGATATTTCTTGCCGAATTTTTCTTTAAGTTAGCCTTAGCGAAAGAGAAGCGAGCTTATTTGATCGCTAATAAAGTTGATGGAGTAGTTATTGGCGTCTTTTTTGTCCTAATTTTATTTATTAACAAGTTATTTACTGCGCCTGAATTGGCTCAGTTTTTAGGAAGGATTGGCATTGTTTCTCCGGCCGAGGCCTATATAGTAATATCTCAGGGGTATATTCTTGTGGCCTTGCTTCTCAAACTACCTCAACTCAACAAAGCTCTTCTCATTCTGAAGCTAAATCCCTCCTTAGTAGTTATTTTGGCCTTTCTCACTATCATCGGTATAGGGACTATGCTGCTTCTTTTACCCCGCTCTGCCGCATCAGGAAAAGAGACCACTTTCCTAGATGCTCTTTTTACTGCTACTTCGGCGACCTGTGTTACGGGACTCATTGTTGTCGATACGGGAACTCATTTTTCCTTGCTCGGACAACTAACCATCCTTTCATTAGTGCAAATAGGAGGTCTAGGATTGATGACTTTTACCTCTTTCTTTGCCCTAGTCCTAGGCAAAGGATTTGGACTCAAAGATAGGGGTCTGCTTCAAGATATACTCAATTACAGAAGGCTAGGTAGAATTGGATCTTTACTTTTATCAATTCTCACCATCACTTTCATTATAGAGGCAGCTGGGGCTCTTCTGTTGTATAGCCAATTCTTACCCAGATATGGAGCAGGGGTGTCTGGTCTCTATTTTGCTATCTTTCATTCTGTTTCAGCCTTCTGTAACGCGGGATTTTCCCTTTTTTCGGATAGTTTTATGAGTTATCGAGAGAATTTAGGAGTTAATCTTATTATGAGTAGTTTGATAATCCTGGGAGGATTGGGATTTATGGTGATAACTAACATCTTGCGCTGGGTATATGTGCGTCTTAAGGGGGAAAAGCGGTCTTTGTCTCTTCAGAGTAAGCTGGCACTTTTGGTCTCAGGCATATTAATTGCAACAGGGCTCAGTCTTATTCTTCTAGGAGGAACTATGGAGAATCTTTCCTTTAAAGAAAAAGTGCTGGGAGCCTATTTTCAATCAGTAACCGCAAGAACAGCCGGGTTTAATACCTTAAATATAAGTGGTTTGTCTGTATCTTCTGCTTTTTTGCTCATTGTCCTCATGTTTATAGGAGCCTCTCCTGGCTCCACTGGAGGAGGTGTTAAGACCAGCACTTTTGCTACACTAATTTTTACCATCAAATCTATGGCTCAGGGGAGAAACAGGGTGGAAGTTTTCCGCCGTACTATACCTCGCCTGATAGTTTATCAGGCCTTATGTGTTGTCATTCTAGCTCTGGGATGGATTGCCATTTCCACTTTCATCCTTGCTTTAACTGAAAACGCTTCCTTCATTAATATACTTTTTGAGGACCTTTCCGCCTTTGGCACGGTTGGTTTATCCAGAGGGTTGACCCCTAACCTGACCCCAGTGGGTAGAGTTGTCATCATCCTTACTATGCTGGTGGGAAGAATTGGTCCTCTAACCCTGGCATTAGCTATAGGGGGAAGAAGAATTAGTGAGCTTTATGAATACCCTGAAGAAAGAATAATGATAGGGTAGGAGGAAAAAAATGCGTAAGTTTGCCGTCATCGGGCTAGGGCGATTTGGTGGAACGGTAGCCCAGAGTTTGGCTGAAAGAGGAGCTGAGGTAATCGCTGTTGATAAAGATGGTAAGTTGGTTGACAAATTTGCCGAAATTGTGGATCTAGCCGTTAGGTTGGATTCTACAGATGAGGAAGCTTTGAAATCTCAAGGGATAAATCAGGTAGATGTGGCCATCGTGAGTATAGGAGATTTTGAGGCTTCTGTTCTTACTACGGCTCTTCTGAAGCGACTAGGTGTTCCCATGGTCATTACTCGGGCCTCCCAGACCGCATCAGATATTCAAGATCGAATACTGAGTCTTGTAGGAGCGGATAGGGTAGTTTTACCTGAGATGGAGATGGGCAAGAGATTAGCCAGGAATCTTTTGGTTTCCAGTGTCCTCGATTACGTCCCAATTTCTGATAAGTACAGCGCAGCGGAGATCCGATCTCCTAAATCTTTCTGGGGTAAAAGGATAGGTGATCTTAAGATCCGACAGAAATACAAAGTAAACATTTTAGAGATGAAGAAAGTATCCGGGGAGGGGGAAGACGAGCGGGTGGAGAGAATAAACTATCTTCCTCAGTCCGATGACGTTATCGAAAAGGGAGATATTTTGCTGGTGATAGGCGAAGAAGAAGATATTGAGCGTCTCTCAAAGGAAGAGTAATGATTGGCTAGCTGTTTACATTCTTTGAGAGTTTGCTATGCTTAAGCCGTAGCAAGCCGGGATGGCGGAAGTGGTAGACGCGCATGGTTGAGGGCCATGTGGACGTTTTGTCCATGGGGGTTCAAATCCCCCTCCCGGCACCAGGCAGAAGCAGGATTAGAAGGATAGAGGATTAGGGAACATTTCCCCTTTTTGGCAGTCTAACACAATGTATCAAGAATAACTTTTGAGAAGCTGGGATCAAAAAGAGGGAGGTGATTTGTAGGGTAAGAAACAAGAGGTATCTTTGTGATTAAGACTCAAAGGAGGATTTAGATGTTGAGAAAGAAAAAAAGTTTGATACTAGCCGGTCTATTTCTGATTTTACTGGCTGGTGGTTTATTTATCCCTCAGCAAGATGCGGCCGCACAAAAGATCCGCATCGCGGTGATGCCCTTTAAGATAGGCAATATAAAAAACTGGTGGGGTTGGGGTTGGGACCCTGGCGAGGGGATCTCAGACATGTTGGTCACCGAACTGGTAAATAGTGGTAGATTCAGTGTGGTGGAGCGAGAACGCCTGGACGAGGTACTCCAGGAGCAGAATCTGGCCAGGGAAGGAGTAGTTAATGCAGCTACGGCAGCCAGGATAGGAAGGATCCTGGGAGTGCAGCTCTTTGTTTTCGGAACGGTCACCCAATTTAGCCTGGACTCCAAAATTATAAAGCTTCCCGTGGTGGGAGAACTTGCTGAATGGCGGGCACGATGTACCCTCAATGCAAGATTAGTAAATGTGGAGACCTCCGAGATCATGGCAGCGGTAACCGGACAAGGGGCTGAGAGCCAGAGTAACGTTGCCCTCAGTGAAAAGTGGGGTGATCTATCCGGTTTTACTTTCGGAAGCTCAAGATTCGCGGAACATATTCTCGGTAAAGCCACCACCAAAGCAGTTGAAGACGTAGCCGAGGGAATTGAGGAAAAGACGGCCGGTTTGACTGCTGCTCCCGTCACGCCTACGGTAACACCCGAAGTTACGGTAACTCCCACAGTTACTCAGGCGAAGATCCGCATCGCGGTGATGCCCTTCAAGCTAGGCCAGATACAACGCTGGTGGGGATGGGATTGGGACCCTGGCGAAGGGATCTCAGATATGTTGGTCACCGAACTGGTAAACAGTGGTAGGTTCAGTGTGGTGGAGCGAGAACGCCTGGACGAGGTACTTCAGGAGCAGAATCTGGCCAGAGAAGGAGTAGTGGATGCAGCTACGGCAGCCAGGATAGGAAGGATCCTGGGGGTACAGCTCTTTGTTTTCGGAACGGTCACCCAATTTAGCCTGGACTCCAAAATTATAAAGCTTCCCGTGGTGGGAGAACTTGCTGAATGGCGGGCACGATGTACCCTCAATGCAAGACTAGTTAATGTGGAGACCTCCGAGATCATGGCCGCCGTAACTGGACAAGGAGCTAAGAGCCAGAGTAATATCAAGCTGAGTGAAAAATGGGGTGATCTATCCGGTTTTACTTTCGGAAGCTCAAGATTCGCGGAACATATTCTCGGTAAAGCCACCACCAAAGCAGTTGAAGACGTAGCCGAGGGAATTGAGGAAAAGACGGCCGGTTTGACACCCGTGGTGGTAACTCCCGAGGTAACACCTACTGTTACCCCTGAAGTTGAGCCTGAGGTCATTGAAGGGCTAGTGGCTAAGGTAAGTGACGATGAGGTCGTTGTCAATGTAGGAAGTCAAGAAGGAGTCAAAATTAATGATATCTTTAATGTGGAAAGGATAATTGAGAGAATAACTGATCCTGAAACGGGAAAAGTTATCCTGGAGAGAAAGGAAAAAATAGCCGAGATCAAAATTTCCGAAGTTTACGAGTTGGCAGCCATTGGTAAAATCACTCTTTTGGGGGTAGGAAAAGAGATTGAGGTTGGTGATTTGGTCGATTTACAAAAGTAAGTCAGAAGAAAAAGGAGGTGAGGAAAGCTTCATCCAGAGACTAAAAATAATAAAGGCACCGAAAAAGCATTCGTTTGCAACGAGAAAAGGAGGATCTGAATGAGTTTAAATAATAGATGTAAGAAGTTGACAGTAATGTTATTGATAGTGGGGTTAGTCTTGGGTTTGACGGGTCTTGTTCAGGCTCAGCCAAAATCAGGATTTGCGCCAAAAGTGGGCTATTTTATGCCCGGTGATGAGGATGTGGAGGATATTTGGGGAAGCGACTTCACTTTTGGAATAGATTACCTTTATGCTTTCCCACCTTATGGAATTGAGTTTGGGGCAGAATATTTCTCCAAAGAGAAAAAGGAAGCTTTCCTTGGAGCAACAGCCAAACAGAAATGGACAGTTATCCCTCTTACTGCGACTTTCCTCTACTTCCTCCCTGGAAAAGAAGGTTTTTCCCCTTATATAGGGGGAGGTATAGGGTATTATCTGGCGAAGTACGATCTTGACGTAGGGTGGATGGGCATACCCTTATTTGCTGAAAGTGCAGAGGAATCAAGTGTTGGATTTCATGCTCAGGGAGGACTTACTCTGGGGGAGAACTTCTTTGTTGAAGCTAAGTACAGCACGGCAGACATAACAGGTGATATAGAGGCAAACGCAGGTGGATTCACGATTCTTGTTGGATATAGATTTTAAAAAAGACCGCGGGAAACTGGTAGAATAATTGTGGGCACGGCAAGAAGAGTTTTTTAAAATGTAAGGGGGCAGGTACATATCAGCCAAGGTATTTCCTGGAAATGAAGATAGTAAGTATAGTAGCCCAGATTATGACAATTGTTTTGGCAGGAGGTACAATCCTGGCCTTTCTTGGATTTTCCTTAAAGGATTTTCCTTAAAGCAAACAACCGAAGCAGCAAACAAAATCAAGACCATAAAGCTGCCTCCGCCCATAGTGAAGGGAAAACTTTCCCTTGAGGAGGCGATCAAGAAAAGAAGGTCGGAAAGGGATTTTCAGGATACAGCCTTAACCTTAAGGCAAGTCTCGCAAATTCTCTGGGCTGCTGAAGGTATTACCGAGGAAAGAGGATTTAAAAGGGCAGCACCATCGGCTGGAGCCCTTTATCCTCTAGAGCTTTATCTTGTGGTTAAGAAGGTTGAAGAGCTCAAAGCTGGAGTATATCATTATCATCCGACTAATCATACCCTAGATCTTATGCTAAGAGGTAATTATCAGATGACTTTAGCTAAGGCATGCCTGGGGCAAATGTTCATTGCTGATGCTCCAGTCTTGGTGGTAATAGCAGCAGAATATGAGAGAACCACCGCAAAATATGGAAAAAGGGGACTGAGGTATGTTCATATAGAGGTGGGGCATGTGGGAGAAAATATCTGTCTTCAGGTGGTAGCCTTGGGTCTAGGAACTGTTACCATTGGAGCATTCTGGGACGATGAGGTTTCTCGCTTACTGAGCTTACCTAGAAACTATAAGCCACTATATGTCCTTCCTGTGGGATGGGTGAAATAAAAGGTCTTCTCCATGAAAATTCTTCTTCACCTCTGTTGCGCTCCCTGTGCAGTCTATCCCTTTGTCAAGCTAAGAGAGGAATTTGAGGAACTCATGGGATTTTGGTATAATCCCAATATCCATCCGTTCTTAGAATATCAGAAGCGTTTAGAAGCGGTCAAATTATGGGCAAAAAAAGAGAAAGTGAGAATTATTTACAAAGATGAATATGATCTTAAAGGTTTTCTCCGCAGGGTGGTGTATCGAGAATCGAAGCGATGTTTTCTTTGTTATGAGCTACGTTTGAGGCAGACAGCTATATTTGCTCGCAAAGGGAAATTTGACTATTTTGGTTCAACCTTAATGATCTCTCCCCACCAAGACCAAAAATTACTCAGAGAATTAATGGAGGCATTGGCTAAAGAATATGGGGTTAAGCCTTATTTAAAAAAGATAGAGGAAGGATGGCGGAAAGGCAGAGAGCTTTCAAAAAAGATGGGCCTGTACCATCAGAAGTATTGCGGATGCATTTACAGCGAGGCTGAAAGATACCAGAAAATTAATTGACTTAAGAAACTTTCAGAGGAAAAATTTATCATAGCATAAGCAGCCCTTTTTGAGGAAGGTAGAATAGTGCGGCATCGATTTGCTACTTCTATAAATAGAGTCACCATAAAGGTGGGAAGCAGTCTTTTGCTAAAGGAAGATCATGACCCCGACTTAACCTTTATGGAGGAGCTAGTCAGAGATATTTCTGTCTTGTCTGAAAGAGATATGGAGGTTGTTTTGGTTAGTTCAGGAGCCATTGGTATGGGGAGAAGAGAGTTGGGAACAAGAAAAAACTTTGATGCTATTCCTTCCAAGCAAGCTCTCGCTAGTGTAGGGCAAACCCATCTGATGAATCTTTACTGTCAATTTTTCCAACAATACCATATTTCTGTAGGACAGGTGCTCTTAAGTGCTGCCGATCTTTCCAGCCGTTCTTCTTACTTGAACGCTCGTAATACTCTCCTTACTCTTCTCAGGCTTAAAATTATCCCGGTGGTTAATGAAAATGATACAGTCGCTGTGGAAGAGATTAAGTTTGGAGATAACGATACACTTTCGGCCTTAGTGGCAGGTCTGGTAGATGCGGATATCCTGGTAATTCTTTCGGATATAAAAGGCGTATATAGTGAGGACCCAAGAAGAAACCCGAAGGCAAAGCTAATCAGAAAAGTCTCTTACATAAGCGAAGGAATGGAAGAGGCTGCTCAGTCCACCTCGGTAGAAGGACGAATAGGAGGAATGCAAACTAAGATAAAAGCGGCAAAAATAGCTACTCGTTCGGGTATTCCAGTAATTGTAGGAGGTAAAGATAGAGATTTTTTACCCCAGCTTTTTGCTGGAAAAGAGGTAGGAACTCTCTTTCTTTCCCAGCAGAATCGGCTCACTTCCCGCAAGAGATGGATTGCTTACGGCCACTTCCTTAAGGGTAAGATTGTAGTAGATAAAGGTGCTAAAAGAGCCTTGCTTCAAGAAAGGAGAAGTCTTCTTCCCTCCGGCGTAATTGAGGTAAAAAGGAAATTTGAAGTCGGTGACTCGGTAAGCCTATTAGATGAAGATAATAGAGAATTTGCCCGGGGCATTACCTACTACTCATCGGAAGAACTGGAAAAAATAAAAGGAATTAAAAGCCATCTTATTAAATCTCAGCTCGGATACAAATATTATGACGAGGTTATCCATCGAGATAATCTGGTGATATTATAGTATCTCCAAATTTATAAAATCCCAGGCAAGAAAACCCCCCGAGTTTATTCGTGGAGATGAATTGCCTTGACCTTTTGTTGTTTCTTGCTATACTATAAACACTATGGAATATAAACATTCTCGTAATCAGGTATTTTTGATTAACTACCATCTTGTTTGGTGTCCTAAAAGAAGAAAGAAAGTGCTTGTTAATAAAATAGCTAAACGTCTTAAAGAAATTTTTAATCAAGTAGCTAAAGACAAAGATATAGATATTTTAACTCTTGAAGTAATGCCTGACCACCTGCACTTGTTCGTTTCTTGTCA
>Ga0307438_1001249_pt1 | contig 16526 bp, 18 predicted proteins | sample SalMarWE160110MG_FD_202144 | JGI IMG/M metagenome (GOLD analysis project Ga0307438, IMG submission 202144) | Salt marsh sediment microbial communities from the Plum Island Ecosystem LTER, Massachusetts, United States - WE1603-110 | ecosystem: Environmental > Aquatic > Marine > Intertidal zone >... | reverse complement strand
TCCTGGATGCACTCGGAATTCCCCCGGCAACTCTCGACGCAGGCCTTCGTGCGGCCCACCACCCACCGCACGTCGGGGTGAAAGCGGCGCAGCAGGTTATAATGTGTGACGCTCACATCAACCGCGTTTGACGGGCCTCGCCAACCGTGATACAATGTAGTCACAATGTATGGCTACATTTCTGAAAGGTGGAGCGGCAATGCCGGAGGTTGGAGTCCGTGAACTGAAGAACCGCATCAGCGAGATCGTCCGTGCGGTGCGAGAAGAACATGTCGAATACGTCATCACCTACCGGGGGCGGCCGGCGGCCCGCATCACTCCCATCACCGACGAAGAGAGTGGCGAGCGGGCCTGGCAGGAACTCGAACGGCTGAGCCGAGAGGTTAGCGCTCAATGGCGGTCAGACAAATCGGCGCTCGAACTCCTGGCCGAGGTGCGGCGGTGAGGCGATGGTCGTCATTGATGCCAGCGTATACGTGAGCCGCCTGCAACGGCAGGAGGCGCAGCACGTCGAAAGTGTGCGCCTGCTTGAGGCGGTGGCGGCGCGTGGGGTGCCTGTGTTGTGCCCGGAGATCTTGTTGCCGGAGGTCGCGGCTGCCCTCGCGCGTGGTTTGGACGACGCAGAGTTCGCCTATCGTGTAGCCGCTCACCTGCGGACGCTGCCGGGCCACAGTTTCATTACGGTGGATCGGGCGCTAAGTGGGTCCGCGGCTCGTCTGGCCGCCGAGTTCCGCATGCGCGGTTGCGATGCGATCTACACAGCCCTGGCGCAGCGGGAAGGGGCACGTCTGATCACCTGGGATAAGCAGCAGCGAGAAAGGGCGGCGGGCGTGGTGGAGACGTTGACGCCGGCTGAGGCGCTGGCTGTGCTGAGGTAGCGTGGCTGGCTACTACACCTTCCGCCAGTTCGTCGTCGAGGCCCGCGGCCACGAGGTCACTGTCGTCGGCAAGCCTGGCATCTGGTCGTGGGACAGGCTCAATCCGGGCACGGCGGCGCTGCTGGAGGTGGCCGAGGTTGAGCCGGGCGACGGCGTGCTCGACCTGGGCTGCGGGACGGGCGTCATTGGCGCGATTGCGGCGCAATTGGCTCCGCAGGGCCACGTCACGCTGGTGGACTGCAACGTGGCGGCGGTGGCCTGTGCCGAGCGCACGCTGGCCGCCAACGGCGTCACCAACGCCGAGGTGCGTCTGGCCGACGGCGTAATCGGGCTGTCCTCCGCCTCGTTCGGCCTGGTGCTGAGCCACCTCCCGCGCGGTCGGGCCGTGCAGGAGGAGTTCATCCGTGGCGTGGCCTGGGTGCTCCGCCCGGGCGGTCGCTTCTACTTCGTCGCGAACAAGCGGGTCGGGATCAAGGGGGCCATCACCTACGCCCGTGAACTGTTCGGGCAGTGCGGCGTGGTGCGGCAGAAGAAGGGCTACCACATCGCAATGGCTATCAGACCCACCGGACTGCAACCATTCCCCCTCGCAGATGGCTATGTCGCACGCGCCATCACCCTGAATGGCATTGAGACGACGCTGGTCAGCAAGCCCGGAGTCTTCGCCTGGGACCGGCTGGACGACGGGACGGCGGCGCTGGTAGGCGCGATGGAGATTGGCCCGCACGACCGCGTGCTCGACCTGGGGTGCGGGACGGGGCTGGCCGGGCTGGCGGCTGCTCGCCGCACTGTTAACATTCCCTCTCCTCGCAGGGGAGGGGCTGCTCAGGTTGTGCTCGCGGACGCCGACGCGCGCGCAGTCGAATCCGCCCGCCGCACGCTGGAGGCGAACGGTATCGCCAATGCTGAGATACTACTCTCCGACTGCGGTTCTGCTGTCCCTTCGGCAGGCTCAGGGCACCGCTTCGGTCGCCGCTTCGACGTGGTCGTCGCCAACCCACCTTTCCACCAGGGCGTGGGGGTGGACTACGAGGTGGCCTGCCAGTTCGTGCGCGATGCGGCGCGGGTGCTTCGTCGTGGTGGCCGTCTCTTTCTCGTCGCCAATCGCTTTCTGCGCTACGGCGACTTCATCCGCGATACCTTCGGCAGTGTCGCTACCGCCTACGCCGACAACCGTTACCACGTCCTGACCGCGGTGGCGCGGAAACCCGGTTTGGGGTAAAATAGGACAGGAGGCAGGAGGTAGGTAATGTGGATCGGGCAAGAGCAAAAGCGGGCTGATGCCTGCGACGTGGTCGTCGTCGGGGCGGGGCTGGTGGGCGCGGCGGTGGCTGTGCGCCTGGCCCAGGAGGGGTTCGATACGGCGGTCTTGGAGGCCAAGAGCGTGGCGGGGGGCGCGACCGGGCGCAGTGCCGGGATGGTGATCACCGGCCTGGCAGGTCACTACAATCGGGCCGTCTCCGCCTATGGCCGCCAGAAGGCGCGGGAGATTTGGGCACTCACCGTAGAGGGGCGAGAGCGGCTGGTCGAGACCGCTGTGCGACTGGAGGTGCCCATCGAACACACCGGCAGCCTCGCGTTGGCCGTCGAGGAGGCCGAGGTGGATGCACTGAGAGAATCGGCGGAACTCCTGCGGGAGGATGGCTTCGATGCCTGGTTCGGCTCCAGTGATCCTTTGAACCGGGGTTTCCGCGCTGCCATGCGCCAGCCCGATGACGTGATCGTGGACGCCGCCGCGCTGACCCGGGCCCTGCTGACCACCAGCGGTGTCGCCGTCCACGAAGGAACCGAGGTCTACCACCTGGAGCCAGAAGGGGACGGTGTGCGAGTCTGGGCACGGGGCCGCACCGTGCTCTGCGGTGCCGTCGTGCTGGCGATCAACGGTTACGCTCCGCTGTTTGATTTCTACTTCACCGACAAAATCGCTCCCACCCGCGGCCTCATCTTTGCCACCAAGCCACTGGGCGGGATGGTGCTGGAGCAGCCTTGTTACGCCGACTACGGCCACGAATACTGCCGCCAGTTGCCCGACCGCCGGCTGTTGCTGGGTGGCTGGCGACGCCCGCACATCTCGCGCCGGGAGGCGAGCCAGGAGAACGAGCCGGACGATGTGGTGCAGGGCGGGCTTATCCGCTTCGCGTCGCGTCATTTCCCCGAGATAGAGACGCGCAGCGCCGACCGTTGGTCGGGAACAATGGGCTTCACCACCGACGGCCTGCCGCTTTTGGGCCGGCTACCCGACCTGCAGCGGGTGCACTTCGCAGTGGGGTTTGGAGGCCGGGGACTGGCCTGGGCCTTCGTCGTCGCTGATCAACTGGTGGAGTTGATGCTGCACGACGCCGACTCGGGGGTCCTCTCGGCGGCGCGGCTCACTTGAAACTTGAGACCTGTAACGACGACGGCCTCGGATTTCACGGTTCCAGATCTCAGGTCACCGCCTGGGCGATGGCCTGAATGTGGGCCGGGGTCGAGCCACAGCAGGCTCCCACCACCCGTGCCCCCAGCGCGACGAACCTGCGGGCGTACTCCGCCATATCCTCTGGCGTGGCGTCGTACACCACCTCCTGCCCAACCATACGCGGTTTGCCCGCGTTCGGCTTGGCGATGAGGGGAGCCTGGGGTGTGGTCTCGTGCATCTTTGCTACCGCCCCCTCGGTCATCTCCAGCGTCGCGCCGCAGTTGGCGCCAAAGGCGTTCACCCCCAGCGCCAGTAGTGTCTCCGCCGCCTGCTCCGGGCGCACGCCCATGTTCGTCCGCCCGTGGCTGTCGAAGGAGAGGGTGGCGAAGGTGGGGATGCCGGACCCGGCCTGCTGCGCCCCCTCGACGGCGGCCCGCACCTCGTTCAGGTCGGACATGGTCTCGATGTAGAGTACGTCCACCCCGGCCTCCGCCAGCGCCGCAGCCTGCTCGGCGAAGATCTCCACTGCCTGCTCGTAGGTGATCTTGCCCAGGGGGGCCAGGAACTCCCCCAGCGGGCCGATGTCGCCGGCCACGTAGGCTCTGTCACCAGTGGCTTCACGGACGATCTCGACCGCCCGCCGGTTAATCTCGGCCACGCGCTCCGCCAGACCGGATCGCTCCAGCCGCGCCCGCGTCCCGCCGAAGGTGCAGGTCAGGATCATATCGGCTCCGGCTTCGACGTAGGCGCGGTGCACGCCACGCACCGCGTCGGCGTTCTCCAGCAGCCAGCCTTCGGGAGACATGCCGACGGGCAACCCCGCCGTCTGAAGCATCGTCCCCATCGCGCCGTCGGCGACGATGATGTTTCCGCTTCCCAATCTGGATAGAATGTCCTCTTGCTTTACTCTCATAGCTGACTTCTTTCGCTCCAGCCTTGCCCACTTTCTCCATTACGACTTCTTCGTAGACACCTTGCGGAATGTACACCTTCCCAAACATCTCCTTCAACAAATAGAAGCGATCTATTTGGGCCAGGCTGATGAGCGGGGTGGAGTTGGATACTACGATCACGCCTTAGCCTCGCCTACTTCCAACTCGCGCACGGCTTCAAATTCCGCTTCCAATTCCTCATCCGAGTAATCGAGATAGGCGATACCCTCTCGATCTAGGAGAGCCAGGAAGTCTCTGCGGCTAATTCCTAACAGGCTCCCTGCCTTCCCAGAAGAAATCTTGCCCTCCCGGAAAAGAGAAATGACCAACCACTTTTCAACCTCGTTCTGTATCTGCTCTTTTCGCAAGCCCAGGGAGAGCAAAACCCTTGGTACCGTTATCTTCATCGTAACGGTTTGCATTTCTCACTTCCCGACCCCCATTTTACTCCCATTGTCATTTCCCAGCAACCCCTGTACCACTGCCACTGCCTCGTTAGCGTTCTCGGCGTAGGCGTCCGCGCCGATGGTCTGTGCCCATTCGGGGCTGGCCGGCGCGCCGCCGATGATGACCTTGACCTGCTCGCGCAGGCCGGCCTCCTTCAGCGCTTCGATGACGACGCCCTGATTGCGCATCGTCGTCGTCAGTAGCGCCGAGAGGCCGACGACGTTCGCCCCGGTTTCCTGCACTCGCTCGACAAATTCACTGGCGGGCACGTCCACCCCCAGGTCGTACACCTGAAAGCCCGCCGCGCTGAGCATCGTCGCCACCAGGCTCTTGCCGATCTCGTGGATGTCTCCATCGACGGTGCCGATGACGACGATGCCGGGCACGTGACGCTGCTCCCGCCGCGCCATCAGCGCCGGCTCGAAGACCGCCATCGCTCCCTTCATCGCCTCGGCGGCCATCACCAGGTCGGGGATGAAGTACTCGCCGCGCTCGAACCGGTCGCCGACGACCCGCATCCCTGGATTGAGCGCTTCCTCAATGGCGGTCAGCGGCGCGACGCCTGCCTCCAATGCCTGCGCCGCCAGTTCCCGCGCCTCGCCGGGCTCGCCGAGGATGACAGTTTCTTGTAGTCGCTTCAGAGTTTCGCTCATTTTGGCTCCTCGTTTCTGGATGCTGGATGCTCTATGCTGGTTACTCGCGGTTGGGGAGGCGGTCCATTCCGGCGGATTGTGCCGCGCGCAGGGTGATCGCCTCCAGTTCATGCACGATCTCAGCGGGGGGGGGCTGTGGCTCATAAGCGGCGATGATCTCTTCGACGCGCTGGTGGGCGCGCTCGGCGGCGTCCAGGCTGCCCTTGGCTTCCCAGCCGCGGCGGAAATCGCGGTCCACCACCGGGCTGGGGATGAACAGTTCCTCCCGGAACCAGCGGCGTGTGTGGGGCGTGCTCAGAAAATGGCCCGCGTGTCCCACCTGGCGGATGACCTCCAGTGCCAGCGGGGCCTCCCGCTCGACCATGCCGGCCACCAGTCGCTTGGCCATTCCCACGATCTCGGCGTCAATCACCAGTTTCTCCAGGCTGAAGCAACTCTCGAAGTCGAGCATGCCGGGGCCGGAGATCATATTGACGCCTGCCAGCGCCCCCAACACCGCGCCGATGCCCGATTCGAACCCGCACTGAGCATCCACCACCTTGGCGTCGGACATTCCCAGGTAGGCGTGGGTGGGCAGCCCCAGATGCTTGCCCACCTCGGCGTAGGCGCAATCAATCATCATCGTCTCAATAGCGCCCATCGGAGGCGTGCCGGTGCGCATGTCGAAGGCAGCTGGCGAACCGCCCCAGACGATGGGCGCGCCGGGGTTGACCAGTTGGTGGATGGTGACGCCGCTCAGGTTCTCGGCGGTGTGCTGCACGACCGCGCCCAGGAGGGTCGCTGGCCCCGTGGCTCCCGCCAGCGGCATGCTGACCAGTTCCGCTGGCACCCGGTACTGGGCGCAGTCCATCAGGTTCTCGCAGGTGATCTCCGACCACAGCAGCGGTGGCGAGGGGCAGGCGTCGAAGACGGCGGCAGGTCGCTCTGCCAGTGCCTCCTCGCTACCAGCCACCGTCACCAGCAGGTCTTTCATCGTGCCCCAGGTCTCGACGGCGAACGCGCCGGTGACGACCGGCTTGCGGGTGTAGAGGAGAACCAGGTAAAGGCGGTACAGATCGGCAATTTCCTGTGGAACGTCAGCGCAGACGAGGGAGGTAGCGGTGGCGTCTAACGTGTCCAGCCCGTCGGCCAGTTTGACGAAGCGCACGAAATCGGCGGTGACGGGGGAGCGTGAGTGCTTGGCGCCGTGGTCGAGGATCTCGATGGCGGCCGACCCGGGGTCGAAGTGCACGTCGTCGTCGCCGTAGTGCACCACAGGCTGGCCATCAAGGTCGTAGAGGTGGAACGACGAGGGGGCAGTCTCGACTGCCTGGCAGGCCAGGTCGGCCGGGATGCGCGCCACCTGCGCCTCGAAGTCCACCTCCGCGCCATGCTCGGCCAGGAGGTGCAGCGCACGGTCGGAGTGGACGCACACGCCGGGGTCGCTCAGCAGGTCGTAGGCCTCGGAGACGATGCGCTCAATGGTCTCGGAGGATAGGATTTGCAGACAGGGTCGCATGGTTACATTTACTCCTTTCCAGTTGCTCGCAGCAGTGCGGCTAGACAGGATGTCCCCATGAATAAACTCCTCTCACACAAGCGCAGCGCTATCCAGCCAATGCCAGGGCAACAAGGATGTGACTACTTTGACAATGTCACATTTCCGTAGGAGGGTTCTCCAGAACCCGATTTCGGCGTCTGGAGACGCCTCCTACAGTGCCGCACAAACGGATCATCAAGTAACAGGTGCTAATGTGACATTGTCAAACTACTCAGGCTGCCTCTTTCAGCGATTGAAATCGCCTCTCGCGGGCTTTCAGCCGAGCGTCTGCCTGCGCAGACGCACCTATCCGCGCAGGCGGACAGCCGGCTTCAGCCCTCTAAGTGCGGTTTCAACCGCCTGCCTGAGTAGTAACGATCATTGATTAAAAAATCCATGTCCAGATACCCGCCCCTCACCAGCGCCCGCAGCCGTGCCAGGTGGTCGGGGTGGTGGACAAGGAGCCAGTCACGCAGGGGGCCGGTGTGGTGCAGGGCCAGCCGCACGCCAGGGTGGCGTTCCAGCGCGGCCAGCATCGGCTCGTAGGCTCTCTCGTAGGCCTCGGCGAAGACGAAGTCGAAGCTGCCAATAGGCTGATGGTTGTGGACGGCGAGGGAGAGGGTGATTCTTGGCATCAGCCGGTCAGTGTCCGTGCAATTCAATCGCCCGACGGTAGAGTTTGACGTACTCCCGCGCTGAGGCCGACCAGGAGAAGTCAGCCGCCATACCCCGCTGCTGCAGCCCGCGCCATGCCTTCCTGTTACGGTAGACTTTCAGCGCCCGCTCCAGCGCGCCCTGGCACGCCTCGGGGGTGTAGTCTGCGAAGGTGAACCCTGTGCCATAGCCTGGCTCGGCTGTGTAATCGGTGACTGTATCGGCAAGGCCTCCGATCACCCGCACGACGGGCACGCAGCCGTAGTGCATAGCGATCATCTGTCCCAGTCCACACGGCTCGACCCCGCTGGGCATCAGGAACATATCCGCACTGGCGTAGATGCGCTGCGCCAGAACGGCGTCGAACTTGAGGAAAGCACGCATCCGGTTGGGAAAGCGGGCCTGGGCGCGCTCGAACATCTCGTGGTATTGGGGCATCCCGGTGCCAAGCAGGACGAACTGGGCCTCTTTTTCCAGAAGCCATTCCAGCACCGGCTCCATCAGGTCCATTCCCTTGACCTCGTCCAGCCGTGAGACCATTCCGACCAGGGGCACATCGGGCCGCACGGGAAGGCGCGCTTGTTGCTGCAGGGCGGTCTTGTTGGCCGCCCGCAGATCAAGCGACTCGGCGTCGAAGCGGTGTGGGATATGTGAGTCTGTGATTGGGTTCCATTGTTCGTAGTCAATGCCGTTGAGCACACCGAAGAGCCGATCCTGCCGCTCTCGCAGCAAGGGGTCTAACCCCATCCCCATCTCCGGGGTGAGAATCTCCTGCGCGTAGCGTGGGCTGACCGTGTTGATCAGGTCGGCGTGCGCGATGCCCTGTGCCATCCAGTTCACCGCCCCGGGCTGCTCGACGGACAGATGCTTCACGTAGTCCATCTGCGCGAAGGTCAGGATCAGCCGGCCGGCGATGCCCTGGTAGGCCAGGTTGTGGATGGTGAAGAGAGTGGCGATGTCACGGTAGAAGGGATCCTTCCGGCCATCCGTGTTCAGCCAGGTCGGCACGATGCCCGTGTGCCAGTCGTTGGCGTGTATCACGTCCGGCTTCCAGCCCAAAAGGTGGAGAGCGGCGAGGGAGGCGCGCCCGAAGACGGCGAAGCGCTGAGCGTCGTCATCGAAGCCGTAGACGCGGTCGCGGGAGGAGAAGTACAGTTCATTCCAGATGAGGTAGACGGGGACTCCATCATCAAGGGTGCTGCCAATCAGGTGAGCGTGCTCCTCCCCAGGCCCGACCGGTATAGGGAAGGGTTCTCCAATCTTCTCAAAGTGGAACTGGTCGCTGCGGATAGTGCCGTAGCGCGGCATCATCAGACGCACGTCATGGCCCAGTGCGCGGATGGCCCTGGGCAGCGAACCAGCCACATCGGCCAGCCCGCCCACCTTGGCGAAGGGCACTGCCTCGGCGGCGAGAAACAGGATTTTAAGCGGCTTTTCGGTCATGGCCTGACTCCTTCAGGACAAGTGTGCGTTTTCGGGCGATAATTGGGCAATCAGGCGCTGGGTTCTGCCGCTCCCTCGGTTGTCAGCACCTATGCGCCGTCAACTTTCTCAGGTCGCTTAAGCGGTTGTGCATTGCTAACTTCATACCGTGATTCCTAAAACGAGAACAGGTATATCAATGTCAGCCACCCCCCGATGTTCCAAATCCCATACGAACTGTTCGAAGTAGGAAACCCCTGTTGACATCTCACTGGCTAATTCTTTGAGGGGAACTATTTCAACTCCCACATCAATGGCACCGTGATTGTGGAATATTGTCATTTTTGCACAAACGTTATAGACCATGAAAGCATACTTCCCAAACTGAACCTCTACGCCCACCCTGTTTTTGACGAAGTCCATTTCTCGGGATGCCGTTGTGAGCGAAGCAGGCGGCGTGTAATCTGAAGTATAGTATTCGGTTGGGTACTCACAAGGGACTTTGTATTTAGATTGCCAGTTTAGAGCTTCAAATTCCCGCTCGAAAGCCCTGTTTAGAGAGCTCGGCTCATACAGTATCCGTCCGGGCATCGTCTTCTCTCTACTGACCTTGGTTTTATGCTTTGTGCCATCTACAGCGGCGATTACCTGTTTGATTTCCTGTAGTTCAGAAGCGAACTCTGCTTCAATGATCTCTTTCCCATGCTTGAAGGAGTAAACCCCGCTGATTTTCACTCGTATTCCTCCTTCTTTTCCAGAAGTCTCCTTTGAGTGGCGTTTTCCCACTCTGGCGGTATTTGGGATACTTTCTCACTGCCTGTGGGTTGATAAACGGGCTTGCCCATCGGCCTGAGGCGAAGCGTGCCATTGAAGTAAGAGACTATACGCTCACGAGCGATATCAACGTAAACACACTCTTTCTCACTGCCCATTGCCCGTCTATTATGCTTGATAGCGGCAATCAATGCTGAACCCACGCCTGCATAAGGGTCAAAGACCCAATCCTCCTCACATGTCAATGCTAGAATACACCGTTCGACAAGTTCAACAGGAAATTGACAAGGATGGATTGTCTTTTCTGGGTGGTTCGACTTCACGTTGGGGATATTCCAAAAACCTTCTTCCCATTCTTTTACCAACCCTTCCCAAACGTCTGAGGGGTTTTTTCCTTTGGGGTTTCCAGATGGTTTCCCTTTGTTCGGGCCTTTGTAATGGCGCTTCCCTGGATATTTTGAAGGCACTCGAACTGCGTCAAGATTGAAGGTATAGTCTTCGCTTTTTGTGAACCACAGAATGGTTTCATAACGGCCGGAAAACCGCTTTGAGGCATGCAAGCCGTGTCCGAAGTGCCAGATAATTCTATTGCGTAAGAACAAGCCGAGACTCTTAAAGATTGGATAATAGTGGATATCGAGTGGGTACACTTCCCCGTCTTTCACAAAGTTCCCAACTTGCCAACAAATACTTCCATCTGGCCGGAGCACTCGAACAAGTTCTGCAATGGTTTGTGCCTGTGTTTCCAAATATTCTTCAATGGGGATGCGGCTTTCATAGACCTTGCCTAAATTGTAGGGTGGGGAAGTGACGATGAGCTTTACAAAATCGTCAGGCAAGGTACTAATGAGTTCACTTGCGTCACCGTGGTAAAGCACTATCTCAGCACTTGGTTCAAAGTGAGTTGCAATGTCTTTCGCCGTCTCAAAAAGAGGTAAATGACTCATCGCACTGCTCACAGACATGCTTTGTGCCCTCACTATTTTGCCCACCAACGATAGTTCACATCCGGGAAGACCTTATCCAACTCCCACAATTCCTCGGCCAGTGCCCGGTCGGGCCGGCCTGCCTCTACACTGGCGACCAGCCGCTCGAACCGCTCTACGTGACTGGTGAAGCGCTGGATGGCGTATTCCCGCGCCTGGCCCGTGGTGACGAGGAAGGGCCAGTCGGACGCCTCCAGCAGCAGCAACTCCCGCGCCGCCTGGTTCAATACGACCGTCTCGTCAGAATCTGCAATCTGCAATCTCGAATTTGCAATCTGCTCCATCTGCGCTTCGGCCTCATGTATCGGCTCCCACATCCAATGCGTCTCCGGGTTATCCCAGGTCCAGTGACCGCCGCCCATCCCCCACGAACTCTCAGGGAGCGCCAGCACCTCCTCGGGTGGATGGGCCTCCAGATACTCGCTGGCGGTCATCAGTTGAACAGTATCGGATTCGGCCAGCAGTCGCAGCACCTCGCCGATCCAACCCACTCCCTCGAACCACCAGTGGCCGAAGAGTTCGGTGTCGTAGTTGGAGGCGATGAGGCCAAACCGCCCCGTTTCGGCGTGATACTGGGCCAATAGGTCGCTCACCAGCCAGGCGAAGTGGCGGCTATGCTCGCCAACCTTGTACTGTGCCCAGTCGGGATGGTACCAGTCCTTGTGTCCCAGGTCCACCCGCGCGCCGGTCACACGCCAGTACTGCAACCCCGAAATGTGGTCTTTCTGGTGGAACTCGCGATAGTCGTAGTCGCCCGGATAGCCCCAATCGGCCGACCATACCTGCATGCCAGTGCGGTTGTTGCGCCCGACAACGGCGACACCGGAGTGCTCGCTGACTACGCCGGGAGTGGTGTTAACGACGTAGTAGGGGCGGTAGGTGGAGCGCGGGCGGTCGGGCAACTCAAATTGCTCCAACGGGAGGACGTAGTTACGCGCGATGGCTCCGTAGGGGCCGATGGCGTCGCCGGCTGCCTTACCCACCGGCCGCCCCCCCTCAATCGTGTGTGTCTCGGCGAAGAAGCAACCCAGGTTCTCAGCGGCCAGGAAACTTTCGAGCCCCGGCCGCACGCTGCCACCATCGGTGACGTAGGCGGGGCGGTAGGCGCACTCGGGCAGCCAGATAGCGCGGGGGGCGTGCCCAAAGAGCCGTTTGTACGAAGCGATACCGGCCTTCACCTGGCCCCGGATGGCACCGTCGGTGCCCAGCAGCGGCAGGTAGCCGTGAGTCGCCGCGCAGGTGATGATCTCCACCACGCCGGCATCCTGCAGGCGGCGAAACGCCCCCACGACGTCGCGATTGTAGCGTTGTTGAAAGGAACGCAGGATGTTGCTGTACCAATCCCGGTAGAAAGTCGCCAGATACTCGGCGTGGGGGTTCTCCCCTTCCCGGAAGCGAGGGATGTCCCCCTCGGCAGCCTGAATCTTTTCCTCCAGGTAGGCCTCGAAGTGCTCCTGTACCAGTGGGTCGGCCAGTTGCTCGCACAGGATAGGGGTCAGGCCGAGGGTTAGCCTGGTGGGGAGTCCAGCCTCGTGCAGGTCGTGGAGCACATTCAGCAGGGGGACGTAGGTCTCAGCAGCCGCTTCGTGGAGCCACTCTTCGCCGTGGGGCCAGCGCCCGGCCCGGCGGCAGTAGGGCAGGTGGGTGTGTAGGACGAAGGTAAACGCGCCGATTTTATCCATTATGTGATCTCCTCATCTGTGTTGGTCGTCACGCAGGAGTGGACGTGGGCGTGCGGGTAGGGAAAGGAGTGAGGGTGGGGATGGGCATAGGTGTAGGTGTGCTACGGCGTGGCGGCACAAATGTCACCGCGAGGCTGAGCCCCATGCTGATGACGACCAGCAGGCTGATAATCCAGAGTATGATGCGCGTTCGTCGGGCTTTTGAGCGACGCACGGTGCCTCCTGTGAACGGTTGTTATTTGGTATTTCATTATAGCACAGCAGTCAGGAGACACAAGCGCGGCATACCTTAAAATTTTCGCCAGGCTATTGACAGCGCCGATTTTTCGTTATATAATGACTATAAGTCAGTTAATGACCGCGAGTTAGCATAAAAGGTGTCTGCGTGACGACCAGAGCGCGTCGCGAGCGGGAAAAAGAAGAGCGGCGGCAGTCCATCCTCAGGGCAGCCCGTGAGGTTTTCTTCGAGAACGGCTTCCATCGCGCCACTGTGGATAACGTAGCCGATCAGGCGGAAATCAGCAAGGGCACCGTATACCTGTACTTTGAGAGCAAGGAGACGATCCTTGCTCATTTGCTTTTAGAGGGGCTGGATAAACTGATCGAGGAACTGGAATGTGCTTACACGGCGGGGGAGTCTCTCCCGGCCGATGAGCGGCTGCGGCGACTGAGCCAGGCCTACCTGCGTTTCTTCGAGCAGGAGCCAGAGTATTTCCGGCTGTTGATGGCGATGGACCGGGGGCGCTTTCGGGAGTCGGTAACGCCGGAGGTATACCAGGAGGTATTGACCGCTAGCCTGGAGGGGCTGGAGATGGTGATACAGGCAGTGCAGCAGGGGATTGACGAGGGATCGTTTCGCTGCTGCGATGTGCGCCAGGCGGCCAGCATCCTCTGGGCGATGATGAACGGCGTGTTGCAGTTGATGGAGCATCCACTACGCCGGGAGATGGTAGGGGTGGGCCGACGGTCACTCTATCAGACGGCGTTGGATGTGGTGATTGAGGGATTGCAGGCGAGAGACTGAGACGAAAGACTGAAGGAGGTCGGGATGAAAGAAGTCGTTATCGTCAGTGGGTGTCGCACTGCCATCGGCAGCCATGGTGGGGCTTTCCGCACCATCCCTGCCCAGGACCTGGCCGCGGCGGTATTCAAGGAGGCCGTGAAGAGGGCGGACGTTGACCCTAACGTCTTTGATGACGTCATTCTGGGGTGCATCAGCCAGCAGAGCGACGCGGCCAACATCGGCCGTGTGGCGGCGTTGATGGCCGGCGTGCCTGTACACGTGCCTGGCTGCACCATCCAGCGCAACTGCGTATCGGGCATGATGTCCATCAGCATGGCCTACCAGGCTATCCAGGCCGGCGATGGGGAGGTGTTCCTGTGCGGCGGCACGGAGAGCATGTCCACTGCGCCGTACTGCGTGCGGGGCGCTCGCTGGGGCCTCAAACTGCGCCACGATAAGTTTGTTGACACCCTGTGGGAGGGTCTGACGGACCCCGTCTGTGGGCAGATTATGGGGTGCACGGCCGAGAACCTGGCCATGATGTACGACATCAGCCAAGAGGAACAGGACAAGTTTGCCGTGCGGAGCCATCAGAAGGCTTTCCGCGCCACGCGGACGGGCAAGTTCCGAGATGAGATCGTCCCCTTCCGGGTGTCCAAGAAGGTCGCCGGCAAGGAGGTAGCCTATGAAGACATCACAGAGGATGAGTGCATCAATCCAGGCCTGACAGTGCAGAAAGCCGCTCTCTATCCGACGGTGTTCAAGAAAGGCGGCACTGTCACCCCGGCCAATGCCTGCCCCATCTCCGATGGTGCGGCGGCGATGGTGGTGATGACAGCCGAGAAAGCGCAGGCGCTGGGGCTGGAGCCGATGTGTACCGTCCGCAGTTATGCCTACGCTGCCATACCGCCGGACATCATGGGCATCGGCCCGGCCTACGCTGTCCCTATGGCGCTGGAGCGCGCAGGCCTGAAACTCACCGACATTGGCCTCATCGAACTCAACGAGGCCTTCGCCGCGCAATCCATAGCCGTGGGCATCGAACTGGAGGACCAGGGCTGGGATTGGGAGAAGGTCAACGTCAACGGCGGCGCTATCGCGCTGGGCCACCCAGTGGGCTGCACGGGCACGCGCATCGCGGTCACGCTGGTGCACGAGATGATCAAGCGCGACCTGACGCTGGGCCTGACCACGGCCTGCGTAGGCGGAGGCCAGGGCGGCGCGATGATCATCGAACGCAAGTAGCGAATCGGCATTTGAGGAGGAAGGGCTATGGCAGACGTATCTATCTGGCAGGACAAGAAGGCGCGGGAGGCGTTCATCGCCAAAGGGCGGGAGGTCTTTGAGAGAGTCAAGGGCGAATTGGAGAGTCAGGAAGGAGTAGTGGCCATTGAGCCTGAAAGTGGCGCTTACTTCGTGGGCCAGACGCTAGGTAAGGCCGACCGTGCCGCGTTCGAGAAGTATCCCGACCAGTGGGTCTACTTCGTGCGCCTGGACAACCCAGAAGCGGCGGTCCCTCTGCCCACGTGGTAGTGGTGGGAAACTGATAGAGGGATCCGTAGGCCAACACACACTACTTGACCCCATACCAAGCATAGCGCGGCAAAGCCGCAAGTCTGCAAGTTTGCAAGTAGCCGATCATGATTCTCGCGGACAACGCAAATGTTGCCGGGTAATTCTATAAGGAGGTGACGAATGTATATCTTCAAAGCCGCAGTGGTCGGCGCAGGGACGATGGGTGGCGAGATTGCCCAGGTCATCACGTACTCTGGCCTGCCGGTAGTGCTCAAAGATATTGACCAGGAGATGCTGGACAAAGGGATGGAGAAGGCCCGCTCCATATACCAACGCCGGGTAAACAAGGGTAAGATGAGCACCGGTGACATGGAGTCCAAACTGGACCTGATCACGCCGACCATCACCTACGACGAGTTTGGGGACGTGGACATTGTCATTGAAGCAGTGCCGGAGAAGATGGAGATCAAACGTGCCGTGTTCAAGGAACTGGACGAGGTCTGCTCAGAGCAGACGATCTTCGCCAGCAATACCTCTGCGCTCTCCATCTCCGAGATGGGCGTTGCCACCAAACGGCCCCATAAGATAATCGGCATGCACTTCTTCAACCCCGCTAGCGTCATGAAACTGGTGGAGGTCATCCCTGGCCTCGATACCAGCCAGGAGACGGTAGACGACGTGGTGATGTTCTCCGAGAGCCTGCGCAAGATACCGGTGGTAGTCCAGGAGTGCCCTGGCTTCCTGGTCAACCGGCTGCTGATGCCCTACCTCAATGAGGCGGTCTTGGCGCTGGAGGAGGGGGCGGCGACGGCGACGGAGATTGACCGGGCTATCGTTAAGTGGGGGATGCCGATGGGCCCCTTCACGCTGATGGATATGCTGGGCATTGACGTCTGCGGCCACGTGGGCACTTATCTGTACAGTGAATACGGCGACCGCATGACGCCGGCGCCGTTGTTCTCCAAACTGGTCGAGGCCGGGCGCTTCGGCGAAAAGACGGGGGCCGGCTTCTATGACCATCCCGGCGGCGAGTCGGAGGTGGTTAACCAGATGATCAAGGAACTCCAGGAATCGGGCGCGGTGCCCGCCGGCACGAAGTTCAGCGTCGAGCGGCTGATGTACCCCGTCATCAATGAGGCCGCGCTGTGCGTGCAGGAGCACATCGCCAGCATCACCGACATTGATATGTCAATGGTCGCCGGCACGGGGATGACCTACGGCGGCGAGCGGGTTGGTCCCCTGGCCATCGCCGACAAGATCGGCCTGGACGTGGTGGTGGAGACACTGCAGGCGTTGGAGAAGGAACTGGGTCCCCGCTTCCGCCCCTCCCGCCCGCTCAAGTTGCGCGTCCGCGCCGGGCACCTGGGGGAGAAGACGGGGAAGGGATTCCATGAATACGCGTAGTTCGGGAATCGTGATTCGGGAATCGGAATTCGGAACCCGAATTTACGAATCTGCGAATCCCGAATTCACAGACCACGGACCAAAGGAGTGAAAAATGGGAGAATGGCAATACATCCGAACCGAAATCGCGGATAAGGTCGCGGTGCTTACGATTGACCACCCGCCGGTCAACTCCTTCAACAAGCAGGTGGTGACGGAACTGGACCAGGCAATTGACCAACTACTGGCCGACGATGAGGTCAAGGCCATCGTCATCACC
>Ga0307438_1001245_pt1 | contig 16544 bp, 20 predicted proteins | sample SalMarWE160110MG_FD_202144 | JGI IMG/M metagenome (GOLD analysis project Ga0307438, IMG submission 202144) | Salt marsh sediment microbial communities from the Plum Island Ecosystem LTER, Massachusetts, United States - WE1603-110 | ecosystem: Environmental > Aquatic > Marine > Intertidal zone >... | reverse complement strand
TCATCGACGGAGAAATCCAGAAAATAAGATCCGGGTCTAACATCGCCGTAAACCATTCCGTCAGGATCATCTTCAAGGTTTAACCATCCTAAGACTAATCGATCATTGTCCTCTTCATACATGGAAATCGTGAAGTTGGAGAACGGAGTAACATCGAGACTCCACATTATTCTAATCTGGCTCGAAGGCACATGGAACATCTCCGTTTTCATAGATGCTGAACCGGTCCAAGCCCCTATATTGTTCCAACTGCCTATTGTGTAATTGCAGACATGTATGAGAACATATATTTGATCAACGAGTTCGTCTATCAAATCCTTTTGACTGCTCAACTGTGCTTTTACTAGATTCATGGTTTCATTTTTATAATCTAGTTGATTTTGTAAAGAACCTACTTGAGACTGTAATTGAGTTATTTCATCTTGAAGAGATGCGATTTGGGAGCCGAGTTCTGCTATCTGGTTTTCATAGGGAGTATAATCTGGGGCTGGAGCAGACAAGTATCCTACTAACCCACCGATAATGACGCCGATGACTAATCCTGTAAGAATCGATTTATAGTCCATACCAATTCTGGAAGAAAGCATAGATACCACGATCGTATCTGGTTTTACTTAATATATTATCTTTGGATTATAACAATAATCAAATCGAGGCTATAGGGGGTAGGTAGGGGGCAGTTATTTCGAGGTTTGTTCTGGATAGTGTGAGTGTGTTTTGCTATGTTGAATAACAGAAGTTCAATACTCCACATTAGATTGTTTAAATTGGTCATATAGTAATTTAGTACGTGTATGTGCTGTGCCAGTCTCCTTTTCCTCTTCTATTCATATAGTAGAAGATGATAAATACGCTCAGGAAAAACGCAAGGAATACAGTTCCTTCGATCAGCTCCGTCATGTCAGTGAGGTCCTTCCCCGCATAAGCACCGTATATGACGATTATTGAGCCAATAATATAGGCGACTTTTTCTTTTAACTGCATCAAATAATATAGTTATTTAAAGCTTCTATATTTCACTTTGGAGCGCACGTGTCTAAAGTCCCGTTTAAGAAAACAGAGAGCGGGATGATACCTTGGTTTGAATTATTCATATAATTATCAAGTGTTTTGTCACATGAGGCTAGGGAAATTAAATTTCTTGTTCTATTGTTCTAAAACTTAGTATTATATTACAGTCAAGAAAATGGTAACGTAATGGTGGATACATCGGAGCGAATCAACATCGGAAGAGCCAGATTAGTGATTGTAGTGATAATATTGGCTTTTATCTTTCTTGGGGCAAGGATGGGTCATCGGGCTTGGTGGCTAAGAAAAATAGTGAGAGATACAGAGCAAGAAATCGTTGATGTCGGGTTTCAATTGGAAAAACTAGAGTCCCCTATAGGACCTCAACTAGAACCCCCCGTATCAATAGACACACTTGCACAGTTCATCGAAGAAGCAGAATTGGTTGGGGCAGAAACGATATACTTTCTTCCAGGTAATTATCTTTCTGAGGGTTCGAGTTTCTACTTAGGTAGAAAAGGGATGTACCATTACTCTTATGAACTCAATATCGTTCCATTAACAAGGACTCTTTTCCCAAAGTATGTGACACCTTCTGAGAAACTAGCAATCGAAATCGGCAGATGTTTTCTCGACGGAGTGGGTCGAAAGACTGGAAAGGTCTTGTTCATCAAGCATGAGGAGAAGGAACCTAATTTCTACTGGGATATAGCACTCAAATCGGATGTTGAATGGGATAGGCTAGATGTCTGGGATAGGATGCTTAAATGGGATAGACCTGAGATAAGGGAGATTAGACCTTGCTGGGTCATCAGATTTGAACAAGCGAAAAGACCCGGGCATTTCTACGAAGTTTGGCTAGATGCTTCCGAATATATCGTAGTAGGAGGAAGTTCTTGTAGGTGATTGTAAGAATTAAAAAACGAGGTAAGACCATAATTCTTACCATCGTATTAATTTTATTACTACTAGTTTGGGCTCCCTGGATAACAAAAGATTATGCCATCAATAAAGTAGTTGAAAAACTGGGTGGCCCTGACACTCGTTTTAATTATCTTGGTCGGGATATGGCGGTAAAAGATATCCCCATAGAAGTCAGTTGGTTTCCATTTGGTAGGTATGTAACCTTTCCAGGTGAAGCAGGTTGGTTTGTAAGTTTTTATGGCAATATTTCACCATAACCAACCTCCAATCCTGACATTCTCCGGAGTCATGAGGGGCAATGTCTCGACTTTCATCAGCGTCGTGGCGACGATATTGACCGTAGGGCTCCTCTACAAGAACCCGTCCATCGTTCTTGGTCGATGAAGCGTTCACATCGGATGCGAGCATAATGATCCATTAAACCACGATACACTTTGTCAGGTATACCGGTTGGCTCAACGGCTCGTTAAAAGAGCGTGGGTTTCGCAAGCGTTCATGGGATATCCCTGCACAAGCTGTGAATATCCTACAGGCACAGTTAAAATGTGCTTCAGGAGAGAAAGAGTCTAAGCCTTGAGGTGCTCGTCGAACCAGTCGAGCATTATCCTTAGCCGCCTCATCCTTATGGTGGGCCGGGCGTTGCTCCTGAAGACGTGGCTGCCCTCCATGAACATGGCCAGCCTGGTCTCCTTGCCCAGGTGCTTGAGAGCCGTGTAGAACTCTATGCTCTGGTCCACCCAGCACCTGTAGTCGTTCCAGCTGTGGACGAACAGCACGGGCGTGTTAACGTCCGCAGCGTAGGTGATGGGCGACTTGTCAACGTAGACGTCCAGATTGCTCCAGGGGCTGCCGCCTATCTGCTCCGGCGCGAAGTGGAAACCGATGTCGCTGGTGCCGAAAAACGCCGTCCAGCTGCTTATCCCGTTCTGGCTCACAGCGGTCTTGAACATGTCCGTGTGGGTTATGACCCAGTTGGTCATGAAGCCGCCGTAGCTTAGGCCGGTGACGCCGAGGCGGTTCTTGTCGATCCACTTGAACTCGTTCAGCGCGTGCTCCATGCCTTTCTTGAGGTCCTCGTAATCCCATATGCCCCACTCGCCGCGGATGTCGCAGAACCTCTGGTCGTAGCCGTCGCTGCCCCTGATGTTGATGTAGATTACTGCGTAGCCCTCGGCGGCGTAGAGCTGGTGCTCGAACATCATGGAGTCGCCGAACTTGCTGCGGGGGCCGCCGTGAATGTCCAGTATGGCGGGGTACTTCCTGCCTTTCTTCCAGCCGTGGGGCTTCAGTACCCATCCCTCGACGGCTGTGTCGTCCTTCTGGGTGAACTCGAACCGCTCCGCCTTCACCAGCTCCACGTTGGCCAGGAGGTGGTCGTTGAACCGGGTGAGCCGCGCCTCCTTCTCGTCGTGTATCCACATCTCCGTGGGCTGGTCCGTCCGGACTCTGGTGTACGCGATCTTGCCCTTGCTCACGCTGAACTCCTCGACGCTATAGTCGCCGGAGACCACCGGGTCGATGTGGCCCTGCTCGGCCTGGACCCTGTAGACGCCGAACCTGCTGCTGTCCGAGACCGGGAAATAGATCATGGGTCCCTCCCAGACCGGCGCCGGCAGGCCCGTGTGGGGGCTCCTCAGGTCGTAGTAGTGGCGGCGGCTGCAGCCCCGGTCCAGGCTCTCCGTGAGGTCGGTGACCTCTGTCTTCTTCAGGTCTAGGACGTGGACCCCCCAGTGGGTGGGGTAACCGTGGCTGCCGTTGTGCCCCAGCACGGCTATCTGGCTGTCGTCCACCGACCAGCATATGGCCGATATGGAGTAGCCGCCCAGGGCCCGCTCGTGTTTCCCGGTGGCTATGTCGTAGACGTAGAGGTCCGACTCGCTGGGCCGTAGATCGTTTGCTGATTTGGCGTAGGCCACCCTGCCGCCCAGGTTCCCGGGCGCGTAGCACTGGACGCTCTCGTCGCCGTGGGTGAGCTGCGTCACTATGCCGCTGTTCACGTCCACGACGTGGAGCTGCTTGGTCCGGTGGTAGGTCCAGCCCTCGGCGTTGTACCAGATGGGTATCCTGTCGATGACCCTGACCTCGGTGTCCTCCTCGCCTACTTCGGAGACGAAGTAGACCTTGGTGCCGTACATGTTCCACGCGGGGCTGGACACGCCTCCCCTGATTTTCGCTATGAGCCGGGGCTCCCCTCCCCATACCTGGGTCACCCAGAGGCCCTTACCCTTCTCTTCTTCATCCATGCCGCGGCGGCTGGTGAACAGTATCTGCTGGCCGTTGGGGCTCCACCTGGGGTCTGTTGGGTTTCCTCCGCCGTAGAAACGGATGGGGTACCCGTTACCGCTGTCTATGACCCATATGGTGTTGACGTACTCGTCGTCCTGCGGCCTCGTGACCACGAAGGCCAGCTTGGATGAGTCAGGGCTCAGCTCTGGGCTGCTGATCATGTTGAAGTTCGTCAGGTCGTCAAGCTCCAGTCTACGCGCCAATGCACTCGCCTTCCAACACGGAAGATTAACTCAAACAAGATATTAATGATAGGGATGCGTGTTCCATGTTCTCGGGGTTTGAAGTAGAAAAAACCAGCGCAGAAACCACGATTTGATGATAATCAACTCGCTGACGAGGCTCGTTCAGGGTTTTCAGGTTCCAGTAAAATTTCCTTCTTCGCTTAAACCCGCGATGCCCCAGCTTATATGTCCCGTCAAGGATATTCTCCGTCGTGAACGCCATGAAGGTCCTCGTCGTAGGCCACGGAGCCCGTGAACACGCCATAGCCAAGAAGCTGGCCCAGGAAGACTTGGAGCTGGTGGCGGCCATGTCCCGGCTCAACCCGGGGATAGCCTCCCTCTCCGAGAGGGTCGAGGTGTTCGACATAGACGACCCCGCTGAGTACGGGAGGTTCAAAGGCGTGGACTTGGCCTTCGTGGGGCCCGAGGCCCCCCTCGCCACGGGCGTCTCGGACAGGCTCTGGGAGCTGGGGGTGCCCGTGGTCGGGCCCCGGAGGGCCCTGGCCAAGCTGGAGTGGAGCAAGGCTTACACCAGGGAGGTGATGCAGAGCCACGGCATACAGGGGAACCCCGATTTCATGGTATGCAGAAACGCCGAGGACGTTGACGCGTTCATGAAGGAGCACAGGGAGGTCGCCGTGAAGCCCGACGTGCTCACCGGGGGCAAAGGCGTCAAGGTGACGGGCAACCACCTGAGAAGCGCCGAGGAGGCCAAGGGCTACGCTTTGGAGAGGCTGAAAAGCGACGGGCTCGTGGTTCTGGAGGAGAAGCTCGTGGGCCGGGAGTTCACGCTGCAGGCGTTCACCGACGGGAGACGCGTCGAGGTGATGCCCCTGGTCCGGGACTTCAAGAGGGCGTACGACGGGGACATGGGGCCCAACACCGGCAGCATGGGGAGCTTCAGCTGCCCCGACCACGGCTTGCCTGACCTGCCGCCAAAGGTAGTGGAGGAAGGCATCGATATCATGGAGAGGACCGTGGAGGCCATGGCCGGCGACGTGGGCCCATACCAGGGGGTCCTGTACGGCGGCTTCATGAACACCGATAAGGGCGTCTACCTCGTCGAGTACAACTCCAGGTTCGGGGACCCCGAGGCCATAAACGTGCTGGCGCTCCTCGAGACGCCCCTCACCGAGGTCGGCTTCGGCGTCGCCGAGGGAAGCCTCCCGGAGACCAGGTTCGCCGAGAAAGCCACCGTCTGCGTCTACATCACCCCCGAGGGGTACCCCGTCAACCCTCTCAGGGACCAGCCCATGGAGATCGGTGAGATCAGGCACAGCGAGCTATACTACGCGTCTGTCTACGACGACAACGGCGTCGTCAAGACCACCGGCAGCCGCTCCGTGGCCCTGCTGGGCAGGGGGGGAACGGTCCAGGAGGCCCGGGAACAGGTCTACATGGACGTGGGAAGCATCAGGGGCAGGCTTCACTACCGCACAGACATCGCCGCGCCCACGTATCTAAGCTTTTAAGAACCAATCCAATCCATATGTTGGGGAGAAACCCTGGTAGCCCAAGACACCAAGCTGGCGGAGCTAGAGGCGCTGCTGTACGCGGCGGGGCGGCCCCTGAGCCTCACCAACATAGTTACATTGCTGAAGCTCGAGGACGAGCTTGAGGCGTCTAGGCTGGTGGACAAGCTTAGCGAGGTCTACGGGGAAGACCCCACGGCACTGGAGATTAAGCGGCTTCCCAGGGAGAAGGTGGTTCTCCAGCTCAAGTCGGACTACACGAAGCCCGCGAGCAAGTACAGCATGAAGCCCCTGCTCACCGCTGGGCCGCTGAGGACGCTCTCCTACATAGCTTACTATCAGCCGGTGGAGCAGCGGGAGGTGGCGGAGGCCCGGGGCAGCCACGCGTACAGACACCTCAAGCAGCTTGAGGAGATGGGGCTCATCACCAGGAAGAAGCACGGCCGCACCAGGATTATCAGGACGACGCAGGACTTCGCGGACAGCGTGGGGCTGAGCACGGACAGGACCAACATGAGGAGGCAGCTGCGTAGCATCTTCAGGAGGCTGGAGCTGGACCAGATGGAGAAGAAGTAGTTGTCCCGGAATAGCAGATCTCTGGTAGTGGCGGTCGTCCTCGTCCTCGCCGCCGCGTTGTTCTCGGTTCAGCAGGGCTTCCTAGACCCGTTCCTCGACGGAGGCGACGGCGGAGCCGACGGCGAGCAGGAGCCGACGCCGGAGACGGTCATCAAGGTGGCTGCGTTCAACATCCAGGTCTTCGGCAGGACCAAGCGGGGCAAGCCGGAGGTCATGGATATCCTCGTGGACGTGGCCAGGGAGTTCGACGTCATGCTGGTCCAGGAGATACGGGACAGCAGCGGCGAGACCGCCCCCGAGTACCTCGACCTCATCAACGGCGGCGACGCCAGCTACGCCTACGTCGAGAGCGAGAGGCTTGGCAGATCCACCAGCAAGGAGTCGTACGCTATCTACTGGGACACCGGGACCGTGGAGTACGTGGAGGGCTCGGCGTACGTGTACAACGACACGGGCGATGTCTTCGAGAGGGAGCCCTATGTGGCCTCGTTCAGGTCGGGCGGCTTCGACTTCACACTGGTGGGCATCCACGTCAAGCCCGACGACGCTGTACACGAGATCGGGAACCTCACTGTAGTGGTCGCCAGCATACTCTCGTCGAACCCGGGGGAGGGCGACGTCATCGTCATGGGGGACTTCAACGCAGACGGAGGCTACTTCGACGAGGACGGGCCCAGCCCGTTCAAGGGCGGGGACTATAGCTGGGTGGTCGAGAACGGCATGGATACAATGACCAAGACCGATTGGACCTACGACCGGATAGTGCTGCTCAACGGCACCTACCATGGCGAGTATGTAGCTGGCTCCTGCGAGGTCTTCTACTTCGACGCAGGCTACGGCCTCAACCAAGAGCTCACGGAGGACGTTTCAGACCACTACCCCGTCTTCGCAGTGTACAGGACGTCCCAGCCAGACGACGACTGACACGCTCCACGTCGGTTGTATGAGCCCCAACCCGCTGAAACGGCGCGTGTGAAGGTTGAAGATGCCAAGAATCTCTCATCATAATGTTTTAAAACAGCAGAGGATATGAGGGTGTGAAAGAGATGAGCGAGTCCATCAGCACGGTTCAGGTATTTGCTTATCTGGTTGCCATAATACCAAGCGGCTACTTCCTCTACAGGATCGTCCGGGAAGTAATATACTATATCAAGAGGGACGACTCGGATATCCTGTAGCATATGTCAGAGGAGCGCACAAAGTTCTGCCCCCACTGCGGGACCATGATACCCTACGACGAGGAGTACTGCCCCGCGTGCGGGGAGCCGCAGCCCCAGCTGGAAGGGGTGCGCAGGAGGCCCGTCAAGAAGACATGGGTCGCGGTCCTCCTGTCGCTGGTGGTCACCGGGCTCGGCCACGTTTACCTGGGCAGGTGGAGGAGGGGGCTAGCCATACTGGCGGCGACGATCGTCGTCGGCGGCGTAGCCAGCCTCTACCTAAGCTACGACCAGGTGATGCTGGTGGGGCTGTTTTTCGCGTTGTTCTCCGCCATCGACGCGTACAACCTGTCCCGCGCTGAAGAGTGACGGCGAAGATGGAGGCGTTACACAGTTTAAATTCGATGAAGTACACAGTGGATGTGTACCGACATGAGATACGAGATAAAGTACCAGCCATCCTACAGCCTGCTTGAGGTTGAGCTAGAGGCCGGCGAGAGGATCACGGGGGAGGCGGGGGCCCTCACCTACATGACGCCCAACATAGACGTCCAGACCAGGAGGAGGGAGCAGAGCATCTTCGGCACCCTCAAGACCAGCATACTGGGGGGCCAGAGCCTCTTCGTCACCGACTTCACCGCGGAGGGCGGCACCGGGAAGCTGGCCCTCGCCGCGGCGCCCATAGGGGACGTCACCAAGCTAGAGGTAAACCCTAGCAAGGGGTGGATAATACAGAAGTCGGCGTACCTCGCCTCCACCCAGGAGGTGGACCTGGATGTCCGGTGGGAGGGGTTCAGCCGCGGCCTCTTCGGGCAGGGACTCTTCATGGTGAAGACCAGCGGCGACGGCGACCTGTTCATCAACACCTTCGGCGCCATCGACAGGCACGAGCTGGCGCCCGGGGAGCAGCTGATAGTGGACAACTTCCACCTGGTGGCGTTCAGCGACACCTGCGAGTACGAGGTACGCAAGTTCGGCAACTGGAAGGAGACCATACTCAGCGGAGAGGGCCTGGTCACCCACATCGAGGGCCCGGGCGAGGTCTATATACAGACCAAGAACCTCAGGGAGTTCGTTGACTGGCTCTGGGTGCTGCTGGGTCCCAGGGTCGCGTCGAGACAGGCGAGATGATAGACACCGTCTACTTCGACAACTGGAACACCCTGGTCCAGGCGCCCGACCTCATGAGGCGCGGAAGTGGCGCCGAGAAGTACCACCGGTACCTGCTGAGCCAGGGAGTAGAGGTGCCCTACGAGCGTTTCGCCGAGACCTACATTGGGATCGAGAGGAGAATTGGGCTGGAGGCCGACTCGGACGGCTACAGGGAGCTCGACTACGTGGAACGCGTCGAGAGCACCTATGCGGGGCTCGGGGTGGAGGACGCGGATGCTTTGGCGAGAGACGCTTGGAGGGCGTACCTGGACGAGTGGCCCAGACAGACCGAGTGGTTCCCCGAGACGCCGCGGGTGCTGGACGCGTTGAGGGGCAGGTACAAGCTGGGCGTCATAACCAACTTCATGGACGGCCCCACGTGCCAGCTGGTCTTCGACAAGCTGGGGTACAGGGACGTCTTCGACGCCCTCGTGGTATCGGCCGAGGTGGGCTACAGGAAGCCGTCCCGGGTCATCTTCGAGCGAGCCCTACGGGAGACGGGGTCCATGCCGGAGAACTGCGTCATGGTGGGCGACCTGTACGAGGCAGACATAGTAGGCGCAAACAACATGGGCATGAAAAGCGTCCTCGTGGACGTGTACGACAGCCAGCAGCACCGCTACCTGGAGGCTACGGCCGCCGTTCGAAGCATAGGTGAACTCCCCGGAGCCCTAGAGAAGATTCTTTCCCTCTAGGCCATCCCCTTCACGAGCCTCGGCAGCTCCCTCAGGTCCTTGACTATTCTGGTGCACCCCTCATCCATGAGCCTCTGCGCCCATGCGTCGTCCCTCCAGTAGCCCACGAACTCCACGCCTGCCGCGTCCGCGGTGTGGAGGTCCGTGGTGGTGTCTCCTATGAACAACGTGTCCCCAGGCTCCACTCCGAGGAGATCAATGGCGTACAGTAGGTGCCGGGGGTCTGGCTTGGGGTAAGGGACGTCGTCCCGAGCCACCACGTGGTGGAATAAGCGTAGGATGCCGTGCCTCTCCAGGCTCCTGAGCGCGTACTCCCGATGGCTCCTCGTGGCGACCCCCAGGCCGAGCCCCTCCCCGTGGAGCTCCTCGACGGCCTCCCTGGCGTGGGGCTTCAACTTCATCGCGTCTAGGCCCTCGAGCTCGACGCCGTTCATTATCTTCTCCATCTCCGCCATGGTCGTCTCCAGGCTCGCCTCGGGCAGCCCGTACTCCCGGAGGGTCGCGGCCCCGCCACTGATGACCCGGTACACTTTCCGCCGGTCCTCCAGGGGCTCGGGGAGCCCCATAGAGACCAGAAGCTCCTTGATAAGGCTGCCCATCTTCTCGTAGTCTATCCTGCTTTCCATGAGGGTCCCGTCCAGGTCGAAGACCACTGCCTTCACGGGGCGCATGGCTATTCCCACGTGGCTGCGGCTTAAGAAGCGTTCCAATAACTTAAAATGAATCAGAGGAGGTTGGTGGTTGAGGGCTGGTAGTTCAGGGGTATGAATGCCTGGTTTGCAACCAGGAGGTCGGGGGTTCAAATCCCCCCCAGTCCACCAATCTAAGAACTATAACCTCTATCCCGCGAGAGGGTAAAATTTCCTCTAAAGCCCGACCGCCTCTTTCACAGCTCTAGTAAAGTATTTGAGCCTTTTTACGCTGGACTCCGAGGGGCTCTGCAGAGCCTCTCTTCTCAGCAACTCCAATCTATCCCTTGTTTCTTCTAGCGTCAAGCCGAGTACATCGGCTGAACTCTGTATTGTTTCACATTTTTGGTGCATCGTGGTTCCCAGCAATGATTAGATTTCAGGATAATAACCATGTGTAGCCGTCAAGTCCAAGAGACGAACACAATGATCAAGCATCAGCAACTCGCCCAGAATCTGGGATGGGTGGTACAATGCCTGAGGGGTTATGCGTCAGACATTCCCCTCCTCAAGGTTTCAACGTTTAAAGATATTTAAAGGAATTTCCTCTTTATGGAGCCGTGTCTGAACGCCGATTTATCTAGAAGGCGTTCATCGTTGGACAAGGTTTAAGTTGGTTTCCATACCATAGAAGTGGAGGTTCAACAGCCTTAGGGTATGCTATGCATGTGTCTAATCAAGGTCTACCTGAGTAAAGGAGAGGATAAGGAACTGGTTGCAGAAGATGTGGCGTTCGTGGTCAAGGAGGGGGACAAGATCGTGCTCCGCAGCCTGGACTTTGAGGACACATCCACCCTGGACGGCGTGGACATATCCTACTTGGACACGCTTAACTCCGTCATGGTTATTACGCCAAAGGGAGAAGGGGCGTCAAGATGAAGATAATGGTGTGCGGGAAGGGCGGAGCGGGCAAGTCCTCTCTCTCCGTTCTAGCGGCCAGAGTCCTATCTAAGACACACAAGGTCTACCTGATAGACTCCGACGAATCCAACACCCTTTTGCCCAAGATACTGGACGTGGAGCCCCCGAAGGCGATAGTCGAGTACCTGGGGGGAAAGGGGACCATATTCGAGAAGGGCGAGGTAAACCTCGCGGAGGCCCTGGCAAAGGCCGGGAAGGGCATAAGGCTGGATGAACTTCCCCGCGAGTACGTTTCTTCGTCCAGAGAAGGGATCAGGCTCCTCACCATAGGCAAGGTGAGAGAGTTCGGTGAAGGATGCGCGTGTCCCTTCAACTTCCTGCTCAGGACGCTGCTGAAAAACCTGGAACTGGAGGAAGGCGAGGTGGTACTCGTGGACACGGACGCCGGGATAGAACACCTGGGCAGGGGGGTCGAGGAAGGCATTGAGGCGGTCATCGCGGTCGCCGACCCGACGGCAGAATCACTAGAGCTGGCTAAGATCCTCAAGGAATACATGGCCGAGACCGGGAAAACGTTCTGGCTCGTCGTGAACAAGACTACGCCCGAGATAGAGGACATAATCAACAGAAAAGCGGGGTAGATGGACCTAGAGATCTTGGGGACGCTAAGGTTCGATGAAAAGATCTTCAAGTCCTGTCTCGAGGGTGTGAGACTAGAAGCAGACGAAGGCTACGAAGACGCCGAAGCCATACTGAGAAGAGCCAACTTGATATAAACTAGATTTAATATGATGGATATGATCGACGCTGAATCTAAACAACTAGCTAAATCGAGTGAGCCACGGTATATCCTAAAAAGGCTGAACACATGGATGCATAAACGACGGATTCCCTGCTTTTAGGAGTCGGTTCCCGCTGGGTAACATTAATAAATTTTTTCGTTGTAGATAATTTAGATGAACCCGATAAGTGATGCGGCGTATCTAAAGAAGCTGATGGAGAGCGGCTATGTTCTCGAGGGACCGAGAAACGAACATTCAAAAGACCTGCTTGTGTTCAAGAGATTTCTGAGAAGTGGACACGAGTTTATCCCTGAGGATTGGCTGCTGGGCAGGGGATACAAGCTTGTAGACCCATGCGATTTCACGAAAGGGTTCAAGCTAGCCTACATGATAGAAGACGATGATCTAGTGCAGTACTTCAGATCGAACTACGTTTTACGTAAAGAAGATGAAGAAATATGTCTATATTTAAGAGAGGAATAAAAAAATCATTCGCACAAGTATTAATGGATGTTATTGTCTCCTCTAACCAGTGAGATGTTGTGCGTGCCAGAAGATAGGTATGCATGCGCGGAAAAGAGAGAATCCAGTTATCCCTCAATCCTGCCCATAATCTACAGGTGACGCGTTATCCTCGGTTCCAACATTTGCCTCGGCATCGCACCGACTATCTGGTCGACCAGTTTTCTATCCTTGAAAACCAACAATGTTGGTATGCTCCTTACACCATATTGAGCCGCCACTCCCTGATTATTATCCACGTTCAGTTTCCCGAAGGAGATCCTACCAACGTAATCCCTGGCAAGCTCCTCCACGACCGGAGAGACAAATCGGCATGGCCCACACCAGGGAGCCCAGCAGTCAATAACAGACAAATGGTTATCCTCCACAAATTTATTGAAGGTAGCATCGGTCAAATCAACGGGTTTACTTGATGCTTGGAGTGGGGGCTTTACATTCTTCTCGGAGATGCTTTTCATCATCTCTTCCAGTCTCTTCCTTTTTATCTTCTCTAGATCCTCGTCTTCTGTATCCACCATTTCAGGTTATGTTTTACTTTATAGCTAATAAAAAATTTCATTCGTTTTACCTTCCGCGATTAATTGGAATCTTAAAATGTCTGCCCTCTGAACCCATCTATGCTGGGGTAAAGTTAAAAAAGTTTGAATTTCATCTCATATGGATATAGTATGCCCTTGTTTGTACTACTGACTAAGCTAACGGGTGCGTGTAAAGAAAAGCTGAGGGACGAGCCAGAGATCCTTGAGGATATCTGCAGCAAGCTAGAGAGCTGCGACCAGAGTGGACTCCCCCAGTTGGCGACCCTGGGTCAGTACAACTTCATAAACATCATAGACGTTGAAAACGAGAAGACCGCATACAGGTTGGCGTTGGAGCTTAACTCGAGAGGAGACGTCGAAACCACGGTGCTGCCCGCTCTACTCATGAAGGATTATCTAGGCGAAGTAAAGAAGATGAAATAGACAGAATAGTCGCTTCAACAATCGCTATTCTTAGGAATATATTATATTGGTAGTAGAGAAACTTCTTTTTCTGAAATTAGGGTATTTTTGGTTCCTTATCAAAAAGCGTTCCAATAGATTAAAATTAATCAGAGGATGTTGGTGGTTGAGGGCTATTAGTTCAGGGGTATGAATGCCTGGTTTGCTACCAGGAGGTCGGGGGTTCAAATCCCACGTCCACATACGACTTTAATCGAAACGATTTATGCACAGGACGCCACATAAAACAGGGTTTATCCCGGGCCTACATCCATCCGGCGAACTGGAGCAGCGTCTTGAAGGTCTTGACGGCGCGGGCCGACTCCTCTTTCTCCAGCTTTCTATCCATGAACACTTGCTGCAGATTGGTATCAGACTGGTTAGATGCGTCAGGATGCAGCTTGAACATAAAAGAATACCTCTCCCTGAGGACCTTCGCCATAACGCTGGTCGATTTCGACTTGTCCTGAAAGGCCACCCAGTTCTGGTTGGGTTTCCTGCCGGCGTCCACGAAGTCGAGCAGCTCCAGTATATCGAGGAACTGGGCGTCCCGCCTGTCCTTTAAGCCGTTAGCTTTCAGCCAGTCCACGGACGCGGCGCCGGCCGGCATGGGCTTGTCTCTCACTACCTCTATGAATTTTCTAAGCCTGCCCGCGTTGTCTACGCTGTATCTCATACCCTACCTACTTTGTGGTTTAACTTAAACTTATACAACGCTTCCCGGCAGCGTCGGTTGTTACGATGAGCGGATCTCTGACCGGGAGGTTGATGCCCTGTGATCATTTCTTCTTGTGGTATCCCGCGGGGAGGGAGACTTTTTTCCTCATCTTGGCCTGCTGCTTCTTTTCTCTCTGCTGCTGCTTGTGTTTAATTAAGTTTTCTTTCTTCTCTTTCTTGCTCTTTGACACGCTTATAACCTCGTGACACACTCTGGAAGCGCCGTGGGATTAAAAGGTTCTGCAGGGAAGAAGCGTAGATGTAAAAAGCCATGTCTAGAGGATAAGTTACACAGTCATCGATGGCACTTTTGCCGTGAATCACGGGGTCGGCGTCTACATATAACGGGTTGCTTGTAGTTGTTTTTCCAGGGTCTGACGCCAAGATACATCCTAAAAACCGTTGTATCTACATGAATGTAGTCAAAAAGGTACCAGTATAATTGTATAAACTCTACGAGTCTTCATGTTGGTTAGCGAATAAAAAAGGTTGTTGGGTGTTCTATTGGTGCTTCATTAAATCGTGTACGCTCTCGTCTACGATCGATACCGGTATGTCGTCTGTGATGAACTCGTATGAGCCCCCGGACTCCTCAGTGATCTTTAGGTCGAACCTGTCCTCCTGTTTTATCTCCTCGATGTCTTCGTATTGCAGGTTGAGGGTCACGGCGTACTTCTTCCTCAGGAAGCCCTCCTCCTTCACGAACAGAATCTTCTTATCGGACAGCATGAGGTGACCGTATTCGCCGTCGAGTCTCCCGGTATAGTTTTTCTTGACTTCGTCGTCTTTTGCGATGCTCTTTTCCCCGAACTCGTACCACTTAGGCTTCATTCTTACTCGAGTTATCATAAAACAAAAGTAAAATATATACATTGCACTAAAATTATTAATATTAGGTAATATGTATATATATTGTCTTTTTGGGTATCTTAAGACTATTATTAATAATAAAACATATAATGTTTCCACATAAATAAACAAACATGGATCACAGGAAGATCATGGCCCTGGGACAGTCCTCGAGGGCGATCACGTTACCAAAAGAATGGCTGAGACACAACAGGCTGAGCCAAGGGGACACCGTCGTGGTGAGAGTCCAGCAGGACGGGTCCCTGGTCGTACTACCCGCAGCCAAGGCTGAGGACAAAGTCAAAAAGATCCACCTTGAGATCGGTGTAGACGAGGACAACGAGTCCATCGTTAGGAAGCTGATCGGTACATACCTGGACGGCTACACACTCATAACGTTAAAATCCGATAAAATATTCACGGCCAGTCAGCAGAAGGCCATCCGGGACATCATACGAAGACTCTACATGATGGTCATAGAGTCGGAGTCGAACCGGATAGACCTGGAGACCCTCGTGGACGAGACGAAGGTCTCCGTCCCCTCCTGCGTGGAGAGGATGCACATGATGACGTACTCCATGTTCAGGGACACCATACAGGCCATCAGGGACCGAGACGAGTCCCTCGTCTTGTCTGTGGTCTCCCTCGAAGAGGACGTGGACCAGATGATGTACCTGGTCGTGAGGACCCTGCGCAGCGCCGTGAGTAACCCGGTTCTATCCAACCAGCTGGACCTGGATCCTTTGGACTGCCTCGACTACCAGACGCTCGTCCACCGCATAGAGAGGGTCGCCGACCACGTCACCAACATAGCGAGCAGCATACTGGCGTTGTACAGGGCCGAGAAGATCATCCCGGATAAGTTAAAGAGGGTGCTCTCGGATGCCGCCGACATCGCTTTCTACTCCTATGATCACGCCGTCCATTGTTTCCTCCGCATGGACGTTGGGCCGACGAACGAGGTCATCGACGCACAGGATATAATCAGGGACCTTTACTCGGAGATCACGCCGCTACCAATCCACGGAGACACCAACGACGTGTCCACGCTCACCCACATAGTGACCATCAGGGAGAACATAATGAGGATAAGCAACCTGACGGCTGACATCGCGGAGCTTACCATAGACAGAGCGTACCAGACGATTCAAGAAGAGGCTTGACGACGACCACCCGTATGCGTCTACTGTCTGCCTCGGTGTCTGTGTTTAAGGGACAGTCAACAGCTGCTGTTTGAGGGCTTCATCCAAAGCGTCCTTGACCTTGACGCCTGGATCGACCTGAACCGCCCTGATCCCGCTCATCTCAAGAAGGGTCCTCGCCCCGAAGCCAAGCTCGCCGGCTACGACGACCATCACACCCTTCTCCTTGAGGGTCTTCGTCACCAGTGGGCCCGCCCCCTGCTTCAAGGCCGAGGCCGCGTTCTCCTCCACCTTGACGTTCTTTACCTCTCCGTCGACGACGTCGACGAGGGTGAAGGTGGCGGCCCTCGCGAACACGTCCGAGATGACGTCCCTCATCCCGCGGTCCCCCTTGGTGGGTAACGCGAGCCTCAGGCTCGTCACTCACTCAGCTCCTCAAGCCTCTTCTTAAGTTCCTTGAGCTGGCTCTCCAGCCGCTCCATCTGCCCCGTCAGCGCCTCGACCTCCT
>Ga0307438_1001236_pt1 | contig 16592 bp, 19 predicted proteins | sample SalMarWE160110MG_FD_202144 | JGI IMG/M metagenome (GOLD analysis project Ga0307438, IMG submission 202144) | Salt marsh sediment microbial communities from the Plum Island Ecosystem LTER, Massachusetts, United States - WE1603-110 | ecosystem: Environmental > Aquatic > Marine > Intertidal zone >... | reverse complement strand
CCCGAGCGAGTCCTCCGATGGGCTCTGGCTGGCAAGTGGTTGCTCACCACCTGTAGTCTACCCCATCGGCTGGCTCCTTACAAGTATAACTAATAGGGGTAACCCGTCAACGGCTCTCTCAGCAACGGGAGCAGGTGGCTAGGCCGGATGCCCTGACGGGAGGGATGCCCCAAGAAGTAAATGCCCAGGGTAATGCCTGGGATAAGCTGGCGTGGGGCCGGTACGCGAGAAGGCACGGGTGCAGAAAGAGTCTGGGTCTTAGGCGGGCGCTAATGGATACAGGGTGTCCTGGCGTATGAAGACCGGACGCAAGTCCAACCCTGACTGTGCATGTGCCAAGCTCCGGGGGCGAGTAACCGCCCCCAATGGAGTGCCTGTGACAAAGGCTCGTGTGACGAAGAGCCCCGTGATGGGAAACTATCACGCGGGGTTCGGGAGTGGCGGCGGAGTGGGCGACCGCCCCGCCGACCATAACGAACCCGACTTGGCTAATCTCGCGCCAAAACAACATCTCCACGCGCATTGTAGTTAGCCATCTAGCAGAAGCTCTCACGCCGCACCCGCCAAGCGGGTTATGCGGAACGTTAGCCGCCCGTCTGCAATACCATTTTACGTCCCTGCGAATTCGGGGTAGAATAGAGGTGTCCAGAGTTGATCATCCAGAGTAGGAGGGTTGTCTAATGGCTCTTAGCGAAAGAATCCAAGAACATGTTGAAAGACTACCGGTACCTTTCCAGGCAGAAGTGCTGAATTTCGTAGAGTACCTTCTGGCGAAGGCGGAACACGAGGCGGTTCGGCAGGAGAGAAAACCTTGGTCCGATTTGTCTCTATCCTCTGCGATGCGTGGGATGGAAGATGAAGAGGTTCCGGCGTACACCACTGCTGACCTGAAAGTGGTGTTTTCATGAAACAAGCAGGGCAGGTTGTCTTGTTTCGGTTTCCCCGTACAGACCTGGAAGAGGGGAATCTTCGCCCTGCCCTCTTGCTTGGCAGGCTTCCAGGCGAATACGACGACTGGCTGATAAGCCTGATCTCGTCACAGCTCCGGCATAGTATTGCAGGGTTTGATGAGGTCATTCAAGGGAGTGATCCTGACTTCGCAGAGAGTGGATTAAAGGTGTCCAGTGTGATTCGGGTTGGTCGTCTTGCTGTGGTAGAGGGGGAGATTCTTGTTGGAGCGATTGGTCAAATAGCCCCAGGGCGACTTCAACGCATCAAGAGCCACTTAGCGGAGTGGCTTATGAGATCATAGTGGGCAAGGTGATATCAGAAGGGGCAGCACCACGCGCTGGAGCCGACCGCGCCTATCGGCGCTCAAAAACAGCGGCGTTCTTGCATTCGTTGGTGGTCTTGTAGTGAGGGTATTGTTGCATGGCCCGGCGCGGCGGCTCAGCTTTTTCGTTAGCCAGCCCAAAGATGAGTGCATCAATCCTATCGTCTCAAGTAAGGAGTCTGTTCTATGGGGGGACTGACAGTTGAAGCTGAAGTTCTTATGAAAAGCGGTCGCAGGTGTTCTATCTGTTTTGGCCTACATGGAGACTTGACGTGCAAGCGGGGTCAAATAGCACATCTTGATCGGAACCATCAGAACAACAACATCGATAACTTGGCTTTTCTTTGCCTTGAGCATCATGACGAATACGATACTCGAACAAGTCAGAGTAAAGGTTGGACAATCACAGAAGTGAAACGATACAGAGCTATGCTCTACGAGACAATAGAAGAACTGCACAACACTAAGCGAGAGATAGGTATGCCTGTTCTCCAGTATAAACTACCTATCTTGGGTCAAATCTCCAGTGTGACAAACAAGATAATGGATGCCGTTGATAAGAACACCGGCCAGAAGTACTATGGGGTTCGAGCATATTCACTGCTGTATAGATTCCACTTCACCTTTGACGTGACCAACCCCAATCAGTTTGACATGCGAATCATACGTTTCTACTTGGACGTAATCAAGTTCGTAGACACCGCAATAATCGGTGTCTGGGAGAATGGCTTGGGTGGCGGGATGCCTGTACGGGAATTCGGTTGTGAGATCGAGCCGTGTGTTGGGAGGTATGATTGCTTTCAGGTGTCGGAAGGATTCGACTATGTTCGTCTCTCATCGGGTGAGATGGAGGCTTTTCTTATCACTGTTGGAGTGGTCAAGGAGGGTATCTATCACTTGAGATTGGGGATGGAATACTCAATTGGAGGTGAGACGAGAAAGATTGAAGTAGATGACGATATTCTGGAAGTAGGTATCTTCGATCCCGTTTTTCACGAGCCTTCTCATGATTGGAGTCAGAGAGTGGTCGAGGACTCCCAAGCACTCTAGATGGGCAGATGTCAGCAATGGCTGGCTAACATCGCATGAACCCGACCGGGCCTATCGGCCCGCATTGTATCGGTGCTTTTGCATTTGGAGCGGGTCTTGTAGCGGAGTAGGTTTTGCATGGCCCGGCCCGGCGGGTTATGCGGGTGCCGTTAGCCCGCCTAACGCAAAACCACGCTTTTCAAACAGAGAAACTGCGCTATAATTGGGACGGAGGTGAACGATGACGCTTCGAGAGATTTTGGCCGATATTCACGCGCTCGAAGAAGATATGTTGGCCTTCGAGCGCAAATATGGTGTTCGCTCGGAGATCTTCTATGCAGCCTACGTAAGTGGTGAGGAACCAGAGGATGACAGTTGGGTGCTAGATTTTGGTGAATGGGCTAGTGTATATCGTACCTGGCTTGCCAGACAGGCTGAGTATCGTAACGAAGTACAGCGCCGACAACCTAAAACACCCAGTCTGATGGGTTTAGTCCAGGTAGCTTCGTGAGCGACCCACTACGTACTTCCGAAGACTACGAACTGTTTCTGTATACACTCGGTGAGCGATTCCCATCGGTGCGTCGTTCCACCGTGACGATTGTCCGACGTGGGGCTGCGCTGGCACGAGTAGCCGGAGCACTCCATTTCGATTACGATATCCGGCTAATCGTTCGTGAGCGACTCGTGTACCACCGTTTGCCCGTAGTGATAGACTGGTACGGTTACGAAGTTTGGCGCGGCAACGAGAAACTGTATTAGTACGATTCGCAGCCACACCCCGATGATCCCGCTTTACAAAGCACCCATCCCCACCACAAACACATTTCCCCAGACATCAAGCATCACCGCATCCCCGCACCAGAGATGAGTTTCAGCCAACCCAATTTACCTGCGCTAATTCGCGAGATTGAAGCACTCATTGAGAGAATTGAAAGCAAATCCGAAGTGAGCGAATCGTCCTCTGAGGAGCAGAGGGCGATCTAACCGTGGTCTGACGGGGGCTCAGTAGAGGTTTCACAAGCCTATTTGGGGCGCACACAAAGGTTGCTCTGGTGAGAAAAAAGGGCGTGCTAACCCGCGCGTGAAACCGACCGCGCCTATCGGCGCTCGAAAACAGCGGCGCGTTTGCAGTCAGTGTAGGCTTTGAGGCGGAGGTACTCTTGCAAATCCGGCGCGGCGGCTTATGCGCAAGCCGTTATGCGGCGTTTTCCACCAGTCGCTCGTTGCACGAAAACATGGTAGAATTGAGTTGCGTATTACAAAGCTCTAATCGATATGGGAGGTCAAATGGAAACGGTCACAGTTTCACCCAAGTATCAAGTTGTGATTCCAAGCGCCATTCGTCGGTCGCTTGACATTCGGCCGGGCCAGAAGGTTCAGATGATTCGATATGGAGACTGTGTTGAATTGATCCTTTTGCGTCCAGTCCAGGAAATGCGGGGGTTTCTCAGAGGCATTGACACAACGGTGGAGAGGGAGCCAGATCGCGTATGAATAATGTCGTAGATTCTTCAGGCTGGTTGGAATACTTTGCCGATGGGTCGAACGCAGACTTTTTTGCGCCGGCGATTGAGAGCGTGTCAGAATTGGTAGTGCCATCCATCAGCATCTACGAGGTATTCAAAAAGGTGCTTCAAGAACGTGGAGAGAGCGAGGGGTTTCAGGCAGTTGCAACGATGCAACAAGGGAGGGTGGTAGATTTAGACGCGACGCTAGCATTGAGAGCGGCCAAGATTTCGGCGGAGTTGAAGTTGCCGATGGCAGACAGTGTGATGCTGACCACGGCTCAAGTGCACGAAGCGAGGTTGTGGACACAAGATGCCGACTTTGAGGGCATTGAAGGAGTGGAGTACGTTGAGAAGAAATGAGGCGGGCAACGCCGCATAAATTATGGTCGGCGGGGCGGTCGCCCACCCCGCCGCCACTCCCGAACCACGCGTGAGAGTTTCCCCTCACGTGGCTCTTCAGGATACGGGCCTCTGTCATAGACACCTTGAGCCGTGAACGATGTCGTGACAGTGGCCGTGCACCAGGCGCAGGTTGTTGAAGGCGTTGTTGTTGTGGTTCTCGTCGTGATGGTGCACCTCTATCACGTCCTCTGTCGTGAAGCGACATCGTTCCGGCGTGCGGCTTGGTAGATGCGCTTCTGGAGGCGGAAGACGTTCCGCTGGATGTCCTTCCAGGGGAGTGTTTTCCAGTCTTCAGTCCGTGAGTTCACGCCTGCCATAAGACCCAGCCTCCTTGAGTACCTCTACCTTCCCGTACCCCGGCCCCACGTCAGCATATTCTTGCCATTACAGCCAGACCTTGGCTTCTTGGGGCATGCTCCCCGTCGGGGCATACGGCCTGGTCGCCTGCTCCAGCATTACCTGAGAGAGCACGTGACGGGTTTCCCCATTCCGTGTATCCATTTTGCGCGACCTTAGGTCGGTGCTTTACGCCGGATTTGACGACGCCTCATCACACCTTCACTTGCGTTGACCGTAGCCGCCTGCTCAACGGGGTCGCCGCGTCTGGCTCGCCGCTTACCGCCTTTCCGTCCTCGCTTCCGACATTTGATGACCAGTCGCCTGCCGTAGGATGGTGCTCACACCCCGGCACCTGGGGTTGCGAAATCCAGCGCTTGACACCCCTGCGTTTTCCACTATACTGTGTGGCGACTGGTGGTGTGGGCAAAGCGTTCGTTGGAGGAACGGCGATCATGAGTGAAAAACAGGTACGAGAACCCCGTGCTTCCTACGCGGCCACTGCTGAGGAAGCAATGGGGGATATACCCGTGGCCGAGATGACAGCTCTACAATTGAGAACGCTTATACAAAGCGCGCTCAAGGAGACACTGCAAGAAGTGCTCGGAGACCCTGATGCCGGGTTGGGGCTAAGCCCCGATTTCGAGGAAAGGTTGCGTCAGGCAGTGTCCTACGTCACTTCGGGCGGACGGTTACTTTCTATGGAAGAGTTGACTGGCCAACTTGAGAGTGCAAGTGATGTATGAACCGGCGTTCCATCCTGACGTCGCAAAAGACCTGAAGGGGATGGACAGGGGCATCAGGCAGCGCATCTTGGACAAGATTCAGTGGCTGCTTGAACACATCGAAGAGATGCGACACGAGTCGTTGACTGCACAATGGGAAGGAATGTATCGGCTGAGGGTGGGCGATTACCGGGTGATATACGGGATAGACCGGGAGCACAGGCAGATCACCGTCTATGCAGTGGGCCACCGGCGTGAGATCTACAAGTTACGTTGAGTTTCCTCCACGACGAACAGGAGACCCCCGACTCGATCGACACAGTGCCTCTGTGAGACGTGCGAGCGCCCCGGTGGGTGGACTATGTGTCTTTCCGCCGGGGCGCTTTGGCGTCTGTTTTGGATCGCGAAGGCCGCGAAACAAGGCGAAAGTCACGAGAGCTTTTCGTGCCCTTTCGCGCCTTTCGTGGTTCAAGGCGACTGACTCGGGTGTTGGGCGTCTGTTTTGACACGCTGCTTGACGCAGCAATGAAGAACACCCAGTTTTTCGCACAAGACCCGCTCCGTACCGGGCTGTTTCTTGGCCTGGATGGCCCTAGATGCCTTGTTTGATGAGAATACTAGGCTCAACCACGCAGTCCAACCTCGAGTTGCCATGAACCTTAAAATCTGCGCCGTGGCTTTTTCGCACAAATCTGCCAGTTGGGGTATAGTAGAGCCTAACTCTATTGCAGGTGATGGCTATGGCAAAAAGCACTGCTTTACCCGCACACACTCCCTCTGCCCCAGCTCCGGCGCTGGATCAACACGAGCAAGAACAACTGGCGCTCATCAAATCCTTCATAGGCACTGTCCGTCACTTCCTTGGTGGTTTCATACAACTCTTCCGCCCAGTCCACGATCCACGTCACCCCAGCTTTACGATCTACCCTTTGCCTGTATCTTCTCAATATCTTGGGGCAGGGGCAGCGTAGGGCGGTTTTGCTAACCGCCATAGGGTCGGATAGCAAATCCGACCTACTTCCGCCCCAGCTTTTTGAGAAGATACGTATTCTACTACTTGCTTCAGATTGCACACATCATCGCTCAACTCACCGAGCGGTGCTTTACGCCGAGTTCCGTTTCGAGTGCCGCCTGGCTTCGATTGGCAAACCAGGCCAAAGAACCGTTCCCCTTTTGGGCCTGCCTGTTAGCCAGTGTTTACCCTGAGCGATGTCGAAGGGTAGGCAGGTTCTCCCTGACGACGCCTCATCGCACCTTCACTTGCGTTGACCATAGCCGCTTGCTCGGCGGGGTCACGGCGTCTGGCTCGCGGTTTACCGCCTTTTCACCCTCGCTTCTGACGATTGATGACCAGTCGCACGCCATAGGGTGATGCTCACGCCCCGGCATTAGGGGCGGTCGGAGTTGATGTTTTTGAGGTTTCGGTGTAAGCTTAATGAGAACATCGCACCGACGCGGATACACAGTTGTCAAAGATCAGAGTGGCTTGGTGTCCGTTGCTCACCGAGCGCACTCGCGACCTTCGCCGCCCATCCCCCGTCCCGAAGGACGGTTTCAGGAGAACGGGTCGCACCAATGCGCTGCAGCCGACCGGGCTATCGCGCGCCCAATGTGAGGTTGGTTTCATTGTTGGAGATTGTCTTCCAGCGAGGTTGCCATTGCAAAGCCGCCCGGCACTCCGCTCAACGTTAGCCGCCGTGACGAACATAACTCGAGGAGAAACTAAATGAGTACCAAACGTCGCAGACATCGTGTGAGACGTACCAGAACCACTCTGCAAGGGAGAGCGCAGAGGGGATTTCGTGGCTACCCTATTGCCACAATTGCATACTATGGCCCGGATGACAAGTTTGCTTCAAAAGTTGCGGTTGGCATCATCCTCCAAGAGGATGGGGATGTTGCTTTCTTGGAAAGATGGTTCACAGAAGACATCGACATCCGCGTGGACCCTTCGATTAACCGACAAATCGTCGAGTTCATCAACAGTCACGACGCTCGGTCGGTGATAATTACTGATGGCATAATCGGCTGTCCTCACGAGGAGGGTATTGATTATCCAGAGGGTGAGAATTGTCCTCAGTGTCCATATTGGGCAGACCGAGACAGATGGACAGGTGAACTTACTGCAGAGGGGCGTGAGAAGCGGTTAGAAGAAACTGTGGTAATGGGGGTTGCCTGGTACAAGCGGGAGCAGTGGGAACGTCTGCGGGAGATTTCAGAGGATGGTGATGAACTGGGAGCGACGTACGAAGAGTGGGAGAGGAACGTGGAGAAATCGTTGCGAGAGATGCAGAAGGCGGGTATGTATCCCGAGAAAGTCGAGATAGATGTCGAGGGGCTATTGCATTGGTGCAATGAACAAGACCGGGCGGTTGATGGTAGTGCTCGAGCGCAATATGCAACGAAGAAGTTAGCCCAACGGCAGGCTGAGCACAGTGGTGAGTAGGAGCAGCGGCTGACAGCGCGCTGAAATTATACGCCATTGGGAATGGGCGTCAAGGACGGGCAATCCCACTCAGCGAAAAGTTGACTTCACAGGAAAAATGGTATACTATTTCCAATCGGACGGTCCTCCAGCGACACCGGCTGGCTCTATCAGGACCGATAACATTCAACATCTTCAACTTTACAGGAGGAGGTATGCGCAAGCGAAAACAGTATCCAAAGGACACGGGAGGCGACCTCGTGGCCGCGCTGGAACGGCGGGGGACGGAGCCCGGCGCTCTCGTCGAGGTGCTGCGGGACGTGACCGAGAGCCGGGGCTACCTCACACCCGCCGCGCTGGTCACGGTTGGCGAGGCGCTGCGCCTGCCCGAATCGCACGTGGGCGGCGTGGCCAGTTTCTACACGCTGCTCCGGCTGAAGGAGCGCGGCCAACACCTCATCTACGTCTGTCAAAGCCCATCCTGCCACGTGACCGGCGCTCCAGCGGCGCTGGATTTACTACGCCGGGAACTGGGCATCAAGCCGGGCCAGACGACCGCCGACGGTCTCTTCACACTGGAGACGACCAGTTGCATCGGCCAGTGTGACCGCGCACCGGCAATGGTGATTGACGACGTCGTCTACGGCCCGCTGACTGAGGAGCGGCTGGGGGAGATATTGGCCGCCTTCCGCCGGGGCGAGGCGCCGGCCGCCGCATACGTCCACCCGCAGCCGCTGCCCGGCGAGACGCGGCGCATTCTAGCCCGCGTGGGCCGGATTGACCCCGACAGCCTCGACGACGCGCTCGCCCTGGGCGCTTACGCCGGGCTCAAGAAAGCGCTGGACGAGATGACGCCCTCCCAGGTCATCGAAGTCGTCTCCGCCTCCAGCCTCCAGGGACGCGGCGGGGCCGGGTTCCCCGCCGGCCGCAAGTGGTCCTTCGTGGTCAGCGATCCACGAGAGCCTAAGTACGTCGTCTGCAACGCCGACGAGAGCGAGCCGGGCACTTATAAGGACCGCATCGTAATCGAGGGCGACCCTCACCTGCTGCTGGAGGGCATGGCCATCGCTGGCTACGCCATTGGCGCACACGAGGGCTACATCTACGTCCGTGGCGAGTACGTCCAGGCAGCCGAGCGGCTGGAGCGGGCGATTGCGGAGGCGACGGCGCACGGTTTCCTGGGCGACGACATCGGCGGCTACGGCTTCAGTTTCCACATCCACGTCCACCGGGGCGCGGGGGCCTACATCTGCGGCGAGGAGACGGCGCAGTTGGAGAGCATGGAGGGACGGCGCGGTGTCCCCCGCATTCGCCCGCCGTACCCCACTGTCAATGGCTACGAGGGCCAGCCGACGGCGCTGAACAACGTGGAGACCCTCAGCAACGTGCCGCTCATCGTCCTGAACGGAGCCGATTGGTACAAGGAGCACGGCCCCGAACGCAGCCCCGGCACCAAAATCTACACCGTCTCTGGCCACGTCAACCGGCCCGGTGCCTTCGAGGCCCCGCTGGGGCTGACCGTCCGGCAGATCATTGAGAAGTACGCTGGCGGCATGCGCGCCGGCCGGCCGGTCAAACTGGCGCAGACCGGCGGCGCGGCGGGCACGGTCATCGGCCCCGACCTGTTCGACCTGCCGCTCGACTACCGCTCAATCCGCGAAGGGGCGGGCCTGGGCTCCGGCGCTATGCTCATCTGCGACGATTCCGTCTGCGCCGTGGACCTGGGCCGCTCGTTGCTCACCTTTTTCCAGTTCGAGTCCTGCGGCAAGTGCGTCCCCTGCCGCGAGGGCTGCGCCCAGGCATTGCGCATCCTGACCGACCTGACACACGGCCGGGGCAAAGCGGAGCACCTGGAGACACTGCGAAACCTGGTGCAGGTGATGGCGACCAGCGCTTTCTGCGGCCTGGGCCAGGCGGTGCGCGTGCCGGTGCTCAGCCTGCTGGATAACTTTACCGCCGAGTTCGAGGCCCACCTCGCCGGTGAGTGCCCCGCCGGCGTCTGCCCGATGAAATGAGAGGAGTGTGGAATGTAGTAGCGACTTCGGTCGCTTGGAACGACTAAAGTCGTCACTACAAGTTCGAGCCACACTTATAAGGAGATCAAAATGGCTGACGTAACTTTCAAACTAAACGGCAAAGAAATCACAGTTCCCGAAGGAACGACCGTCCTCGAAGCGGCCCAGATGGTCGGGGTGGACATCCCCACCCTGTGTTACCATCCCGCCCTGCCGCCTGACGGCAACTGCCGCCTCTGCCTGGTCGAGATAGAGAGGTGGCCCACGCTCCAGACCGCCTGCACGACGAAAGTGACCAATGGGATGAACGTCTCGACCGACACCCCGCAGGTGGTACAGGCACGGCGAGCGATCCTCCAACTCCTGCTGGCCGACCACCGCGTGGACCGTGACGCCTGCCGCAAGACGGGCGGCTGCGAACTGGCCGCGCTGGCCGAAAAGTACGGCGTGACCGAGTCCCCCTTCCCCTCCATCCGCCCCCATTACCCCGTAGAGGACCCCAACCCCTTCATCCAGGTTGACCGCAATGCCTGCATCCACTGCTGGCGCTGCGTGCGGGCCTGCACGTGGCTCAACGGTGTCGAGGCCATCGGCGTCTTCCAGCGTTCGGGCGAGGTCCACATGGGCTTCGGGCTAGATAGCACAATGGAGGACAGCCCGTGCGAGTTCTGCGGCATGTGCGTCGCTGTCTGCCCCACCGGGGCGCTGCAGCCCGAGTACCTGCTGGAACACGACACCGGCGGAGAGCGGACGACGACCCGCACCACCTGCGTCTACTGCGGCGTCGGCTGCCAAATCGACTTCCACGTAGTGGACAACAAGATCGTCGAGGCGACCGCCGACTGGGACACGCTGCCCAACAGGGGGCTCCTGTGCGTCAAGGGGCGCTTCGGTTTCGACTTTGTCGCTCACCCCGACCGGCTGACGACGCCCCTCATCCGCCGCAGCGGCCAACTGGAGCCGGCCACCTGGGACGAGGCGCTGAGACTGATCGGCGAACGGATGCGGACGATCAAAGAGGAAAGCGGCCCTGACGCCATCGGCGTCCTGACATCGGCCAAGTGCAGCAACGAGGAGAACTATTTGCTGCAGAAATTTGGCCGCCAGGTGATCGGCACGAATAACGTGGACCATTGCGCCCGTCTCTGACACAGCCCCACCGTCACCGGTCTGGTGACAGCGTTTGGCTCCGGCGCAATGACCAACTCGATGGACGACATCGTCAACGACAGCCAGATCATCTTCGCCATCGGGACGAACACGACCGAGCAGCACCCGGTGCTGGGAATGCGGTTACGACGGGCGGTCAAAGAGCGCGGCCTGCCGATCATCGTAGCCGACCCGCGCGACATCCCGCTGACCGATTTTGCCGTGCTCCACCTGCGCCACGAACCCGGCAGCGACATCGCGCTGCTCAATGGGCTGATGCACGTCCTCATCACCGAAGGCCTGTACGACAAAGAGTACGTAGCGCAGCGGTGCGAGGGCTTCAAGTACCTGAAGGCCGCCGTTGAGCCTTACACGCCAGAGAAGGCATCCGAGATCACCGGCGTGCCGGCTGAGGACATCGTCAAGGCGGCGCGGATGCTGGCGGCCCATCGGCCCGGCGCGCTCCTCTACGCCATGGGCATCACCCAACACACCTGCGGCCACCAGAACGTCCTCTCCTGCGCCAACCTGCAGATGCTTCTGGGCAACATGGGCGTGCCCGGCGGCGGCGTCAACCCGCTGCGCGGCCAGAACAACGTCCAGGGCGCGTGCGACGTGGGCGGGCTGGTCAACGTCTACCCCGGCTACCAGAAGGTCGCCGACCCCGAGGCCCACGAGAAGTTCGAGCGGGCCTGGGGCCGCACTTCAGACACGAAAGTCGGCCTGACAGTGACGCAGATGGTGGACGCGGCCGGAGAGGGCAAGTTGCGGGCGCTCTACATCATGGGAGAGAACCCGATACTCTCCGACCCTGACAGCAACCACGTCCGCCAGTGCCTGGAGAAGTGCGAGTTTTTGGTAATACAGGACATCTTCCTGACCGAATCGGCTGCGCTGGCCGACGTCGTGTTGCCCTCCGTCGCCTTCGCCGAGAAGGCAGGCACGGTGACCAACACCGAGCGGCGGGTGCAATTGATGCGCCCGGCGGTGAAGCCGCCCGGAGAGGCGCGGCAGGACTGGGAGATCATAAGCCAGGTGGCCCAGGCAGTGCTGGGAGATGAGGCTCTGGAGGGGCCTTATGCCGGGTGGGATTACGGCAGCCCGGCCGAGGTGGCCGACGAAATCGCCGCGCTGACCCCCATCTACGGCGGCATCGTGCACCGGCGGCTGGAGCCCGTCGGGCTGCAGTGGCCCTGCCCCAGCCTGGACCATCCCGGCACACCGATCCTGCACGTGGGGAAGTTCAGCCGTGGGCTGGGGCACATGACGGCGGTTGGCTACACGCCGCCGGCGGAAGTCCCGGACGAGGAGTACCCGCTGCTTTTGACCACGGGCCGTATGCTCTTCCACTACCACACCGGCACTATGACCCGGCGGGCAATCGGGCTCGACGCGCTGGTGCCAGAGGGAATGGTCGAGATACACCCGCAGGACGCCGCCCGTTTGGGCATCAACGATCTGGACGTGGTGCGGGTCACATCGCGACGCGGTGAAGTGACGGCCAAAGCGGACGTGACCGAGGCCATCCGGCCCGGCGTCGTTTTCATGACCTTCCACTTCGCCGAGGCTGCGGCCAACGTGTTGACCAACCCGGTGCTCGACCCGACGGCCAAGATCCCCGAGTACAAGGCCTGCGCCGTGCGGATCGAACCGCTCAAGAAGTAGGGGCGCGGTTACCGCGCCCCTACGACAAGGGCACGATTACCGTGCCCTTCAAGGGCCAGTTAGACACAACACAGCGCCCCGGTGTGGCAAGGCCCACCGGGGCGCTGTAGTCAGGGAGTGCACGCCGCCGTGAACAGGCGGCGCTGGGAAGCCCCAACACCGGCTCTTCAGGCCGGTGCTCAGTCCACCCCAGGCACGCCCGGTTCGGCCAACCTGGCGACGACTGTAAAAGTGGCGTGCGCGGTGGTCACGATACAGATGCCCTGCTCGGTAGATTCCAGTTTCATCTGATCGCTACAGGACTTGATGTTGGGCAGGCCCATCCCGGCACCGAATCCCATCTCACGCATCCAATCCGGCGCAGTGGAGTAACCAGGCTGCATGGCCAGATCAATGTCGGGGATGCCAGGGCCATTGTCAAGCGCCTCAATTTCTTTTCCACGATCAGCCTTTCACACCATCCCCGAAGGTGGAGCGCCACTGGCGCAGCGTGATTCAACCCGTTCGATTGGGATGGTTCGCACCAGCCTGAAGAGCCGGTGCTGGGTTGTCCTTCTCCTGGTACCGCCGGTTCATGGCGGCGAGGTCAGGAAACAGCGCGGCGGTACGTCCGGGTGACGCACCTTTGAAAGTGAACGGCAGCGGCCAGTTATCTCCTCAATGCCTGTTCGCAGGCGGTGCGCATCAGTGCGGCAATCTCGTCTACTGCCAGGCCCTTATTGGTCCACATGTCGAACGCGAGCGCTCCCTGTCGCACGAGCATCCCCAGCCCATCTATGGCGCGTGCGCCCGATTGCCGGGCCTGTCGCAGGAGGCACGTATCCAGCGGATTGTAGACCAGGTCGAATGTGGTCAGGTGGGCCGGGATGGGCACGCCGCCGGGCCATACGGAGCCGTCTACGTGGGGCCGCATCCCAACCGTCGTTGCGTTGACTAGCAGGTCGGCGGCACGGGTGGACTCGACGAGCGTCTCCGGCGTGAGGAGGAGGGCGCGTAACCTGGCCCCTCGGCCCCCTTCCCTGTGGGGGAAGGGGGAATCGCTCACGTGATGGCTGCCTGTGGTGGGCACAGCCGAACTACCCAGGTCCGAGACGAGCGCCTGGGCTCGTTCCAATGTGCGGTTGAGCACCACGACTTCCCCAATACCCGACCGCAGCAAGCCAAAGACCACCGCCCGCGCCGCGCCACCCGCGCCCACGATGACGGCGCGCCCCCCTTCCTCCGGTTCAAACCCGCCACATCGCAGCGCACCGACAAAGCCCTGGTCGTCGGTGTTGTAGCCACTGATGATCGGTGTCCTATCCACGCGCCGTCCGATGACGAGCGTGTTGACCGCGCCGAGTGCCCTGGCATTGGGGCCGATGGAGTCGAGCACAGGTATCACGGCTTGCTTGTGCGGCACGGTCACGTTCGCGCCGCGGAAGCCCAGCGCGGCCAGCCCGCGCACGGCTGTTTCGACCTGCCCCGGCTCTACCGGCAGCGGGACGTAGCGCCAGTTTAGCCCCAGGGCGTCGCAGGCTGCGTTGTGCATCACGGGCGAGAGGCTGTGCTCCACCGGCCAGCCGATCAGCCCGACTAACTGAGTGTGTCCGTCAATCATATCACCAGCCTATTATGCGGACATAAGCCGGCTGTTAGCCGAAGTCACCTGGTCATTTCTGCTGGTCACGATAACGAGAATACCCCGACATTGTAAGTGCGTGGATGATTTCCAGCGCTACCAGAACTCTGGTCTCATATTATACTCCAAGAAGTGGCACTTGAGTATCGCCGGAGTTCATTGGCGGCGCGTCCTCCTTTGTTCTATAGCGGAGATTGTGATATAATCGCTTCGCAAGTCTCAGGCAGGTTTTGAACGTCAGAGCAGGCAGAGGAGGTCAGTATGGAAGTCACCACCAAGCAGTTCAAGCGCTGCGATCTGGTCAAGGCGACTGGCCGCATTGATAGCAACACCGCGCCGCAACTGGCAGAGGCCTTTAACGCAATCAACGAAGCAGACCGATTCAAAATCGTGTTTGACATGAGCGAGGTGAATTTCGTCTCCAGTGCCGGTTTACGGGTGATGATTAGCGTGCAGAAGACCTGCAAGCGCTGGAATCGGGGGGAACTGGTCCTGGGCAGCGTGCCCCAGCAGATCTACGAGGCTCTGGACCTGGCGGGTTTCGTGCCGCTGTTCAAGTTCTTCGACAATGTTGTCGAGGCGGTCGGGAGCTTTTGAGAATCGGAGCGTCGGCCACTCTCCGGGCATAAAACGTGATGCGTGAAACGTTAGGCCCCTCCGCCTTGGAACCAGATTACGCTTCGCGTTTTACGTCTTGGTATGGACACCCCGCAAACCCTCACCTTTCCCGGCCAGTTCGACAGTCTGGCTCTCATCAGTGAGTTCGTCACCCGCGCCGCCAAGGCTGCTGGCCTCGATGCACGTGCCGTCTACGCGGTGCAAACGGCGGTGGACGAGGCCTGCAGCAACATCATCGAACACGCCTATGGCGGCGAAGGGCGTGGTACTATCGAATGCACCTGTCGCATCAATGACGACGGACTGACCGTGATCCTCCGCGACCACGGCCGCCCTTTCGACCCCACCAGCGTGCCCGAACCGCACCTCCACGCCAGCCTTGAGGACCGCGACAGAGGCTGCCTGGGCCTCTACTTCATGCGTCGACTGATGGACGAAATTCATTTTGAGTTCACGCCGGATTCGGGCAACGTGTTGACGATGGTGAAACGTAGTGGAATGACAAGTGACCAATAACCAATGACCAAGAGCCAATCAAGGTGGCGGCAGATCCTCAGCCTGGGCGAGCGGCTGGTAGTCCAACCGACGGTTGTCGCCCAGAAGGAACTCATCGTGGAGACGACCGCCAGGCTGTTGGAAAGCCAGGCCGATCTCTGGCTGGCCGAAGTGCTTCACCGGCTGTCAGGTGCGGAGGCTCCCCTCCTCGTAGGGGGGGCTGGGGGGGGTGAGAAATCGCCTGCATTCCTCAACGAGCCCCCGTCCGACTTGATGCGCCGTGCCCTCGACGCCAGAGGGCGGGTTTCCATACCCATCGCCCCACGTGGTGGGGATTCGACGACCACTGGTCCAGCCGTTGCTGTGCCACTACTTGCTCGCGACGCAATCCTGGGCGTGTTGGAGATAAAACGGCCCGCCGGTCCGCCTTTCAGCGACGCTGAGATTGAACTTCTCGACGGCCTGGCCACCCAATCGGCCGTCGCCTTGCAGGCTGCCAGCCAGGTGGCGACTGAGCGCTGGCGGATCGAGCAACTCTCGCTGGTGCGCACGGTCAGTGCCCAGGTCGCCGATGTCCTTGACCTGGACGAATTCTCCCGCCGCGTGACGAACCTGATCCTTGATACCTTCAAGTACACCTATGTGGCTCTCTTCATCCTGGAGCCGGGCCAGGAGACCCTGCGTATGCGAGCCAGTGCTGGCCGTCCCGGCCGCCCCCGGCCCGACCGAGGCGAATTACCTCCCGCCTTGCAGGTCCGGCTCGGACAGGGGATCATCGGCCACGTGGCGCAGACCGGCGTGGAGATCCTGGCCAATGATGTGAGCCGCGAGCCCCGTTACCGCTACGTAGACGCACTGCCCGAAACCCGGTCCGAGGTAGCCCTGCCGCTCAAAATCGAAGGGCGAGTGCTGGGTGTGCTCGATGTGCAGAGCGACCAGCCGGACGACTTCGACGAGACCGATCTGCTCGTCTTGCGCGCCCTGGCAGATCAAATCGCCATCGCCATGGAGGGCGCCCAACTGTACAGCGACCTGTGTCACCGCGCCGATCAACTCTCGGCCGTGGCCGAGGTCAGCCGCGCCGTCGCCTCCATCCTCGATCTGGAGACTCTCCTCGAGGAAGTCGTGAGGCTCATTCATGAGCAGTTTGGTTATTCCTTTGCACACCTTTTCACCATAGACCCTGCTCGAGGGCAAATCGTCTACCGGGCAGGGTTGCCCCTTCCCCCTCTTAGGGGGGAGCCGGAGGGGAGGCCAACCCTCTCCCCTGCGAGGGGGGAGCCGGGGGGGGGGCTGTCCCTCCCCCCTGCGAGGGGGGAGCCGGAGGG
>Ga0307438_1001234_pt1 | contig 16606 bp, 21 predicted proteins | sample SalMarWE160110MG_FD_202144 | JGI IMG/M metagenome (GOLD analysis project Ga0307438, IMG submission 202144) | Salt marsh sediment microbial communities from the Plum Island Ecosystem LTER, Massachusetts, United States - WE1603-110 | ecosystem: Environmental > Aquatic > Marine > Intertidal zone >... | reverse complement strand
GCGAACATAATAACGCCGACGGCTCAGAACGCGGCCAACGTAGAGAAGGACATACGCGTCATAGCGGCAAACCACAGGGGCGAAGACGCAGAGCTACTGAACAACCTCGAGGTGATGATCAGGGCATACGATCCCTGCATCTCATGCTCGGTCCACCTCGCGAGGCTCAGGTAGCCCTCTTTTTATCCCTGTTTCTTCTGCCTGTTTCAAACGATTTATTACCGGCCGACCGGGGGTTTTGCTAGAATTGACCGCCGAAAGCGAACAGACGCCCATACGCGGCTTCATGGTTGGTTTACTGGGGATCATCCTATCCACGGGGCTCCTCATGGCGAGCCTCTGGCAGATCGAGATAGCGTCCGCGTTCCCCGGCGACGTCTTCGATTTCCCCTTCTACCTGTGGCGGGTGAACAAGTGGTGGGCAAGGGACTTCTGGTACCTGGTCAACGTGGTCTCGTGGGTGCTCGCTGTCCTCTCCACGGCTTCCCTCGTCAGGACGCACCACAGAAGGTAAAGGTTAATTCACGCCGCCGATCTCTCTTTTTGAGTTGAACGAGGAGACGAAGAAGACCCTGGACAGGCTCAGGGGCATAGGCACGAACCACACCTTCGAGGGAGAGTACGTCGCGGACTTCATAGAGAGGCTGGACAGGGTCATAGACGTGGTGGGCGTAAGGCTGGAGGGAGACACCCTGAAGATACTTGTCGGAGAGCCTAAGACCCCTTCCCAGGAGGAGGTCCTACGGGTCTTGACCAAGGCCACCTTACTCAACGTGGCCGCCGCGGGCTACGAGGAAACCGAGTACGGGAAGATGCTATACTTCGAGTACTATCTGCCTCCCTGGGACGCCATGTACGTGGGGCACACCTAGCGATTGCTCCCAGGTTTCTGAGACAAAAGACGTCTATGTCATAGTGCTTGGGTTTAGCGGTTACAATGAGTTAATCAAAGCCTTTTATCACCAAGTATGTGCGGGTCTTCCCTGGTGGTAAGACTCGTCTCTTGACGTTGGGAAACGCAATGGATAAACGAGTCTTACCGGTATTGATTACGTTGAATTCTTTTTAAACCTTGACATGTGTAACCGAATAAAATGAATCTCAGTGACAGAAACGTATGTGGATGGATTACCTAACTAGAACACTCTATCCTTCTGATCGGCACGGTAAAGCTTCTTATACACGGTGTCCCACTTGCCCTGACTCATCTTGCCGCAGATCTCCTGCATGACCTGCCTGAACGCCTTCTTCTGGACCTCGTCCTCGTACTTGTAGTACAGGGCAGAGAGGTCGGCCCAGACCTCCTCCTTTATAGCCTCCAGCTCGACGTCGCTGGGCGGGAGTATCTGGTCTATTACTTCCCTGACCATGCCCTTGAAGCCGTTCTGTTTCTCGTCGGACGTCATTGGCTATCGGGACACAAACGACAGATTGGTTCATATAAGGGTTCCGAGCACCGGCTCCCAAATTTATATGAATATGTAAATATCGCCATGATATATTAGTGGAATTTATGTTTCCAATATGGATGTTTGGTCTGTTCTTCTAAACTAGATCTACTATGGAAAACAGATGGAGAATGAACGAAAAACGTTTCCTGAGACGCATGTGTCAGCCAGAATTAACGATGAAAAATCTTATGATTCAGTTAAAAACACTGAAAACAAGTAAGAGATGCCTCAGAGACTTCCCCCCGTGTTGACCGCGGACACCGCAAAGAAGCTGCTGGACGGAAAAACAGAGGTATCTCTAGACCTTGGCTTGACGACGACCAAAATAAAACGTACAAAAAATGGAATAACCCTCGCTCTTGGAGAAAATATCGACCAAGAGTCTCTGGGTAAGATAGCTGAAAAAGAGAACGCGGTCTACTTCGTTTCAGGTGGGAAGGTTTACCAGGCCGCGGTCGCAGGGAAACACTTTTATAAACTGGTGCCCACGGCGGGCGCCCCCACGCTGGAGATAGACGGAATAAGGATGCACCGCACCAAGGAGACCACCCCGGACATGGACACGGCTAGAAAACTCGACAGGCTCAGGCTGAGGGGCGGAGCGATGCTGGACACGTGCACGGGCCTAGGCTACACGGCGATAGAGGCCGTGAGGAGGGGCGCGGAACAGGTGGTGACGGTGGAGCTTGAGCCGCATGTGCTTCTGATAGCCAGGATGAACCCCTGGTCCCGCGGACTCTGGACGGGGCGAGGCGTCCACAAGCTGCTCGGGGACAGCTTCCACGTGGTTGACGGCCTCCCGGAAGGCTTCTTCGACTACGTCGTGCATGATCCGCCGCGTCACAGCCACGCGGGGCACCTCTACGGCGGCGAGTTCTACAGGAAACTATGGGGGCTTATGAGGCCGGGCGGCAGGCTGTTCCACTACACGGGTGAACCCGGGTCGCGGTACAGAGGCGTTGACGTGGGCAGGGGAGTGGCATCTCGTCTACGGGAGACCGGGTTCATAGGGGTATCCTACCACGAAGACGTCAGGGGTTTCACCGCAGTTAAGCCGTGAGCCGCTCAGCCTAGCCGGTCGAGTATCCTGTATATCTCGTCCTGCTCCACCGCCTCGATGGGCGTGGGGTTGCCCGCCTCGTCTACGAGGGTCCTCCCCTCGGGCAGCGGCTTCACCTCGCCGATGACTGAGGCCCTTATTCCCTCTTGCTTCAGGGCTTCCAGTATCTTGTCGGCTTCGCGGGGTGGAGCGGTGATGAGGAGCGCCCCCGAGCCCAGCAGCCTCAGAGGGTCCACGCCCAACGCCCCGCATATAAGCTTGGTCTCGTCTGGCACTGGTATCGAGGCCCGGTCCACCTTCAGTCCGACGCCCGCCGCCTCGGCCATCTCCCACAGCCCGTTTATGAGGCCGCCCTCCGTGGGGTCGTGCAGGGAGCTCGGTGAACCGGCTTCGACGGCCTTCATGGCCTCAGGCACGACGCTGATCCACCTTATCAATGCGGCGCCCCTCTCGACCACGTCGTCGTCCACCCTGCCCCTGAGGTGGTCCCTGAGGTCGCTCGCCATGACGGCGGTGCCCTCTATGCCCGCCCCCTTCGTCAGTATTATCCGGTCGCCGGGCTTGGCGCCGCCAGTGGTGACGTATCCATCCCTCTCTGCTTCCCCCATCATGAAGCCTGCCAGTATGGGCCTATCCAGGCCGGGGGTGGTCTCGGTGTGCCCCCCGACGAGGCTGGCGCCCACCTCCGTGCAGGCGGCGTGGATGTCGTCCATGATGGACTCCAAGATGGACTCGTCCGCCCCCTCCGGTAGCAGCGCGATGCAGACGAACCAGAGGGGTCTGGCCCCGGTGGACGCTATGTCGTTGGCGTTAACGTGGACGGAGAGCCACCCGATTCTGTCCTCGGCTCCGGTGATGGGGTCGCCCTTGGCGACGAGCACCCTGTCCCCCATCTCGATGACCGCGGCGTCCTCGCCCACCCCTGGGCCGCTGAGCAACCTATCTGTGGGGACGCCCAGCCTGTTGAACACTATCCTCCTCAGGACCTCAGACGGCACCTTCCCGGTCTTGAAGCTATGCGGGGACATGGCTGCACGACTATTGTTCGCCTTGTCTCGATATAGGTTTTCCCGGAGAATCCACTTTCACCCATCCCTCCACTTTCTGTGCATCTGAACCTACGAAATGCATAAATTCCCTGTCTGCGACCCCTCAACGGGGTTAGATGACACAGAGAGGCGTCTTCGTCGACGAGGCCATACTCGACATCAGCTACGTGCCCGACGTCGTGCTCCACCGGGAAGCCGAGTTCAGGGCGCTGGAGGGGCTCTTCGACCACATGGTCACGGCCCCCTACGAGATGAGCCAGAAGGCCGTGATACTCGGCGGCGTCGGCAGCGGCAAGACCCTGCTGGCCCACTACTACGGCCGGAGCCTCCGCAGGAAGGCGGAGCGCCGCCGCGTCACCTACGAGTACGTACACCTCAACTGCAGGGAGCAGCGGGGCAGCCTCTTCATGATCCTCAGCCAGGTGGTGAAGCGGCTGCGCCCCCAGTTCCCCGAGAGGGGGTACGCCGCCAACGAGCTCATGGACATACTCAGGAAGATCATGGACGAGGACAACGCCCAGATACTGCTGACCCTGGACGAGGTGGACGTCCTCATCGAGAACGAGGGAAGCGACGCCCTCTACTACCTCACCAGGTTCCACGAGACCGAGCCGGACATGCCCCGCCGCCTCAACATAATATTCATCAGCAAGGACCCGGAGGTCTTCAGGAAGCTTGACCAGAGCACCCTGAGCAGCCTCCAGCGCAACGTCATAAGGATGCGGGACTACGACCAGGCCCAGCTGGCCGACATACTGCTCTACCGCGTCGAGAAGGCGTTCAGGAGGGACGCGGTGCCCCCCGAGATAGTGGACTTCATAAGCGAGCTGGCCTTCAAGGAGAAAAGCGACGCCAGATACGCCATCGACGTCCTCCACGGCGCCGGCAAGGCGGCGGAGCGCAACGCAGCCGCCCACATCCAGCCCGAGCACGTCCGGGCGGCGGCCATGGGGGTCTTCCAGACGCTGAACAAGGAGGCGGTCCGGCAGCTCAGCCCCCACGAGAAGCTGGTGTTGCTGGCGGTGGCCCGGTTCTTCAAGGCCAACGACGTGACCCACGGCACCACGGGCGAGATCGAGGAAGCCTACCGCCTGGTCTGCGAGGAGTACACGGAGGAGCCTAGGGGCCACACCCAGTACTGGAAGTACCTCAAGAACCTGAAGAGCCTGGACTTCGTCAACGTCAGGCTACAGGCGAGCAGCCAGGGCAGGACCCAGCTCATAAGCCTGGAGAAGATACCGGCCGAGGAGCTGGAGAAGGAGGTTGCGAGGATCATTGCGTCGTAGGGACGAGCACATGGTCGAGGAGATCCTCGGCAGCAGGGGTCGCATCAGGGTGCTCCAGGTGCTCACAGAGAGCGGGGAGCTCAACATAAGCGAGGTGAGCCGCCGCACCGGCCTCAACTACACCAGCGTGCAGAGGCACCTCATGAAGCTCAAGGAGCTGGGCCTCCTCAAGGAGAAGCGGTACGGCAAGATCAGGATATTCCAGGTGGAGTTCAGGAGCCTCGGCATAGTCTTCGAGAGCGGCAGACCCGTTAACGTCCAACTCAACAAGTCATAGCCCCGTGAGGGGGTGACTGGGGCATCGCGGCACCATGGACAGAACCGTGAACTACCCGGCGGCGGAGATCCAGACGATGGTTTTTGGGGAGAGCTCCCGCGGGAAACTGGCCCGCAACCTGGTTCACGCTGGCCTTCATAGTCTTCCTCGTAGCCGTTTCCAGCCTTGACGTATTGTACAAGTCTGATAGGAATGCCGTTACCCGCGTCGTCTACATCGACCCGCTCCACGCCGAGGACCCCGGTTTCCACGGTGAAGCCCTGAAAATATTCAGTCGGGAGGGGTACACCTTCGACGAGGTTCTCGGGGAGGAGGTGACCGTCGAGTACCTGAGGAGACTCCCGGCGGGGTACGACCTCGTCATACTCCGGGTTCACAGCACCGTCAACGGCGACATGGCGTGGCTGTTCACGGGCGAGGAGTACAGCCACGACAGGTACGTGCTGGAGCAGCTTGCAGACGAGGTGCATCCCGCCAGGCCAAGCATAGGCTCCGGACATCTGTTCGCGGTGGGCGCCGACTATGTGAACCACTTCATGAAGGACAGGTTCAGGGGCTCCACGGTGCTGGTGATGGGCTGCGACGGCGCCAGAGCCACGGACTTGGCCCAGGCGTTCATAGATAACGGAGCGGAGCATTACATAAGCTGGGATGGCCCGGTGTCTCTCAGCCACACCGACCACGCGTTCACCTGCCTGTTGACTGCGATGGTCGAGGATGGGATGAGTCCCGAGGAGGCGATGGCCCACGCCATGGCCGCCGTCGGCCCAGACCCCGAATACAACTCTACTCTGTCGTGTTTCCCCCGTTGAAACCCGTGAAAATAGGCGGAGAAGAAATAAGAAGTATTTTTAAATAGGCTCCGGGTTGTTGAGTGGTTAGAACGCGCAGGTTAGACAAAGCTAACACTGTGCAAGATTAGGCGGAAAATGAATGATAGTCCCTGTACGGTGCTTCTCATGCGGGAAGGTCATAGGCGATAAGTGGGAGGACTTCAACAAGCGTGTGGAGGCCGGCGAGAACCCGGCGGAGGTCCTCGACAGCCTAGGCGTCACCAGGTACTGCTGCCGAAGGATGCTCCTGGGCCACGTCGAGATAATCGACGACGTGCTCAAGTTCTATGAGCAGCGGGAGAGCCCCGACCTCAGAGGAGGAACCAGCTGATGGAAGTCGAAGTAAACGAGAACCTGCTCCTGCCACAGGAGATACTGCTCAGCGCGGGCGTCCACATAGGCACCCGAATCAAGACCAAGGACATGGAGCCCTTCATATACAAGGTGAGGCCGGACGGCCTGTTCGTGCTGGACATGGATCAGATGAACGAGCGCATCCAGATGGTAGCCAAGTTCCTGTCCAGGATGGACCTCAGCAAGGTCGTGGTGGCAAGCAGCAAGCGGTACGGCAGGAACCCCGTCGAGAAGTTCTGCGAGATGCTGGGCTGCGTGCCGTACATCGGCCGGTTCACCAGCGGCTCGTTCACGAACCCGAACTACGCGGAATTCTTCGAGCCCGTCGCCGTCATAGTCACCGACAGCCTGGCGGACCAGCAGATAGTCGAGGAGGCCAGCCAGATCAGTGTACCGGTGGTGGCGCTGTGCAGCACAGACAACAGCCTCAGGAACGTGGACCTCGTTATACCCGTGAACAACAAGGGCCGCAGGAGCCTCGCCATAGTCTACTGGCTGCTAGTCAGAGAGATCATGAGGGAGAGAGGAAGCCTCCCAGCCAGCGGAGACTTCGGCGCATCCATCGAGGACTTCGAGACCACGCTGTAGGTGAAGGCTTTGAGCGTCAGGCGGCCGGTAGTCGCTGGGGCCTTCTACCCCGCGCAGCCTGAACGCCTAAGAGAGCAGATAGAAGAATGTTTTAACCATCCACGCGGACCCGGCAGGCTCCCCGGAAAGACACGATCAAAGCGGACCATCCACTCGGTCGTATGCCCCCACGCGGGCTACGTCTACTCGGGGCCGGCGGCGGCGCACTGCTACCTCGCCCTCGCCGAGGAGGAGAAACCCGACACCGTCATAGTCCTGGGGCCCAACCACACGGGCTGGGGGACCCCGGTGTCCATGATGGGCGACGGCAGCTGGGAGACCCCGCTGGGGCGCGTGCAGCTTGACACGGCCCTCGCCAAGGAGCTACTCGAACACTCGGAGATAATCGACTACGATCACACGGCCTTCCTCAGGGAGCACAGCGTCGAGGTGCAGGTGCCCTTCCTGCAGTACATATACGGCGAGTTCAAGCTGGTGCCCATATGCATGGGGTACCAGGACTTGGAGACCAGCCGGGAGGTGGGCGAGGCCATCCACAGGGCCACGGAGGATAGGAACGTGCTGGTGGTCGCCTCGACGGACCTGACCCACCAGGAGCGTCAGGAGTCGGCCAACAGGAAGGACAGGCTGGTGATAGACGCCATACTGGAGATGGACGAGGAGAGGCTACAGAAAGCCGTGAGGGAGCACAGGATAACCACGTGCGGCTACGGACCGGTCTCGGCTGCCCTGGTGGCCTCCAAGCTCGCCGGAGCCAGCGAGGCAGAGTTACTTTCATACTATACCAGCGGAGACATTATAGGGGACTACAGCGCGGTCGTGGGATACGCCGCCATGAAGATTACACGGTGAGTCATGCGATGCAGGTGGAGGCTACGGCGCCGGGGAAGATGATACTGTTCGGCGAGCACAGCGTGGTCTACAGGGGGCCAGCCGTGGTCCTCGCCATAGACAGACGGGCCAGGGTCTACGCCAGCAAGCGCGACGACCCCAAAGTCTACGTGGACGCCGACAACCTCGGCTTCTCGGGCTACTTCGAGGACGACGTCTACCACCCGGTTAGGGGTAAGGCTTGGAGGGGAAGGAACCTTGCAGCCCTCAACGTGGCCGTCAGGGTGACCATGGAGCACATCGGCGTCGAGTCGGGGGTGAACCTCAAGGTGAGGTCCATGATACCCATAGCCGTGGGGCTGGGCAGCTCCGCCGCCGTATGCGTGGCCACCGTCGGCGCTGTGGAGCGGCTGTTCGACGCCGGCCTGAGCAAGGAGGAGATATCCGATCTAGCCTTCCAAGGCGAGACCATCATACACGGGAAGCCCAGCGGCGTGGATAACACGGTGAGCTCCTTCGGCGGCGTGTTGAGCTACGAGAGGGACGTGGGCATCAAGCGCCATAATCTGGAGTCTTCCATGCCCTTCATCATAGGCAACACGCGGAGGAAACGGTCAACACGTAAGATGGTGGAGGGCGTCGCGGCCCTCAAGGAGAGGAACCCAAAGATTATGGACGCCATAATCGACGTCATGGGCGGCATAGCCAGGGAGGGCCTAGACGCGCTTCTATCCAACGATATCAGCCGCATAGGAGACCTCATGAACATGAACCACGGCCTGCTCTCCGCGATAGGGGTTTCCACCATGAAGCTGGAGACCCTGGTGCACACGGCGAGGAGGAACGGCGCCCTCGGAGCCAAGCTCACCGGAGCCGGCGGCGGAGGCTGCATGATCGCCGTCGCGGAGGAGGACAGGATGAGCGCGGTGGAGAAGGCAATCAGGCGCAGGAAGAGCGACAGCTACAGGGTCCAGCTGACGGACCGCGGCGTAGAGAGCAGGTGGATCGAGGAAGAGAATGCTGGTTCTTAAGCTGGGTGGAAGCGTAGTCACGCACAAGGACAAGCCTTTCACGCCGCACATAGGTAACATTATCCGATTGGCGGCCGAGATAGCCCACGCCTCTGCCCAGCCGCTGGTAGTCGTCCACGGCGGAGGCTCATACGGTCACCCCCTCGCCACGGAGTACCGTATCGCTGAAGGGTACAGGGAGCCGAGGCAGCTTGCAGGTTTCTCCGAGACCCATCAGGCCATGGTGGAGCTCAACGGTCTGATCGTCCGTGGGCTCCTGGACGCCGGGGTGCCGGCTTTCTCGGTGGCACCGTCATCCTTCTTAGCGACGGAGGGTAGAAGGATAACGGGCATGGACCTCCAAGTCGTGGAGGGGCTCATGGAGTCGGGCCTCGTCCCCGTCCTTTACGGCGACGCGGTGCATGACACACAGCAGGGGTTCGCCATACTCTCGGGCGACCAGCTCGCGGTCAAACTGGCCAATGGGCTGGGGGCCGAGAGGCTGGTGCTGGGCTCAGACGTAGACGGTGTCTTCACGGCCGACCCCAAGCTCGATGAGGGCGCCCGGCTAATCTTGGAGCTCTCCCTCAGCGACCAGGGCGGCGAGGCCGAGATCGGAGACGCCCTGGACACCGACGTGACCGGCGGCATGCAAGGCAAGATGGCTGAGGCGGCGGAGGCCGTCGAGGCGGGCATCGAGGTGCTGCTGGTCAACGCCACCGTGGAGGGCCGCGTCGGGGCGGCGCTGAGAGGCGAAAACGTAATTGGTACAGTGTTGAAGAGGTGAATGCATGGGCGGCATAGAGAAACGGAAGATGAGGCACATCAGGGTCAGCCTGGAGGAGGACGTCGAGGGGGACATGGGCAACGGCTTCCAGGACGTGAGGCTCATACACAGGGCCCTCCCCGAGATAAACCTCGACGACGTGGACACCCGGACACGGCTGTTCGGCAGGGAGCTGAGTGCGCCGCTCATTATAAGCGCCATAACCGGGGGCACCAGGGAGGCGCTGGAGATCAACGCGGTGCTCGCCGAGGTAGCCGAGGCGAAGGGAATAGGCATAGGGGTGGGCAGCCAGAGGATCGCCGTGGAGGCGCCCGAGACAGCGGCCACGTTCAAGGTCGTAAGGGATAAGGCGCCCAACGCCCTCGTCATCGGCAACATCGGCTGCCCCCAGCTCTCACTGGGCTGGGGGGTAGAGGAGGCCGAGAGATGCGTCGAGTTGGTCGACGCGGACGCCCTCGCCGTCCACATGAACCCCCTCCAGGAGGCGGTGCAGCTAGGCGGAGACACCAACTACAGCGGCGTCCTCGCCAAAGTCAGGGAGTTAGCGGGCGCCCTGGACACGCCCATTATCATGAAGGAGACGGGCTGCGGCGTGGCTTACGAGGAGGCTGTTAAGATGGAGGAGGCGGGGGCAGCCGCCGTGGACGTCAGCGGCGTCGGGGGCACCAGCTGGTCGGCCGTCGAGTACCACATCGCAAAGGAGGTCGGCGAGAAGCACCAGGAGCACTTGGGGCAGGCGCTTTGGAGCTGGGGGATACCCACCGCCGTCAGCGTCGTCGAGGCCAGCCAGAGCACCGGACTCAAGGTAATCTCGTCCGGAGGCGTCAGGACCGGCGCCGAGATAGCCAAGTCCATCGCGTTGGGCGCCGACGCCGCCGGCATGGCCAAGCCATTCCTCGAGAAGGCGGTGGAGGGCAGGGACCAGCTGGCCGAGTACGTGGACCACATAGTACAGGAGCTGAGGGTGGTGATGTTCCTCACCGGCGCCAGGGACGTTAAGGAGCTGGGGAGCGTACCCGCATTGGTGATGGGTAGGACCGCCCAGTGGCTGGGGCTCAGGGGCTTCGACGTGTCGAAGTACGCAGAGAGGCCCTGAGACAACTTTTAAGAGTCCCTCACGTCGTCTATCACTGAATTGGGTGAAGGACCGTGGCTGGGATGAAGCCCATGGAGCAGAGACTGGCGGAGAACGCGAGGATGATCAACGGGTACCTGGAGGAGGCGCTCAGCGGGCAGGAGCCTGAGCTCTTGGGGAAGGCGAGCCTGCACCTCGTCGAGGCGGGGGGTAAACGGCTGCGTCCTTATCTGACGGTCAAGGCGTGTGAGGCGGTGGGCGGCCGTGCCGATGACGCCGTCCCGTTCGCCGCCGCCGTGGAGTTTCTCCACAACTTCACCCTCGTCCACGACGACGTCATGGACCACGACGACCTCCGGAGAGGCAAGCCCACCGTGCACAAGGTTTACGGCGTACCCATGGCCGTCCTGGCCGGTGATCTTCTGTTCGCCAAGGTGTACGACGTCGCCTTGAAGAACAGGCCGCCTGGGATGCCCGCGGAGCGGCTCATCGAGAGCATGGCCAAGATAACCGAGGCCGCCATGACACTGTGCCAGGGGCAGGCGCTGGACATCGGGTTCCCGAGAGCCTCGGAGGTGTCTGTGGACGACTACATAGAGATGGTGGGCGCCAAGACCAGCGCCTTGTTCAGGGCGTGCGCCCAGTTGGGCGCGTTGGCGGGCGGCGGCTCCGATGAGCAGGTTGACGCCCTCGGAGGCTTCGCGTGGGACGCCGGCGTCGCGTTCCAGATCGAGGACGACGTGCTGGGGGTGACGGCGGATGAGGAGACCCTCGGTAAACCGGTGGGGGGCGACCTCAGGGAGGGGAAAAAGACGCTGATAAACATACACGCCCTGGAGAACGCCACCGAGGATCAGAGGAGGCGCATCGGCGAGGCTTTCGGGGTGGAGGACGCTTCGCGCGAGGACATCGAGGCCGCCGTCGAGGCCCTATGGGAGGTGGGCTCCATAGCCTACGCCAGAGGCGTGGCGGACGAGTACGTGGCGAAGGCGTTCAAGCAGCTGGACGCCATACCCGACACCCCCGCCAAGGAAGAGCTCAAGGCCCTCGTGGAGTACTTCGTCAAACGCGAGTACTAGAGAAAGGAATAATAGACATCTTCCTCGTATTTCATCGGGACCAGCAGTGTCCATGAACAACACGGAGATAAGGAAAGCCGCGGTCAAGTACGCGGCCCACAACGCCTCCCAGTTCGACGGCGTAGCCCAGGCGGGGTCTGTCATGGGCAAGGTTCTCGGGGAGTATCCAGAGCTGAGGAAGAAGGCGAAGGAGGTGGCCCCCATAGTAAACGAGGCGGTGAAAGACGTGAACTCTTGGACACGGATGGAACAGCTTCGGTTCGTTGAGGAGAACCACCCCGAGCTATTGGAGCGGAGCAAGGTAGAGGAGGAGAAGAAGACCCTGCCGCCGCTGGAGAACGTGGACGAGTGGCCCATGGTGAAGACGAGGTTCGCGCCTAACCCCGACGGCGCGCTTCACCTGGGGAGCGCGGAGCCCATCATATTCTGCGACGAGTACGCCAAGATGTACGACGGCCACTTCATACTCCGGTACGAGGACACCAGCGCCGAGGTGAAGCCGCCCATACCGGAGATGTACGACGCCATACTCGAGGACTTGGAGTGGCTGGGCGTCAAGGTGGACGAGGTTTACAGGCAGAGCGACAGGCTGCCCATCTACTACGAGCACGCTGAGAGGCTGCTGAGGGAGGGCAACGCATACGTCTGCACCTGCGAGGTCAAGGCGTTCAGGAAGCTCTACATGGCATGCGAGGCTTGCCCGTGCAGGGACCTGCCCCCAGAGACGCAGCTCAGCAGATGGGAGAGGATGCTTGACGGCGGCTACGAGAAGGGAGAGGCGGTTGTCAGGATAAAGACCGACCTCGACGACCCAAACCCGGCGGTGAGGGACTGGCCCGCGCTCCGCATAAGCGACGTCGATCACCCCCTCCAGGGCGACAGGTACCGGGTGTGGCCCCTCTACAACTTCAGCTGCGGCGTCGACGACCACCTCATGGGGGTCTCCCACATCATCCGCGGCAAGGAGCACGACGTCAACACGACCCGGCAGAGGTGGCTCCAAGGGCACCTTGGCTGGCGGTACCCAGAGATCATCAACGTCGGGAGGCTCGGCCTGGAGGCGGGCATCCTCAGCAAATCCAAGATGCGGGCGGGGATAGAGGACGGCACCTACTCTGGGTGGGACGACCCCAGACTCGGCACATTGAGGGCGCTGCGGCGGCGCGGGCTGCAGCCGGAGGCCATAAGGGCCATAATGATCCACGTGGGCCCCAAGCCGGTGAACGTCACCATTAGCTGGGACAACATCGCAGCCGAGAACAGGAAGATCATAGAGCCCACCTCGGACAGGTACTTCTTCGTGGAGAGCCCCATCATGCTCACCGTCACAGATGTACCGGGGCGGCACGTCGCCAAGCTACCCGTACACCCAGATCACCCTGAGAGGGGCACAAGAGACTTCGTGCTTGAGCCGAGGGACGGCGAGCTGAGGTTCAACGTATCCAGTGAGGACTTGACGAGGCTCAGGGTCGGCGGCGTGACCAGGCTAATGGGCGTCATGAACGTCGAGGTGACGGAGGTAGGTGAATCCGTCAAGGCGGTGTACCACTCCAAGGACTACCAGCTGGCGAGGGACATGGACGCCCCCTTCATACACTGGCTGCCCGCAGGCGTCGGCGTGGACGCCCAGGTGGTTCTACCCGACGCCACGACGGTCTCCGGCCTCGCGGAGGAGACGGTGAATGAGATGGAACACGGCGAGATGTTCCAGTTCGAGAGGTTCGGCTACTGCCGCGTGGACAAGTCCAAGCCCTTCGTCGCCTACTTCACCCACAATTAAACAGGGAATGCATAAGCCTTCTATGAAGAGCACAGGTTTTAGACTCTTGGATTAACGTCGGAATGTTTAATAAAGGACGCTCAGGTAACAGTATCCACCCTGAGGGAAATGACATGTCAAAAGATGTAGATCCTTCGAAACCCTTCTACGTGAGGTTCGAAGTACCGAAAGAGGTGGCGGACGCCGCTTACGAGGCGCTGAAGATCGCCACAGATTCAGGCAAGATCAGGAAAGGCACCAACGAGGCCACCAAGAGCATCGAGAGGGGCAACGCCAAGCTCGTGCTCATAGCAGAGAACGTTCAGCCACCGGAGATAGTCGCCCATCTGCCGCTGCTATGCGACGAGCGGAAGGCGCCTTACGTCTATGTGCCGGAGAAGCAGAAGATCGGTGCGGCCCTGGGCATCAACGTGAGTTCATCCGCCGCGGCCATAGAGGACGCGGGTGACGCCGAGAAGCTGGTCTCAGAGATAGTGAAGAAAGTCCAGGAACTAGTGAAGTAGCATGAGTCAGGACTCTGACCTTCTCACGCCATCAACCGTCATCCAGATACTGGGCAGGACGGGGTTGACGGGTGAGGTAATGCAGGTGAGGGTCAGGATCGAGGATGGCAGGGACAAGGGCCGGATAATCACGCGTAACGTGAAGGGCCCCGTGCGCATCGACGACGTGCTGCTTCTCCGCGAGACTGAGCGCGAGGCCAGGAAGATCAGGTAGGTGTAACAGTTGCCTCAGGTATACAAGTGTAGTTTCTGCGGTAAGGAGATACCGCCGGGCACTGGCACCAACTTCGTGAGGCGCGACGGCAGGGTCCTGCGTTTCTGCAGCTCCAAGTGCAGGAAGAGCACGCTGGACATGCGGCGTGACCCCCGCAAGCTCAAGTGGACCGAGGCCTGGAGGCTTCGGCAGAGATAGGCCGGGTCCGAGTTTTCCGTTTAGCTGATTCCCTCCGGAATATTAGCTGATTTTTGTTATACTGAACGAGAATTTAGTGATAGGTGTGGGTAACGCATATATCGCCATACGCCCAAGATCGTACGGGGGAAATGACGCTAAACATCCCGGAGCATCTCCACGCGTATGTGACTCTCAACGAGGAGGAGGACGTGATAGACCAGTTCAAGTGCCCCGTCTGCGGCTTCAGGACACAGCTAGGCCCTGGGGCCCTCAGAATGCACCTGCTGCTCAAATCGGATCCCAAGGTCGAGACACAGTACGACTCTGCCCACGAGGAGTACATGAGGACGGCCGAGTTCACGATCGACACCGTTAGGGTGCTGGCCAAGTTCCCGAGGATCGATCTCAAGTGGACTAGGTGAGATACAACCCACCTTTTATTCAGACCATAAAGCCTTTAGGAGGGACGGCGTACGCCTTGCCCATGTACCAGGAGACGTTAGTCATCCTCAAGCCGGACGCGCTTGAACGAAACCTCGTGGGGGCGATAATAAAGTACTACGAGGACGCCGGCCTGGAGGTCAAGGACATGATGTACTACAGGGAGGTGGGGCTGGGGCGGCTCAGGGAGCACTACCCCGACGGCATGGCGTTGAGCATGGGGAAGAAGGCCCAGGCGGCGGTGCCCCGCATCACCGACCCGGAGGCCCACGGCATGAAGGTGCTTGGGAAGCTTAGAGAGTATTTCACTAGGGGCCCGGTGCTGGCCATACGCGTGGGGGGAGAGGACGCCATCAAGGAGGTGCGCCGCGTCACCGGGTACACAGACCCCGCGACGGCCGAGAAGGGAACCATAAGGGGCGACCTGGGGCGTGACAGCATAGAGGCGAGCACCGCCGAGGGCAGGGCCGTGGAGAACCTGGTTCACGCCTCCGGTGACCCCGAGGAGGCCGAGGCGGAGCTGCGGCTCTGGCTTCCCTAGCGCTCCACTTTTCCCTGTATGAAGTCCTCGACCCATCGGTGGGCCTCGTCGTCTGGCACCTGCTGTGGCGGGTGCTTGAAGCTGTAGCTGCTTATGCCTAGGAGGGGCCCGGAGACGCCGCGGTCGAGGGCGATCTTGGTGGCCCTGACGGCGTCTATGGCGACGCCTGCGCTGTTGGGGCTGTCGTTGACCGCGAGCTTGGTGTCGAAGGTTATGGGCAGGTTGCCGAAGCTGTGGCTGTTTATTCTGATGTAGCATATCTTGTGGTCGCCGAGGAAGGGCACGTAGTCGCTGGGCCCTATCCGTGTGGGGACCTCGTAGGGGATCATGCTCTGCACGGCCTCTGTCTTGCTGATGCGTTTGCTCTTGAGCCTGTTCTCCACGGTCATGTTCTCGAAGTCCGTGTTTCCGCCTATGTTGAGCTGGTAGGTGCTGTCCAGGACGACGCCCCTGTCGTGGAACAGCTTGGCGACGACCCTGTGGAGTATGGTTGCGCCGACCTGGCTCTTGATGTCGTCGCCGGCGACGGGCAGCCCGGCGTCGGTGAACCTCTGCGCCCACTCTGGGGTGCTGGCTATGAACTCCGGGATGCAGTTGACGAACGCGCATCCGGCGTCCAGCGCCGCCTGGGCGTACATGCGTGAAGCCTTCGCACTGCCCACGGGAAGGTAGTTGACGAGCATGTCCGCCCCGGAGTCTCTCAGTGTCTGGGCCACGTCCACGGGCTTGATGGTCTTGTCGTCGTGGAAGCTTCCGTGCATGTGGGGGGCGACGCCGTCGAGTATGGGGGCGGGCTGGACGGTGACTCCTGTCTCGGGGACGTCGGCGAACCTGGCGCAGTTGTTGGGCGGCGCCCATATGGCCTCGCTCAGGTCCTTGCCTATCTTTTGTTTGTTTACCTCGAAGGCGGCCACGAACTCTATGTCGCTTATGTGGTAGTCGCCGAAGTAGACGTGCATGACGCCTGGGATGGTCTCGTCCCTCTCCGCGTCCTTGTAGTACTCCACTCCCTGGATGAGGGCGGACGCGCAGTTACCCACGCCGGCTATGGCTACTCTTATACCCAATGTGTTCCCTCTGAATCGAAGACTATCCCTTCGGACGGCTTTTAACGTTTTCCGCTAGAGCCAGCTGGCGACGCGTCTGCTGATGGCGTCGTGGAGGGCCTTGTATACTTTAACGGTCTCGGTGGGGGTGAGCCGGCACTTGAGTTTGCCTGAGAGGAAGGGGAGGACGGTGTGGGCGTTCTCGATGGTGCCTATCTTGG
>Ga0307438_1001230_pt1 | contig 16640 bp, 12 predicted proteins | sample SalMarWE160110MG_FD_202144 | JGI IMG/M metagenome (GOLD analysis project Ga0307438, IMG submission 202144) | Salt marsh sediment microbial communities from the Plum Island Ecosystem LTER, Massachusetts, United States - WE1603-110 | ecosystem: Environmental > Aquatic > Marine > Intertidal zone >... | reverse complement strand
CCCCGGTGAGACTCACTAAGCAAAAATTTCAGTTCGTCATCTGAAGGTCGATAGGCCTGACTGCAAGTCGGACAGGTTGTTCTCAAAAGTCTTTGTGCAACCGCCCCCAAAAGCGATGAAGCAACAAGAAACGGCGCTATTCCAAGATTAATCAGACGCGATATAGCCCCCGCGGCATCGTTGGTATGCAAAGTGCTTAGTACTAAATGCCCCGTAAGGGCGGCGCTGATAGCTATTTCCGCTGTCTCATAATCGCGTATCTCGCCTATTAATATGATATCCGGGTCCTGCCGAACTATGCTTCTCAACGCCGATGCAAACGTCAGCCCCGCTACCGGCTTGACTTGAAGCTGAGTTATGCCTTCGAGGCGATATTCAACAGGGTCCTCAACGGTAACGATATTCCTTTCAGGAGTATTAAGCAGCTGCAGAACCGAATACAGCGTCGTCGTTTTGCCGCTGCCGGTCGGGCCGGTCAAAAGTATCATACCGTAGGGATTGCCGGCCAGCTCTCGAAATCTTCTGTTATCCTCGGGACAGGTTACAACCGTATCGAGCGACCATTTCATAACATCCTTGTCGAGAATCCTTAAAACAATTTTCTCTCCACCCACTCCCGGCAATGACGACACCCTCATATCATACTCTTTGCCGTCGTGCTGCACGGTCATATGGCCGTCCTGTGGTATTCTTCGCTCGGAAATGTCCATATCCGCTGTAACTTTAAGATGCGATATTACCGCAAGCTGCACAGACGAAGGTATACTGATTGCGTCGTGCAGGATTCCATCTATCCGATACCGCACTCTCATATCCGGCTGCTGCGGCTCAATATGTATATCACTTGCCCGTGCATCAATCGCCCCGTTTAATATGGAAGAAACCAAATCCGTGACAGGAGCATCCGTAATCTGAAGTGATGCATCTCCGGAATCATCCTTTCCCGCCCCATCTTTGCCGCCTTCTGTCTTTAATCGCATTGAAGCGATTGCTTGGCGCGTAATATTCTGCACGTTAAAATGATATGTGACAGCTTGCCTGACTGCGCTTTGCGTAGCAGCAAGAGGGACCACCTTCAGGCCCGTCCTCATCTCTATTTTGTCCCTGACGGCAAGATTCAGGGGCGAGCTCATCGCCACCATCAGATTGCTATCCTCTTTTCTCACAGGGATTATATTGTACTGGTTGGCCATCTCATATGTTATCATATGAGCAGCTATGGGGTCCACCATATCCGGTGAAAGGTTTATAAACTCTATCCCGTTGCCTGCGGCGATAATCCTGACAAGCTGGCTTTCATTTACGAGGTTATCTTTTTTGAGAATACTTATCAGGTTTTGGCCGCTTTTTTCCTGCTCTTCGAGAACTTTTTGCAGGCTGTTTTTGTCAAGAATGTTCTCTTGAAGGATATACGAGATTATATCTTCCTGATTTTGCATAGTTATATTTCGAGTACAATGTTATACGGACTAACAATCACTATCGACACTGCTCAATGAAGACTTAATAAGAAGCTTTCATCCGCCTGATTTGAACGCCCTGCAGGCGGCATAAAAAGACCGATACGAGAACAATCAATCCCCGTATCAACATCGAAGGACGGCAGAGCTAATGGCCGATAATCCTGTCTGTCTGAAAGACTCCTGATTTGCCGGACTAAAGGCTTCTCTCGGCACCTTCGTCAGGTCCGTCATCCATATCATCATTTTTTGTCGGTTTGCATAGTTTGGAAAACCGCACAGGATAGCTCACAACACGAATTCAAATACTTATATCACTGCATATAAAGCATTCTTTACTAATACTACAATTGGTTTAGGTCGATAGAAAATCGGCGTAGTAACTCCACAGCCAATAAAAAGCAGAAATTTTATAAAGACATTTTAAGAAGGAACCTATAATGTTGGGATTATTCAAGTCAAAAAAGAAAACCTCACAAGCCAGAATACTTATCGTAGATGACGAATCTGATATAGTCAGCACCATCCAATACCGCCTTAAATTTTGTGAATTTGATGTTATCACGGCCTCCAATGGGAAAGAAGGTTTGGAAAAAACGGCGAACGAAAGACCTGACCTTATACTGTTAGACATCAATATGCCGGTTATGGATGGCCACGAGATGCTCGAACGTCTCAAAAATCATCCTGACTTAAAAGACATACCTGTAATAATGCTCACCGCATACAGTGACAAAAGGGATATAGTCAAAGCTGCGGAATTCGGCATAGCAGATTATGTTACTAAGCCGTTTGATTTTACGGAACTGATGGAAAAAATATCAACCGCCCTGGAAAAGAAACAATAATGAAAAGCTGACAAAACACCACAGGGGAAAAATCCGCTGAACGAAGAGGTTTTCACAAAAAGCATAGCTGAAAATGGAATCCGATATTTCAAAATCGTTAAATATACTCATAGTAGAAGACGACATAGTTGACAAAAAATTGCTGCATAAGCTACTATCCCAATCAGCACTTTCTATTTCGGATGTAAAGTTTGCAGAACGTCTTGATACAGCGCTTGAATTTCTGGACAAGGCAAGTTTCGATATTTTGTTTCTTGACCTCGGTCTGCCGGACAGCAAAGGGATTGAGTCTTTCAACGCAATAAATACCAGGGCCCCGGATTTACCTGTCATTGTCGTCAGCGGGCTCGACGACGAAGAAACGGCAGTTATGGCAGTGAATAAGGGGGTGGCAGACTATCTTGTCAAGGGGCAGGTTGACAGCAATCTGCTGAACCGTGCCGTTCGATATGCCATCGAGCGCAAGCGGATTAGTAAAATACTCGATGAAAAGCAAAAAAATATAGAGGCAATATTCGACGCCGCTCCCGTGGGTATGATGCTAATCGACAAACATACGACAGTTAAACGGGTTAATGACCAAATCAGGCAAATGCTTAACAAGGATTATAAGCAGATTATCAACCAGCGATTCGGTGATGCTCTGGGCTGTATGAACACTATAAGCAGCGGAAAAGGGTGCGGAAACAGCCCCGCCTGTGAATTATGTCAGCTCCATAAAGCCATTGATACGATATTGGACTCACAGCAGCCCGTTCACGAAATCCAGATTCGTCCTACGTTAAAGGTCAACGATAAAAAAATTTCACGCTGGTTCTCTATAAGTGGCGAGCCGGCAATAATAGACGGCGACATACACGCAGTCATTGCTATTAATGACATTACCGAGCACAAAACGGCGGAGCGCGAACGCCAGTTTGCGGAAAACAAGTACAAAACTATCTTCGAAAATTCTGCGGTTGCTATCTCGCTGGTTGATGAGAAGGAGCGCCTTATCTCCTGGAACAAATTCATGGAGAATCTGCTGGGTATGAACAGAGAAGATTTGTATCTCAGACCGGTGAAATTGCTTTATCCCGAAGGGCAATGGCAAAAAATAAGGGAACATAATGTCAGACAAAAAGGAATGCAGCATCATCTTGAAACGAAGATGACGAAGAAAAACGGGGAATTAATTGACGTTGATGTTTCACTAAGCGTTCTGAAAAATCCGGAAGGCAGGGTTATTGGCTCAATAGGCGTCATAACAGACATCACCGAACGCATAAAGGCAGAAAAGGAATTAAGTGAAACAATGGAAATAAAATCGCAGTTTATATCTACTGTTTCACACGAGCTGCGGACGCCTTTGACATCAATGAAAGAGGCCATTACCATCGTTTCAGATGAAGTGGCAGGAAAAATCAATAAAGACCAAAGTCATTTCCTGGATATCGCAAAAAGAAACATAGACAGACTTTCCAGATTGATTAACGATGTTCTGGATTTTCAAAAACTCAGCGCCAACAAGATGAAATTCCACATGCAGCAAAACGATATTACAGCAGTTGTAAATGATGCCTGTCACACAATGACGCCACATGCGAAGAAGAAAAAGGTGGAACTTTCTGTTAAACTTGACGATAATTTGCCGAAAGCCAGGTTTGATAGTGATAAAATTATTCATGTCCTCACAAATTTGATTAGCAATGCAATCAAGTTTACACCTGAAAAAGGCCGGATTTCCGTCAGCATTCAACACCAGGGTGAGGATTTGGTTATACGTGTCAGCGATACAGGTTTGGGGATACCCAAAGAGGCCCTTCCAAAAATTTTCGACCAGTTTTATCAGGTTCATCGCCCCGCACAGCAGATTAAAGGCACAGGTCTGGGCCTTTCCATCGTTAAAAAAATAGTAGATATACACAACGGCAGAATTGAGGTCGAAAGTGAAGTAAGCAAAGGCACAACCTTTACTGTCTTTCTGCCATTAACCGCTCCTGTTGCAGAGCATTTACCTGTAGAATCAGATAAGCTCGTGGAACAGACTATAGTTAATAATTAGCTCGCAAGCGCGCTGTATGGCAAAAATGCGGAAAATACTTCCAGTTTTACTTGCTGCTTGCCTGTTCATTTCTTGTAATCCCACTTTTTGACTTATAGAGCGTTTTTAACCTGTTGTGGTTGCGGCTTATAAATCTCACGCTCTGACCAGCCGAGCTGCACAGCCAAATAAAAGTAATTCACGCAAAACCTTTTTATCTTGCAACCGAATTCAACTTTCCTTTAATATACCGCTATGCTCGAAAAAGGACTTGTTCAGATTTATACCGGTGACGGCAAAGGCAAAACCACGGCTGCATTTGGCCTGGCTCTTCGTGCAGCCGGTCAGGGCAACAAAGTCCTTATCTATCAATTCCTCAAGCCGAAGTCACTTGATATAGGCGAGCGGTTTGCCCTGCAATTAGGCGCAGTAAAAATCAGAGTTGAAGCACTTGATGTTGAATGGGATATGGAAAAATCATTCAAGGATGAAAAACAGGTTGTCAAAGCCAAATCTGCAATCAGTGAAGCCCTCGAACGGCTGGCCCAGACAGCGGAAAAAAAATTTTACGATTGTATTATACTGGATGAGATTGTATTTTGCCTTTCAAAAGGTCTGGCGAAATTGGAGGATATAAAGGACCTTATAAAAAGAAAAGACCCTGCAGTCGAAATTGTTATGACAGGCAGAGGTGCAACTAAAGAATTAATAGATATGGCAGATTTAGTGACAGAAATGAAAAATATCAAGCATCCTTTTGACAAGGGAATAGAAGCAAGACAAGGCATAGAGTTTTAACAACATTTTTCTTGACTTATCAGCATTGTCGAGAGAAAATTACAGTACGATACGGGCTCAAAAATCGTATCTCATATAATTGTTTGGGATGACTTAATTATGTCATTGAAACCATACCCGCGAAAGATAATAAGCATCGGCGTTTTATGTTTAGTATTGATTTTCAAACTAACAGGGCCTACCAATAGCAGCGAAGCTTCCACACCCGACAAGGAACCAAACAAGCAAATCAATGGTGCCAAGCCGACACAGCCGGATGATATTCAGTCGAATCGCAATTGTGTTCTGTGCGGTTTCATCAGCGACACCAAAACAGGGAAGCCCGTTACTGATGCAATCGTCAATATAGAGCACAGGTACAAAGCAGAAACTGATGCAAACGGATTTTATTGTCTCGGCAATATCCACAAGGATGGCAATTACAGAATCTCTATTGATTCAAACAAATACGTCGGAATATATGACTACCAAGAAATGCCCATCGTAAATCTTAGCGCAGATAAACAAGTTGTCAAAGATTTCAAACTCGACAAAGGCTGCAAAATAAAAGTGAGGGTTGTCAATGAGGCAAACGAGCCTATTAAAGTAGCAAGACTGTCGATAACTTCACCTGGCGACGAAAGGAACAGGGAAATTGGCGGCCAGGAGGGACGCAGGCACACGGATAATGATGGGTTCTGCCTGTTGGGGGGCATACCACCGAGTCCGACAAGCTACCTGATTACAGCCATGAGCAGTACAAGCATTTCGCACCGGCGCAAGGATAAATCCCGAGCCGTTCAGAGGCAATGGGGTTATGCCCCGGGCAAGCTCACGGTAATACTTAACGACACCGAGGTCGTCGAATCCGGACGGATAATCCTCCAAAAAGGAGTCGATGTCAAAGGCTGCGCTCAATATAAAGACGGAATTCCAGCATCGGACCTGAGTATCTATGCTTATCCCGATTGGTGGAGCAGTAATAACTGTCCGGAAAGGGTTCCAATCGATGCCAACGGCCTTTTTACTCTCCGGCACATAGTCCCCGGTATATATCGGCTTATGGCAATGATACCAAAGGGGCAGGGCGGCTCAACCGGTATTACAGTTTTGAATACCAGATTACCTCTGCCGGATAATGAACTACTTATGCTGAAAATCCCGCAGAAATCGCCACAGTCACTGGCATCTATTAAGGGTAAGTTTATTTTTAAAAGCGGTAAGATTCGACATCACGTCGATATTTCTGCTTCTTCGGTAAATGGCAAATACCATTCCTCTGCCATGTGGAACAATTACCGTGACCCTTGTGATATGAATTTTGTGATAGACCGTCTTGAGCCGGGAAAATACAAGTTAACATTCCGGGGGCAAAATGTTGAAGAAAAAATTATCGAAGATGTCGAAGCACCAAGCGAGGGTCTCGAAGTCGAGATTATTACTGCCGATAAGCCGATTATAAAAGGAACCGTTATAAATTCTCAAACCAGCCGGCCAATACAACAGTTCAGGGCACGTGCAAGAAAAGTCGCAACTCTGCGTGGCGCAAATTATATCCAATCCGACCAATGGCTTGAATTCGACGATGCAGATGGAAGATTCAACATAGAGGCCGTCGGCCCCGGCATATACCAAGTCCAGATAGCCGCCGAAGGTTTTGCATGGACCTTAAGTGAGGTTGTCAATTCCGATAGCAACGAACCTGTTGTGATTAAACTATCAGCGGGAGGTTGCATAAAAGGCAGGGTCGTCAACGAGGCAGGTCAACTCATAAACGGGGCCAAAGTTATCCCGCTATCGAAGGCAGCAGGAGAAACAGCGGGATTGAGGACTTGCGCAAAAGACCCCTTTGTTTCAGAAGATGGTGCGGTCGAAACAGTCAATGGAATATTTGAACTGAAAAACCTGGCAGCAGGCAATGAAAGCGTAAAGGTTGTTCATCCTGATTACGCCTATTCAATAATCAACGATATAAATGTCAGAGAGGGACAGACAACGGAAGGTATTGAAGTCGTGCTTGACAGGGGTGGGATAGTGGAGGGTTATGTGTTTGATGTCCAGGGCCAGCCGCAATCAAACGTTACACTGTATTTTCAAAATGATAGCGGTTACAGAGGTTTTACGGAAGAAAAAGCAGGGTGTCTGGCCATGGTGACAACGGACGCCAATGGATACTATCGAGTCGGAGGGCTGCCCGATGAGCTTTGTTATGTTAAACGGCATATGGGGCCACAAAGTATGAGTTTTGGCGTGATTTGCCGTACAATCGTACCCGCTAATGGAAAAGTCTCACGTCTTGATTTTGGCGGTCAGCCGAATGTGATAGGGCAGATAATTGTTGACGGCGTTCCAATCGCCAATCGCAGGATTATTCTATCGGCTACTGATGGGCGGTCCTCCTCAACTTTTAGATACTATGCGATGACAGAACCAGATGGCAAATTTACATTTGGCGGTGTACCGAAAGGAAGGTGGAAGATTTATTATGAGGATACCGAACATCGCGATAACGGGATTATAATCGCTGAGTTTGACTTAACGGACCGTTATATTGATTTGGGCCTGATACCGTCGGGGATTTCGACGGTTCATGTCTCAATTGAGTATATGGAAGGAACTCCAAAATGGGACATTATAAAAGCATATTTACAGGAAGATGATAAGCCATGGGGTCAGCGAATAGCCCAACTTGATAAATCGTCCGAAAAGGATGGACCATACGTTGCCAAATATATCCTGCCGGGTAAGTACTGGCTTGTCCTTATACGAAAGGATTATGCGACGCTCCGGCAACCCATAGAGGTTACCGAAGATGACGTGAATATAACCGTCCGAATGCCCAAATGCGCATCCGGTATCTATGGTCGCCTAACAAGCAAAGTCCTGTCCGGGCAAACAGTATGGAGAAAAGACAAGACTGTAGTCGGAAACATAAGGTCTGATGAGAATGGTAATTATAAACTCGACAATCTGCCTGCTGGAGAATATCGGGTTGGCGGCAATATGCTCATAGACGAAGGTGTGTTGCTTGAGTTTGAACTGGCAGAAGGTGAACAAAAAAACCTTGATATTGATGTCCCTGATACTCCTAAAACTGAGATAGGATCTCTGCAGGTAATGGTAGTCGACGAAAACGGGGCGCCGATGACAACAGTGAAAGTCTGGCTCCAAGGCAGCACCGGCCCGATTGAGCCAATCATCAACTCAGGTCAGGGAGTATACTTCGTAGCAGAACCGGGGAAATATACGCTGCACGCGAGTTTCACCGGCTATAAAGAAGTAAGACAAGCTGTTTCGGTAGAAACCTTTGATTTGAAGAAGAAGACGCGTCAGCCAAGTCCTGTCCTGCTACGACTGGAAAAAGTGGCGCCGGCGCAATAAAGCGAAATCAAAAAGAAGGCAGAACAGGAGTTTTTGATATGAGTAAAAATGTTGCGGTGATAATCTGTGCAGCCGGGTCAAGCAGCCGATTCGGCGGAAAAAGAAAAAAACCATTTGTTGACGTAGCCGGCAGAGCCGCATTTCTGCGAAGCGTCGAGCTGTTCGACAACCGAGATGACGTAAAACAGATTCTGTTAGGTATCCCCAACGAAGACCAGGAGCTGGTGAACGTCAAGTGGGGCACAAACCTGAAATTCTTTAATGTAAAAGTTTTTTTCGGTGGTGCCGAGCGTTTCGAGACTGTAACCAAGGCGTTAGAGCTTGTCGAAGATAAAACGGACCTTATTGCTGTCCACGATGCTGTTCGCTGCTGCATAACTGAAAAATGGATTGAAAAGGTTTTTGCTGCCGCTGCTCAAACAGGCGCCGCGATTTTGGCCTGTCCCATTACGGCAACTATAAAAGAAGCAAAAGATAACACGATAATCAAAACCATCGACAGAACAGGTCTCTACGAGGCACAGACGCCGCAGGTCTTCGAAGCAAAGCTGCTAAAAAAGGCATACGAAAATCTAAAAAATTTAGACAAGAGCAAAATTAGTGATGATTCCCAACTTGTCGAGGCCTTGGGACATAAGGTATCGATTGTTGAAACGGACTCCTCGAATATCAAAATTACTCAACAAAGCGACGTTGCAGTCGCAGAAGCCATTATCAAATCACGCCCCAAACCCAAGCCGACCGGCTACATAGGCCCATACGCTGAAGCTCAATGGTAAGCCATTTAAAATTGAGAACACCAAGGCCTGAAAAAACAACACATTAAAACGGGATGCTCGACTCTCAAAACTTATGTTCAGATACTGGTTTTTAGCGTTCCTTGAAGGCTCTCAGTTTTAAAAGCGGGATTTTCTACGGAAATAATGCAGCGGCAGCACCTAAACGGCCAAAAATTTTAAATAAAATGATTTCTTTTGTTGAAATTTGTCTGCTTTTTTGCATATAATAGCAATGGGATATCCTATGTAGGAAAACGGGTAAATTACGTAACCAAATATGCGCTGCTTCTTACGAAATAGGATTTCCTCCGTGAGACGGCCGTTAATAATAATTTGAAGGTTAGCAGGATTTAGTCGGCTATGTTTTATAGCCGGGTGAAAATTTGAAAGGAGAGACAAAGTGAAGGTGTTTAATTTTTCCAAAATTGTGGTAATTGTTGCTGTTGTTTCCGGTCTGTTTGGGCGAGCAGTGCCAATTAAAACAGCAATCTCGGCAGAAGAGCCGGCCAACCTGATAAAAGGCAGCATAATAAACGGCATCAGTGGCGTGCAGTCAGATAGAGCTGTTGGTAATTTCGCGGAAGTCGAGATTACACTCAACGATGAAATTACCCTCTTGGACATTTCTTCTTTGCCGAGAGCACCAGAGAGTGATCTAAAAGTTTTGGATGACGGCCGGCGTGTTATAGTGCAGTTGCCAGAGGAGTATGTTGAAGCCCTTGTTGCTCAGGGTGTGGAAATATCCGTATTGAGAAAATTTATCTTGATAGAAGGTATCGCAAGCCAAAGTGCAGACGCGGACGGTGAGATTATACCGGCAGCGGGTTGTTCGGGAGAGTTTCACTATGGCCAAAATCCCTACAATCTCTATATCGAATATAGCTACCCCAATTGGTACGGCAGCGGGATTGACTACTCGTCAGCGCCGGCAACGGAAGAAGTTACGTGCATTGATGTTCACTACGAAGTAAGGAATTTATCCTGGTCGTCCATTGTGAATGTGGAACTCAGCGATAATGACTATCCGGATTCTATGTACAATCTTGTACCGAATTGGTGGGGTGAGGATGGAGACATTAGTCAAACCAAGACAGGTATAACAGCATTCAATGGAACGAAGGTAAGTCAGGCATGGTGGCTCTGGGCGACTGATTACTACGCTGATGGCTACGGATACATCGATACCTGGTGGCTGAAACTGTATTATGAGGAACCACCGCCGGAATATTGTGCCGCATCAGGAGGCTGTAGCAATTATATCGAAGAAAGTTTGAACATCGATAGCGTGGAAGTCGGAGACATCAGTAATACCGGCACCGGCTGCAGCAACTATGCTGATTACACATCGATGTCAACAACGATGGAGATTGGGACCGGCTACGATATAACGGTTATCAATGGCGACCCTTATGATGAAAATGACCAGGTGGGGATATGGGTTGACTGGAACAGGGACTTCGATTTTTACGATGCCGGCGAGGCGATTGCGGTTAACGGAGGGCCGGTGGTTTTCACAGCGACCATCACGCCGCCGGAAGGCGCAGCTATTGGTGATACCCGAATGCGCATACGCATTAGGTGGACGGGAATCCTCAGCCCTTGTGGCACCACCGATTGGGGTGAAGTTGAGGACTATACGGTTACTGTCGCCCCCGAATCGGTGTTGCCGGGCGATTTTATAGAACCAGACGGTGTTGATATGAGAGACCTCGGGATAATGGCTGAACAATGGCAGCAAGCTCCGGGTGAGCCGTCAGCCGATATTGCACCCGGTTCAGGTGATGGCATAGTTGACTGGTATGACCTTGAGGTACTGGTGGATAACTGGCTCGAAGGTATTGAATAACTTTTTTACTGCTGTAATTTCAGATAATAACGTCATAATTCCTTTATATGCCGTTAGTTACGGTTTCTTTGCTCACTTCTAAGTCTAACTTTTCCCCTCCCAAATAAAAAAATTAAAAAATTTAACTATTTTAGTTGATAATTCATCGTTAATCGTGTATAATTATACGAGAATAATAAACTATTAAATTTATAACGGAGGTCAAATTATGAATGAGTTTATTGAGAAAAATAAGGCCCTTTTGCGATTTTATGGCATCGCAGCACGAATCATCGGCTGGGTACTCATCTGCGGAGGATGTTTTTGGTCTTTACTTTTCGTCCTCTGCATTTTAGCGGTATCCGACGCAGCGGGGGAAATGGGTTGGCCTTATACTGACGAAAATTTCTTATACGCATCTTCGGTGTTTGTCTTCGACTTCATCTTTACCGGATTGTTGGTTCTGGTTGTAGGGCAGCTAATCAAATACATACTTGAAACCGAGTATAGGCCGCGATGGCTTCTACGATATGCAGACAAGATTCTATATGCGTATGCGGTTGCTGTCATAGGCCAAGAGATTTCGCGATATTACATTTTACACGCCAGTCTAATGGGAAAATTTGGTTCTGGGCGATTACTGCTCATTCAACCACAAGTGGTACCATTGGCAGCGAAAATTCTAATTATCGTGGCCCTTGGTGTCATTCTCCGGCGAGTTCTGCTTGTTATTGAAGAGTCAAAGACGCTGGTCTGAAAGGAGGTATTCTTATGGTACAGTTCATTGAAAAACACCGTCGGCTATTGCAGGCTTACTGCCTCATTGCCCGCATCCTCGGCTGGTTCTTGATTTTGGGAGGAGTTTTCTGGGTTTTTGCGATTGTTAAAATAAGTGAGGAACAGCAGGATGTCAATTTTATACTTTACCTTGGTTCCAGCCTTGCTTCCAACTTTGTCTATGACTTTGTTATTCCCGGATTTCTGGCCTTCGCAGTCGCGGGACTCTTGGATTATTTGCTCCGTCCTGAGGCCAGGCCGCGTCTTATCCTGCGAATGACAGACAAATTGTGCTACATCTATGCCGCCTTTGTGATTTATCAGGCCTTTTGCATTAACTTCTGGTTTGTGCATGCGAAGTTTCCAGAAATTACAGCATCATCAGAGTCGGCCTATATTCTATTAGTGCAGCCATTGCTTGTACCGACTGTGGCAAAAGTTCTGCTTCTTATCGGAGTTGGTATGATTCTGCATCGTTTGCTGCCCATCATTGAAGAATCAAAAACACTGGTCTGAAAGGAGATTGCAGATGATTAACATTCGATTGGATTATGTTCTTTTGGATCGGCGGATGAAGCTGAAGGACTTGGCAGATGCGACAGGTCTGGCCGTCAATAATCTTTCCATTCTAAAAACAAATAAGGCACGCGCTATTCGCTTTTCAACCTTGGACAGCTTGTGCAGGATATTGAATTGTTCACCCGGAGACCTGCTCGAGTTCATTCCTGATGAGCTGCAAAACTAAAGCCGCTTATATTATCCTTTCTGTCATTCCGGCCTTGAGCCGGAATCCAGGAATATTAAACTGGTTCCCTGCCCTTCGCAGCAATGACAAAATGTGATAATTACTTTTTGGAAACAGCAATAGATAGTTACAACCTGGTCTTTTTTCTTTCCTCAGCACTCTTTCTGTGTTACACTACCTGGGTCTTTTGATATTAGTGAAAAAAACAGCGCAGAAAGGATTCTATGAGTAAGACAAACATAGGAGCTTATCCGAAGAATATAACAGCAGTTCATAGATACGAAGTTGTCCGAAGCAGAATAAAGATGAGCATAGCAGGCAGGAGATTTCATTTTATAGGCGCAGGCGGCATCGGGATGAGCGGCTTGGCGCAGCTTTTGACAAAAAATAATGCGTTTGTATCCGGCTCCGACCAGACCCCCAGCAGCATTATCGAGAATTTACACCGATCAGGAGCTGACATAAAAATTGGCCATAACACCGCAAATCTCAACTCCCAAACCGATGCTGTTGTTATATCTGCTGCTATTAAAGAAGACAATCCAGAATTGAAACTTGCACGAAAAAGAGGATTAAAAATTTATAAATACGCCCAGATGCTCGGAGAGCTGATGAACAGCTACGATGGGATTGCTATTGCGGGAACTCACGGCAAAAGTACTACCAGCGGCTGGCTCATCTACCTGCTCCAGCAGGCGGGCATCGACCCGAACTTCATCATCGGCGCCAAAATAAATCAGTTAGGCAGCTCATCCGGTGTCGCAGAAAGCACTTACTTCGTAGCTGAGGCCTGTGAATACGACCGCAGTTTTTTGAACCTCAAACCGAAAATTGCCTGCATTCTTAACATTGAGCAGGACCACCTGGACTATTATAAAGATGAGAATGAAATAGTTGGAGCTTTCACTGATTTTGCTCTCGGTGTCCGGCACGGCGGCGTAGTAATCGCCAACGGCCGGGATGCGAATGTGGCAAAGGTCATCCGACAACTACCCGCCGGCCTGCGTTGCGAGACCTTCGGATTCGAAGAAAATTGCGATTTCTATGCCAATAATATCCGGCTGGATAACGGACTACATACTTTTGAGGTCTATCATAATAGAGATCTTTTAGGCGCTGCAAAGATTTCGCTGCCGGGCAGGCACAATATCCTAAATGCCCTGGCGGTTGTGGCTATGGCTGTTAACCTTGGAATACTACCGGGCCGAGTGCTTGAGTTGCTGCCTGCCTTCACCGGCATTGACCGCCGGCTGATGCTGAAGGGGCGGTTCGGCCAAATAACGGTCATCGACGACTATGCCCACCACCCCACTGAAATCAGGGCGTCGCTTGAAGCGATACGACAGAAGTATCAGCCGAGACGAATATGGTGCGTTTTTCAGCCGCACCAGTATAGTAGAACGAGATTTTTGCTTGATGATTTCGCCGAAAGCTTTAAGCTTGCTGATATAATTATTGTGCCGGAGATTTATTTCGTCCGTGACTCGCAGGCAGCCAAAAAAGAGATTAACTCACAAATGCTGGTTGAAAAAATGCGTGCCAATGGAACGGAGGCGATATATATTGATAGTTTCGCAGCTATTTGTGATTACCTGAAGAAAAACGTAACTGCCGGCGATATGGTTATTACTATGGGCGCAGGCGATATTTGGAAGGTAGCAGATGAATATATTCAGTGGCTTGGAAGAAATAGTTAAAACCGACTATCCTTTAGCAAAGCATACCTGGTATGGTCTGGGCGGGCCTGCCGATTATTTTATCAGGCCGAAAAACACAGACCAGCTTAAGGAAGTGGTTAAACGGTGCAACGAAAACAAACTCCCGGTTTATGTATTGGGCTTTGGCTCAAACCTGCTTATAAGTGACGAGGGCCCGCGGGCGGCGGTCATAAAGCTTGAAACGGATAAATTCACCAAAATAGAATTTAACGGTGAAGAGATTACCGCCTGGGCCGGAGCGGAGCTGGCCAAGCTGGTTTTGACCTGCGTGCAAGAGGGGCTTTCCGGCATTGAGGCCATAACCGGCATACCAGGTTCGATTGGCGGCGCCGTGAAAATGAACGCAGGAGGCAACTTCGGCGATATCGGCGCAGTTGTCGAATCCGTAACCCTGATGGACAGCCAGGGAGACATCTTCGAGAAAAGCAAGCCGGAATTGATGTTCGACTACCGAAGCACAAATATCATTGCAAAGTTCGTTTTAAATGCCCGGATGCAATTATCCTCCGCAGACCCTGAACAGATTATGCGAACGGTCAAGGAGGCCTGGATTTATAAGAAGAATAATCAGCCGTTAAATACGAAAAATTCCGGCTGCATATTCAAAAATCCAAGAGGCGTATCAGCCGGCGCTCTGATTGACAGGGCCGGCCTTAAAGGGCTGCAAATCGGAGGAGCGGTCGTCAGCGAAAAACACGCCAACTTCATTATCGCACAAAAAGGGTGCAAAAGTAGCGATGTTATGAGACTCATTGACGCTGTTAGGCAGAGAGTCAAAGAAAAATTCGATATCGAATTGGAGCTTGAAATCGAAATCTGGAAGTGAGGATTTAACCACGAATGAACACGAAGCAATAGTTGGTCGGAATTCGTGAAAACTTATGGCAAAAAACAAATGGCAAAAAACAAGTCGCAAATTGAAAGTGATAAATCATAAACTTGTGGTGAACAGAGCCGAGCCATTAAAGGTTGCCGTTCTTATGGGCGGCATTAGTGAGGAACGCGACATCAGCAGCCAAAGCGGTCTATGTATTGCCGAGGCGCTAAAAGAAGCTAACCTGAATGTAGTAACTGCTGATATCCGGCCGAACAGTATGGATATACTTGATGATAGTGACATCGATGTTTTTTTCATTGCACTGCACGGCAGATTCGGTGAAGACGGCCAGCTTCAGCAAATACTCGAAGATAGAGGATTGGTCTATACCGGCAGCGGGCCGGCCGCGAGCAGGTTAGCGTTCGACAAAATGGCAAGCAAAAAGGCCTTTACCGAAACCGGCGTTGCTACGCCTGCAGCAATTGAATTCACCGCCAACACAGAAAATCTCGAAAGCAGGCTACACCAACTGGCTGATAAGTTTGTAGTAAAACCGGTAAGGCAGGGAAGCGCTATCGGCGTTACTATCGCCGATGACCCAAAGTCCGCAATAACGGCAGCCGAGAAGTGCCTGAGCGAATTTGGCGAGTGTATGATTGAAAAATATATCCAAGGGCGGGAAATAACCATTGGCATTCTTGAAAACCGGGCACTGCCAATTATTGAGATTCGCAGCAAGAGCGGCTTTTACGATTATCACGCAAAATATATCGATGAGCAGACCGAATATCTCTTTGATACGATTGATGAGCCGGCCCTCGTGGCGAAAATCAATCAGGCGGCGCTTGCTTGTTACAACGCGCTCGGCTGCAGGGGCTTTGCAAGGGTGGATATTATTTTGTGTAATAACCAAATTCCCTATGCTCTGGAAGTTAATACCATACCGGGTTTCACAAAGCATTCACTGCTGCCCAAAGCGGCTGAAAAGGTTGGGCTCTCAATGAGTGATTTGTGCGTAAGAATCATCGAATCGGCCTTGGCAAATTACAATCTTGAACCTCAATTTAATCGGACTATGAGCAATAAAAAGTAGCTGTGGCCAAAAGAAAAAAAACAAAAAACAGTGTCAAGAGGATTTCATTCAGGCACGGAGTCTCCCCAAGAAAGCAAATGCTGAATTGGCACATGCCGAATTTGATGGGAATCTTAAAAGTCCTGGCGGTGGTCCTTGTTATTGCAGCGGTGGGTGCAGCTCTTTATTTTGGGCGGAAGTATATTGCCTCAAACGCACCTGCCGAGACAGGACCGCTTGTGCTGGTAGATGTGCCTGAATGGGTAAATACTGAGCTGAAAACCAAGGTTTTTGCCGCTGCCGGCTATAAATATATCAAGCTTGATGAAAATGCCGCACAGTTAATAGCGGAAAATCTCGCATCCGTGGGCTGGATTGACAAGATAAAAGTGCAAACCACGCACGATAATATCATAAT
>Ga0307438_1001212_pt1 | contig 16836 bp, 11 predicted proteins | sample SalMarWE160110MG_FD_202144 | JGI IMG/M metagenome (GOLD analysis project Ga0307438, IMG submission 202144) | Salt marsh sediment microbial communities from the Plum Island Ecosystem LTER, Massachusetts, United States - WE1603-110 | ecosystem: Environmental > Aquatic > Marine > Intertidal zone >... | reverse complement strand
CAGCGACTGTTTTTGGTATGCTGAGCGCTCTGATTGGTTTTCTGGTTTCATATTACCTCAATTTGCCGACCGGCGCCTGCATTGTTATCGTCAGTGCAACCATTTTTGGCCTCTCGGCTGCTTACAGAGCCATTCGGAGCGGAGCGGATTAAGCCGGACAGCGTTTTTCCCACGCCATAGCTGGTGCAACCATTCTTCTTTGCGGCCTGGCGATACAGTTGCTCGGATTGTGATCACTTACCTACATTCTTATTTGGAAAGGTCAGACGAACCGTGAATACTCCGCCATCCTGAAGTTCAGCAGTGACAGAACCACCTAATGCTCTTACAATCCTTTGTACCAAAGACAGACCTAAACCACAATGGATACCAGTAGCTGTACGTGATGAGTCATCTCGCCAGAAGCAGTCGAATACCTGTGTGGCTTTCTCACTGGTGAGTTTGCAGCCGGTGTTACTAACAGTGATTTCTACGCAGTCTCTGGTTCGGCGAGCGGTTAACCAGATGCGGCCACCTTTGTTTGTATATTCGACAGCGTTGTCAAGAATGTTAGACATTACCATAGATAGGTTCTCGGGATCTGATTCAAAAGTCATTTCGAGAGGAACACTATTTTCAAAAATTATTTCGCGTTCAAGTGCCCTGTCTGAAAAAGGCAGCCAACAGGAGCTCACCAACTCGGCCAGTTCAATACGGACCCGGCGGAAAGTTATTTGCTGAGTGTCAAGGCGGGCAAGAGTCAACAGAATGTCCACCATCCTCTGCATATTCTTGCTGATTGTCAAACAATCGGAAAGAGATGTTTGATATTCATTTATATCTCGGATGCGTGTCAGAGTCACCTCCAGTATAGAACGGATACCTGCCAAAGGTGTTCGCAGCTCGTGAGCGACGTCTGCTGTAAAGCGTCGCTCTCGCTTAAAAGCGTCTTCGAGCCGAGACAAAAGGTCATTTAAGCGGTCTTTGATCGGCAACAGTTCGTTGGGCACATCTTTGGTTCCAATTCGTGCCGCTAAATCGTTCTCTTTGATAGCCGCTATCTCCTCAGCGATTGTGGTCAGCGGACTAAGGCCTTGACGGACTATCAGGGCTGCGACAAGGATAGACAAGGTTGTCACAGTCGCTGATGCGAAAAAGAGCAACCATCGAAGAAACCTTAATTGGCTCAATATCGCAGTGCTGTCTCGCGCCACAGCCAACGTGAGTGGTTGTTCCTCTGTTGGTTTACGGTCGTCGTCGGAAAGCCGAGGTATGAAGCTGAAACCCGCCACACGTTCGACTCGACCGGAACCGCTTTTGATTGTTCTGAAATAAGGTTCCTTGATAGAGCCAGACAGACGCGGGAGCTCACTGCTGTCCAACAAAGGGGACTTTGCTACTACCGTGTCGTCAAGGCGCCATAACTGGTAGTACGTTGGTCTGTTGTGGTCCTGGAACTCCGGCATTTGCTGAACTTCAAACTCTAACTCGATCTCGTTTCCGTCAACTTCCACCGATGCAGCCAATATTTGGGCTATCGATACTAATGAGGCATCGAACTGTCTGAGCAACGCGCCGCGAATAACGGTGTAGATGCCCACACTGAAGACAGTTAACAGCAATAACACAGCGATCACTACACCGACAACAAGACGTATTTTCAGAGAAGACTTCACGGTTGTACTCCCAAAGTATAGCCCCTGCCTCGGACAGTGTGAATCAAAGGGGGCTTACCAGGTCGTTCGATTTTCTTGCGTAGATAACCAATATACACGTCCACTACATTACTGGACGCGGTGGATTTGAATTCGTAAACGTGCTCCCATATATCCGTTCGGGATATTGTTTGACCGGCCCGCATGGCCAGGTACTCCAAAAGTGCGTACTCCCGTGGAGTAAGCTGAATTTCCTCGCGGCCGCGCCAAACTCTCTGCGTTGTAAGGTCTATCTGCAAATCATTGATTTTAATGCGAGGATTCTTCTGCATGAAACTGCGACGCAATAGTGCCCGGATGCGTGCCAGGAGTTCTTCAAACGCGAAAGGTTTAACCAGATAATCGTCGGCGCCGAGGTCCAATCCAGTTATGCGATCTTGCAGAGTGTCTTTAGCAGTAAGGATCAAGACGTGAGACTTTCGGCCTTTAGCCCTTAGCTTTTTGAGAATTGTCAGACCGTCCATGCCGGGCAGCATGAGGTCCAGGATAATTACGTCATAATCATTGCTTGTTGCATACCACAGACCCTCTTCTCCGTCACCCGTTGTGTCTACTGCAAAACCCGCTTCCTGTAGTCCCTTTGTCAGCGATTGGCGCAAAGGACGATAGTCTTCTATAATCAACAGACGCATTTGATTGCCTATAGCAAGAAAAACGCACCGCTGAGCAATAATGCTTGATAACTCGGCGGTGCGCATTTTAACTTAGAGAGCTTGATGTGTCACTAATTTTGTTGTCCTTAATTATCCTCGTCATTATCGTCATCATCTTCATCTTGCATTTCCTTGCTGAGTAGTTTGCCGTTGGAGTCAATTTTCAGCTCGACCTCTTTATCGTCGATAATGATTTCTGCTTCGTAAATGACCTTACCGTCCTCGTTCCCGCGTTCGATTTCTTGGATCTTTCCACCCTCGGCGTGCTTAAGAATGGTTGCTTTTACGGCTTCGGGAACCTCGTCAATTGAGACTACATCCTCGTTGTCTTCGTCATCTTCTTTCTCAACGCGGCGACCATCCGGAGTCAGAAGCAGCTCATGCTGCTGGCTGCCTTTTTGGAACTTGACTTCATAGAGGAGCATCGTCTTTTTCTCAAACACCAACTGGGCGTCTTTATCGGCTGCCTTCTGGGCCGTTGCCAGCACCGCTGCCGGGACCTGGTCCGCGCCCACTTGTTCCTCGATTTCCACCAGGTCACCTGTCGACGTGACCAATACGTCTACATTCCCTCCGGCAGGGCTTTTCCACGAACCCTCGTAGAATGTGTGGCCGTGCTCGATTTCCTCTGCAAATTCGGTGATCTTGGCGCCAGCAGCCAGCTTTTTAAGAGTAGCCAAGGCAGCAGTTGGGACTTCTGTTTCTGTCACCTTGCGTTCAGTATCGTCTTCCTTTTCCTTAACTGCTTGGGTTGCGTATACTACTACACACAATACGACTCCGATTAAAACTGTAACAAAAACCAATTTCCAGTGCCTCAATTCCATTTTTTTGTCTCCTTATTTAAAAATACTCACAAATTTGTAGCCTGCCACGATGGTCAGGCTGTTCGACTCTTATTAGTAACATTAGCAAAGCAAAGATGAGAGAATTGTGAGAAAAACACCTTTGAGCAGAAATATTTACCTAATCAGCAATGTATATTTTAGATGTGGGAAATTTATATGTCACTGCTTTTGTTTTCTTTAATGGTCTTTGACGTAAGCTGTGACACATTCTTTTGTTCGTGCTCTGCTTTTTGCTCGTCAGGCATGCCGGGTTTGTAATTCAATACAAAGTCAATTATGCTTTTCCGCTTGGGAACATAAAGTTTATGACCGAACATCTTCATTTGTTTCAGGGTTTCTTCATTACCCCTGCGCAGGAACTCAATTTCATAAACAGCAACCATCACGCCTGTGCGGGTAGCTCCCTGAGCACAATGTATGAGAACAGGAAGATTAGAACTATCTTTAAGCAAACTGAGCCATTCAGAAGTCTGCTCCTGGGTAGGCGGAGTGTTTCCGACCATCGGCAAATTTATAAGCTTTACTCCATTGTTTCGGCAGATTTCCTGCTCTTCAAGATAATTATTGCTTTTAAGATACGTTTCCTCCGAAGGAAGACAAAGGTTGACTACTGTTCGAATATTATAATCCTTGATGACTTCGTTCATACCGTGAGGTTCCATCCAGCCGCTACGGTATAGAACCTCTGGGGTTACAGTAACGAAATGGTATGCCTCTGTTATTTCATGCCAGAGATATCCTGCGAAGGCAAGAGTTGCCAAAAATAAAGATATTCTAAGAATCCGAAAGGTTTTGCTACGATTTGAAGCACCTAAATTTACCATTTATCTGTTTTCCAATTTATTTGCACAACTTCGTATGAGAAATCCGGCTTTTAATCATCCATTTCATTATTGTCATAGCTATCGTCTTCATCACCGTCCACTTTTTTGCCGAGCAATGTTCCATCGGCAGCTACCTTTATATCGACATTTTATCCATTTAAGATAATGTCAGCCTCGTAAAAAATTTGGCTATTCTTAGTTTCCATCTCGATTTCCTCGATAGCTCCACCTTGCGTCAGGATGGTTGCTTTGACGACCGCAGGCACCTGCTCAATTGAGACCTCTTGCCCTTTTTCTGCAGCCTGCCACCGTGGTAAAGCTGTATGACTCTTATCAGTTTTGTTGACCGCAATATTAGCGAAGCAAAGATGAGAGAATTGTGAGAAAAATAATATCATTAAAAAAGTTTATCTATTGTAAATTCGTAACCGTTCACGGAAATTTTCATAAAAAACCCAAAATGTTAAAATAGATAACTTGCGCTTTTGTATGTGCCATGTTAAAAAGGATGCATGCAAGACAAAAACGCGATTATCAAACAGTTGAACGAAGAAATTAAACAGCTTCGAGAATACATAAAAATTCTCGAAGAAAAAATCGCTCAACTGGAGAAGAACTCCAATAACTCTTCCAAGCCGCCTTCGAGTGATATCGTAAAGCCGCTCAAGGTTATTCGCAGACTTGGCAGAAAAAGAAAACGCGGCGGCCAGCACGGACACCGCAAGTTTTCGCGTCAGCCTTTCGAGTCCGAACAGGTTGATGAAGTTGTTGAATACGAGCTTAGAGACAAAGATGCTGTCGGACTTAAGCCTTTGGATGAATGGTTTGTAATTCAGCAGATAGAGCTGCCGGAAAAAATGTATAAAGTAATCGAACATCGTGCGCGTAAGTATCTTGAGCCTGTTACGGGGAAAATACACATCGCTCCTATGCCCGATGAGATTCGCAAAGCCGGTTTGCTTGGTGCCGACATCACCGCCGCGGTTGCGTTTATGAAAGGTGGCTGTCATATGTCCTATACGACTATTCAGCAGTTTTTCAAAGAGCTGTTTGAGCTGGACATATCTCGCGGCATGCTCTGCAAGGTTGCGCAGAAGGTCTCGCAGTCGTTGCAGCCTGCCTATGAGCAGTTGTCCGAACGCCTGCCGCATGAATCGCAGGTTGGTGTTGATGAAACCGGCCATCATGATGAAGGCAAGTTGCACTGGACGTGGTGTTTTGACACGCCGGATTACAGTCTGTTTAGAATAGATGCATCTCGCGGCAGTGGAGTGCTCGAAAAAATGCTTGGCAAAGACTTTGCCGGTCTTGTCTGTGCGGACTATTGGGGGGCATACCGCAAATACGCCAGGCTTTTTTGTGTGCGGGTGCAGTACTGTATGGCGCATCTGATTCGTGAGGTTCGTTTCCTTGCCGAGCACAGCGTTAAAAAACTGTCCCGCTGGGGCAATCTCCTGCTCGAATGGCTCAAAAAGTTGTTTAAGACACTGCATCACCGTGATAAGCTGACTGCAAGGGGTTTTATTCGTTCGATGGAACGGATCAAAGAAGGCTTTTTGAGCCGGATGCGGCGACCGCCGGACCATGCGTTGGCCAAAAAGCTGGCCAGGCGGTTCAAAGGCAAGGCTGCCGAAGATTATTTTCGTTTTTTGACCGAGCCAAAGGTTGAGCCGACGAACAATGGAACCGAGCGTCAGATTCGGCCGGTGGTGATTGATAGACGGATTACGCATGGAACTCGCGGTGATACTGGCATGCGCTGGTGCGAACGTATCTGGACGATATTGGCCACATGTAAAAAACAAAACCGAAATGTCTTTGAGTTTATCCATGAGTCTGTTATTGCACACTGGAGTAAACAAAAATATCCATCGTTAATATGTTAAAAATTGTGAACGGTTACAATTTTTCTATAGATTCCAATGCGTCCTATTTGTATTTATTACATTGTCAATCAAAAACAGCATTTATTTTTGCTGGTTTGTCCTTAATAACCTGACATAATAAACTGCACCGGCAGTACTCCCTGGAAGCGCCTGAAATTTCACCCGAACATGGGTTTTCCCCTTAACCATTGAGTCAGGAATTGGATAAACGATATCCTTAAACATTGACTGGTTCCACCTTCCGGTATTATCCTCAGTCACCAGTTTTTCATTGTCAATTAAAATGTCAAACTTTCGGCTACCCCATTCTGCGCCCCAATAGCGTACAAACAGGCTTAAATTGGTTTCGGAGTTTGTAGCCAAATCGTAACTAAAATAGCCTCCGCTGCGCGCATCGCGATAAAATTCATTTAACGTGTTGCCCGTGCCAGAGTTCTCCTTTTGCATGGCATGGTCGGTTTCCGGTTGTTGCTCACCGGTGGCGACATAGTCGATGGTGCGTTTTTCGAGCGCAAGCTTTTCTTTTTCCATGTTTGCCAGTGATTCTACATAGGCCTGATAACCTTCATTTGTTAATGCCAGCCAGTACATCATATACCTGGCATCGTGAATTTGATTGAAAGGCTCCAACGTAAGTTCTATTGGATTGATCATTTTTACGTTGAGCTTGAAGTTTAATGGCTTACCCTTTACCGGCTCCAATTTATTGCCAATATTTTGAATGTCGTCTTCAATCAGGATAGGAGCTTTATCAACGGGTAAATATTCTCCTCCCGCATACTGACCCCATCGTCCATCATCTGCTATAAGACCTTTTAAATCTTCTGTTCCGGTTTTTGCGCCAAGCAATATGGGTCCATGCATAAAAGCAATGTATTCAGGCACATTGGGCATGTGTTCTATGGTATTGCGCATAGGCAGCATGATTTGAACTACATCGCCTTTTTTCCATTTCCTGTCAATGCTGATATAAGACGAAGGTAGGGCAAAATACGAAACATCCTTTCCGTTAACCGTAATTTTCAAAGCCTCTTTGCTTACCCACGCAGGATATCGCACCATTAATTTAAATTTTGAAGAGCCTTCTGTTATTGTCAGTTTTGTTTGCTCCTCAAATGGAAAATTTGTTTCTTGTTTGATTTTTACACCCTTATCTTTCCAATTGAGCTGAGAGGCAATAAAAAGGTTCAGGAACAAGGTGTCTTTTGAATGTGTATAGATAAACTGGTTGTATTTGCCGTGATTCTCCATACCTGTACCAACGCAGCACCACATGGCTTCATTAGGGGCAGAATAAACCCTGTAATGACGGGGACGCGCCGGGGTGAAATACACATACCCGCCATGTTCAGGATGTTGGGTCGAGAGGATGTGATTATATATTGTCCGTTCGTAATAATCGACATATTTAGCTGATGGGTGTACCCTGAACAAATCTTCGGTTAGCTTGAGCATATTGTATGAATTGCACGATTCCGGCCCATCATTCACATTAATAAAATCGATACATGATGCTACACTGGGGAAATGCTCCCTTCTGCTGTTTCCTCCAAAAGCCAGTGAACGGTTGGTAGTAGCGGTTTCCCAGAAAAAACAGCCTGCTTTATCGTATTTCTGGTCATTACTGAGTTCTGCTATTCTTTCGAAACCTACAAATTTGGGTATTTGAGTATTTGCATGTTTATTATCGAGGTTATCAATGCCTTCCGACAACGGATCAAGAAGCTGCCTGTGCGAGTATCGTTGTGCTGCTGTTAGGTATTTTTCATCACCGGTTATCTGATAAGCATCGGCAAACACTTCATTCATTCCACCATGCTCCATGTTGAGCATCGATTGCATTTGCTCTTCGGTAAGGGCAGACGTAATGCTTATACCCCAATCGCAGAATTTTAAGAACATGCCTTTAGCGTCTTCATAGCCGCAATATAACCAGGCATCTCTTAAGCCGGCATACATTTTATGCAAGTTATAAAATGGTGCCCAGGAAGAATTATAAATACTAAAATCGCCGGTTTTAAAAGCCGACCATAATTTTTTGCTGTTTGGAAAACCACCAAGATAACCAACTCCCCAATCCGAATTGTTTATGGTATTTGCCTCCTGGCACTCTTTGAGTTCAGAAAGCATATATTCCATCCGTTTCTTACACTCTTCATTTCCGGTAGCAGCATAATTCATAGCCATTGCCGACAGGTAATGACCGCCAACATGACCATCAAGACCTGCCCAATTGGGATAACATTTGGCCTTTTCAGGCAATCCGGCTTCTTTACGATAAGGAGCCAGCAAACGGTCGACATCGTATTTTAACAGAACCTCAATGTTAAGATCGCGGGCATGTTTAAAAGGCCCTTCCAACAGCATTACATCCCCTAGAGGAAACTCATTTGGATATAATTTATTTTGTGCACTTAGATTAAAATTTGCCAAAATGAAACAGTTAAATGCACAGATAGCTAAAAATATTTTTTTCATAAAGTTCCTTCCATAAAAACGCTTGTCAAATTTTTTACACCAATATTATTTTTATATTAAGAAGAACCCTTCGGTCATCCTTCCATCCGTGCCCGGTCTATAACCGGCACACACCATACGGGTAGGACCCACAGCTCCCTAGCCTTTCTAAAGGGGCCTTAAGCCCAGGAGTTAATGAGGGCAACTGGAGTCCTTGAAAAACTTTTGGTTCTTCGAAATCTTTTCTTGCCGGATTCTGTAAACAATCGTTTCTCCGTCCATACGGTCCAGGCTAACTCTGCCAGTTTACGTGCTGTTGCAGCTCTGGCATCCTTACAACCACGACGAGCTTTAATCTTATCGTAATACCGCCTTAGCATTGCAGACTTCCTTATAGCCGGTGTTACTGCCTCTATAAATGCCCATCTTAGCCACTTGTTGCCTCGTTTAGTCAACCTTCCGTGTACCATTCTTTCGCCCGAAGCATACGTTGAAGGAACAAGGCCTGTATAACCGGTAAATTTCTTTGCGCTGCTGAACCTTTCAATATTGTCCACCTCATAGCGAATCAGCACTGAAAGAAATTTGCCTATGCCAGGTAAACTGAAAAGCCAATCTACCGCTTCATCTCCCTCTGAAAGTTCTGATATTAAACTCTCTGCAGTGGCAATCCGTTCATTGAGAACAAGCAAAAGTTCCAAATCTTCATTTAATAGCTTGCCATCCGGCTCCGGCAGCTTCGTCCCTTTGAGCCATTGAAGACCTTTCTTGCCGTACAGATCGCTTACGTCAGGAATATCCAATGAATGCTGTGCCAATAACGCTTTGATTCGATTCTTCAACATAGTCCTGACCCGCACAAAAAACATCCTCTGACGCAAAACCCGCTTGATCGCTCAAATGTCTTTTGAAGGGGCGTAAGCTTCTGGAATAAGATCTGCCCGAAGCAGATGTGCCAATGTTTCCGAATCTATCTTATCGGTCTTGATACGTGCTTCAGCGATGGCTCGTACTTTTCCTGGATGTGCGAGAATTACATCATCTGAAATCTCATCCAGCCAATCATAAATAGGTCCCCAACTGTAACTTGCCTCTACAACAGCCTTGATGGGCTGGCGATAACGACCGAGACTTCTTCGCACATCTTGACGACAACTTGTGATTTGCTCTCGTTTCAAGATTTTACCTTTTTCATCCATTACGGTAATCCATGATGTTTTACTATGGGCATCTACTCCTACGTACAACATCTTGTGCGCCTCCTTTCGTTATCGATTTCCAGTTATTTCTCTGGATTATATATTGGTGCACAAGCGTTTTTCATCATACCTTTCTAAAATGATATTATATTTTATTGCAGGTATTGATTATTTTAATTCAATAAATTCCGGTTCATAAGGTGCAATAGTAAAATTGCCAGAATAATCTTTATCAAAAAGGATACTCCGTGATTTTCCTTTCATTTGAATCTCCTTTGGCTCTCCGCTTACATTCATGTATAAGAAATGGGTTTTGTCGATCTGCCTTGCCATAACACCCGAAGGAACCTCGGGACCTTTTTTTATACCCAGTTCATCAATCAGGTCATCAAGCAAACTACCAAGTACCTCGCTTTTTGCGGGTAACCCGACATAAATGGCCCTGCCCTTGCCATATTTGTTAGAGGTCATAATAGGATAATCCTTATCTAAGCTGGTAATATTTCCAAGAATTTCAGCGCCTTTCGGGTCTATAATATCAAACCGTGCAGCTTCTGTATCAATGGCTTTACCTCTGTAAGTAAACTCAATTTTTTTGCCTATGTATGATTTCCGTGATATTTCATTAAGCACTTCCGTTTCTTCGTAGCTTCCCAAGCGTATGCCAAATACATCGCTTAACATGCCCGGACGGGTAGTTCCAAATACCTGTCCGGATTCACCAACAATTGCTGAATTGCTTGTCATGATAACCGTTCCGCCTTTTTTTACAAAGTCGCGAATTTTGGCAGCAGTTGCTTCATCCATTACAGCAACGCCTGGAACAAACAGCAATTTATAATTTAATGTGCTTCTGCTAATTTCAACAATCCGGGCATCCATGTTTCGCCAGTAAAACAAATCCCAACATGCTTGCAGTTGGTTTTCATGTTGCTCGGGGAAATACTTACTTGCAATCTGGCTGGGAAATGAGAAAGCCACCCCCACTTCTGCCTGAAGTTTATATGGGAAGAATTTCTCGATCTTTTTAAATTCTGTTGCAATTTTCTTGTATTCATCGTATTTGCGGTTTGGAACGCCGTCCCAGTCAATCATGCCTTCCAAATACTGTTCTTCGCCAGCCCACATACTTTGCCAGGTCCATCCGCAAACCATCTGGTTACCATACATTAATGATGCATAAGCCGATTTTCTAATCGAATTTGGTACAGCTGTCATGGTTGTAAATTCATTGCACCAGAAAGGGTTTGTACTTTCAAATTGAATGCGGGAAATTCCAAAGGAGGCGTTCATAACCCCCCAATTGGTTGTTAACGAAAGCCCAGGATAGAAACCCTCACCTTCGCGGGTCATCTTACCGGAATAAGCTATTGGAGAATAGTCAAAATATTTCATCCAACTGAAATACCACGCATTGGTATTGGTTAAGGCATTGGGAGCGTTGGTGTTCACTTTGTCAAGCACTTTAAAAAGAAGCTGATTAATTTCATCGGAAACAAAACGCCTGAAATCGAGCATTCTTTCGGGCACATCGGTAGTATGTGTTGCTACAGGGAAGCCAATTTCTTCCCATTGATTAATCCTGCGCGACCAGCGTTGGGTAGCCCATGCTTTGTTTAAATTATCAAGGTTTGAATATTTATTCTTTAACCAGGCAATGAATCGTTGTCTGGCTGTTTCGGAATAGGAAATACGGCCATCGCCCGATTCGTTGTCAATTCCAAAGGCCAGCAATGCCGGATGATTGGCATACTGTTTTGTGATGGCATCGGTGAAACGCAAGGCATACTTCTGATACATTGGATCCCCAATGTCTTCCATATAACGATGGTTCGGGTATAATACATTCCCATTTTCATCTGTAATACTAATTGAAGGATATTTATGGTGCAGCCAGATTGGAGCAGGTCGAATAGCAATATCTAAAATTACTTTAATGCCAGCTTCGTTCATTAAGTCCATTACCTTATCAAACCAATCAAAGTCGAATTTTCCTTCAGACGGTTCGTAACTGTCCCAGGCCAAATGACCCATTCGTACAACTTTAAACCCGGCATCTTTCATGAACTGAATATCACGTTGTATTTTTTCAGGATTTTTATCATCGTGAGGATGATAGTTGGCTCCAACATACAATTCCTGAGCCTTAGCTAAAAAGTTAAAAAAGAATAGAATTGCAATTAAGCATGGAATCATATTTGTTCTTGTTTTCATTTGTTCATCCTTTTTTATTATCGAATATCACGGATATTGTTTAGCGTAAATTTCCAACCTTAGCTTGCATAATTCGTTCGGATCAAACTTGTACAACGATAACTTCATCACAACTTTCTTTCCATTATTGCGCTAACCACCAAGTTGAGTCGCAGATTCATTTTTCCTTATTCCTTTACCGGACAATTATGGCGTCAACAGCTACCGGTCCGGGACCACAATTGACGATCTTAATAGTATGTTTGCCTAAAGTTAGATCGGTCACTTCATGCACCATCTGCTGGGTTTGGCGCATGCCCATGGTGGACAGATCCACCGTAGTACGGTTATTGTCGTCAATCTGAATCTCAATTCTTCCTGCTCCTGCTTCTTTCGGTACAACTACAGAGATGTTGGTACCGGTAAACGGACAACTCCAGACATCACCGGGAGTGTCACTGGTAGTGAGGTCGTTATTGAAGTCCCCGGTGTTTAGATTGCACTCTCTAAACCATCCGGGAGCCACCACGCCCGGGTCGTCATCATTGAACCAGCCTTTGTCATGGGTGATGCGCAGAACGCGGCATCCCGAGGCCAGCCGCTCGTTGGTGATCCCCTGCAGCGGCTTCGCCTGCCTGCTGGGAGTTACTATCAGTCCATTTTCATTTTGAACAAACATAAGCGGAACATCGGAACCAACAATTTCGACTTTAGAAACTTTGCTGAGGGTTGCACCGTCGGCGCGTAGAGCTTTGAGAGTTATCGAGCCGCCGTTCCAATCCAGGAGCGTAGCATAAACATTTCCTTTGTTGCGCGTATAACAAACTTCGTTCTCGCCATAGACTTCAAATGGACGGGAGCCATAGATAGCTTCGCCGTTGATTTTCAACCAGGCGCCAATGTCTTTGCAAATTCGAACAACTTCAGAATCAAGGTCACCCCGTCCGTGCTGGGTTATATTGAGTAACATGGTTCCATTGCGGCAGACGTTTTGCATCAGCAACCGGATTACGGTTCCGGCATCCATGTATTCCTGCCCGGTTTGGTAGTGCCAGGTTGAAATGCTGGTTTCGGTTTGGAATGGATAAGCCATGATTTCCGGTTCGACGAAGAATTCATTGCTCTTAACTAAAGATCGATCAACAAAAGGAAGCAGTTCGGGAGTATTTTCAAAGCTGTTATACCGCCCACCCACACCCTTAAGATTAACCACCACATCCGTTTTTCCATGGTTCCACTGTAAGGATTTGTTATAGTAATTTGCAACCAATGGAGGAGCGAGAAAACCAAGTCCCATGTGCACGCCCAAATCCACTTGTGAATCGCCCGCATGTTCATCGAAATAGATTACATCAGGATGATATTTTGTAATAGCGTCATCCACCCTCCACATGAACTGATTAGCAAATGGTGAAAGTAGCGGACCCTCTTTGGTGTGAACCGGTCCATAAAGGTCCACCGGATCCATACCTTCCCACCATTTCCCTTTTCCGTCCAGAATTGTTTGGAGCGCATCGTAAGACACACCCTTCATTGGTCCCGACTTATCACTTGTGTAACGCACCGTCATAAACTGGCCCCAAGTTCGCGCCGGAGTGTTGTGAAAGCCGATGCCGAAACGCAAACCATGCTGACGGGCAATCTTTTCCCACGTGCCAACAATGTCTTGCTTGGGGCCAACATTAACAGAATTCCAAGGTTGGTAGGCAGAATTCCAACAATCGAAGTTGTCATGGTGAACACCCATAGCCATGAAATAACGAGCGACCATTTCGACGAACAGGTCCATCAGCTCATCGGGTTTCCATCGGTCTATCACCCAATTGTGGCAGATGTCCTTATAACCATATTCCGACGGATGACCAAAATGTTTGAGGTTATATTCATATTGCTCACTTCCCTGAATATACATTCCGCGCGCATACCAATCGCCTTGCTCTGGCATTGATTGCGGATCCCAGTGTGCCCAAACACCAAACTTGGCATCGCGCCACCATTCCGGCACTGTGTAAATTTGGCTGATCGCCTTCCAATTGGGGGTATAAGGGCCGGCGGCAACTGGCAAAGGCGGAAGGTTCCAAATATCCGGCGACAGCCCCAGGTCTCCGTCGCCAACAATTATCTGATCAATATTCACCGTTATATCTTTGGTAACGAGATTGATGGTTAACATGGCATCGGCAGGAATCGCAATGTCGATTATGGCATGAAGGAAGGAACCTGTAAGATCTCCCGATGAATGAACATTTATTTTTTGAACAGTTTGATTATTGACAGTAACACTTATCGAACCTACTCCTGACGATGCATAGCGAATGGCCAATTTGCCAGCAACCGGAAGGTTGGTGAACCTGATCCCATCATCAGGTTTGGTCAAACTAACGAGCTGACCTCCTGATGCCTCGCTATCAGCCACTTTGGATGCCCCACCGATGGGTTCGGCAGATTCCGCTTCGAAGGTGTGTTTTTCATCAGCGATGGCAACAAGGTCGTGCGCGGTGCTCTTCTTGCCAAACTGCCAATAGTCGAAGTTAAAAAGGTGTCCCGCAGGGTTGCCTTTGAACACCAGGTAAAGGTCATGGATCCCCGTTGCGCCAGATACGCCCGCCGTGACGGTCTTCCAGTCCTTCCAACCTCCGGTGTAAGGAACGGAAACCGATCCGATCAGCGCGCCATCCACGCCATCGAGATGCAGTTTGATGATCCCTCCCGCCGTACCGCTGGCGACGCTGGCGGTAAAGGTTGCGGCTCCGGCATTGCCGAAATCGACGCCCTTCACCTTGATGTAGTCTCCGTCGTCGATATCGCACACATTCATGCCGCCTGCACTGCATGGTTCTGTGTTAACGCCCGACGACCAGCAGATCGTTTCCCCTTCGGTGCGGACATACGGATTCAACGTGCCGATCTGAGGCACCCCCTCCTTGCTCCACCACGGAACCTTCACAATGGTCCCATCGGCGTTATAGGTCATCTTTTCCACACATATCGAACGCCGTTCAAGATGGGTGCTGGTGAGCGAAAAATTAATGGCATAGTTAAAACCAAATACATACGAATTCCCTTTATAATCAATGATTCCCGGGTGATTGCCAGAAGATCTTTCGTCCGGGTCCATTATGGTTCCCTTACACTTCCATGGCCCCGTAGGACTGTCGCTCATAGCATAACCGATGCCTTCGGGACAACAGCGGGACGCCCAGGCCAGGTAGTAATGGTTATCCTTCCTCCAAAACCACGGGCCTTCCGTGTAAGACGCCTCGGGTGGAGTTCCTGTGAAGTCGATGGTTGCAACATTGATGCTGCCCGAAACAGAGACCATGTCTTCATTCAACTTCACATAATAACAAGGACCATTCCCCCCCCAGTACATATAGGCCTGCCCGTCATCATCGATGTATACGGTAGGGTCGTAACTGCCCACGACCAAAGGTTTTCCGAGAGGATCAGTAAACGGTCCGAAGGGGCTGTCCGATACCGCCACACCGATGGCCATCTGCCCCTTGTACGGGAAGGGGCAATATAAATAAAACTTGCCGTTTCGCTGAACACACTGGGGAGCCCAGGCATTACTCCCGTCCGCCCAACTGAATGTCTTATAGGGTTCCCTGACGCCCGCTATGATTCCATGATCGGTCCAATTGACCATATCGGTTGTCGTATAGAGCATCCAGTTGAACATCTTGAAACCTTGGGCATCGTCCTCATCATGGCTGGTATAAAGATAGACCGTGTCGTTATAGACCATCGGAGCCGGATCGGCGGTATATTTTGTCTGTATGATCGGATTGTCCGCATAACATAACGACCCAAAGGCTATTGCGGCGACCACCGTAGTAATTGCAACAAGTAACCGAATTCGAGATTTTTTGATTGTATTTTTCATTGTTCTAGTAGTCATAATTTTCCAGACTTTCCGGATTCAGATAGGTTCATGTGATTTCATTAGAGTCATAGCGGTTTTGAGATCTTCAAATTAAGAATTTCCTTTTATTTGATAGGCACTGAGATGGCGGGAGTATTGTATCCCTCGAGTTTGACCCAACGAGCCTCGACACCCTTCCGTACTATTCCGTGAATCTCGACAGTTTCGCCGGGAAAGATGGTAACGTAATTGTCGTCGTATTTGATCGGTAGGATTTCATTTCCTTCTTTTATCTCAGAAATCGTAGCCCTTTCGAAAAATGCAATGTGTCCGGAAGGATTGTGCAAACGAATTGTGACATGACTTTCCGCACCAACCTTCTTTTGTTGCGCTTCAATTTCGACGTTCCCGGCGGGCATATTATTTAACGCAGTCATATCAGACCATTTCTCCTGTTTCAGGGTCATGTAAATATCATTCGTTCTCGGCCCAAGGTCGTCATCTTTTTGCGATTTCCAATACGTGTTGTCCACCAAGAGTTTCCCGCTGTCGTCAAATAATTGACAGCGCACAAAAAAGACTGGCGAACACTCAGCATATCGGGGCAACAACATTACCTGGTTTGTGCCATTATAAGGAACCGATATGCCGTTTGCTGAACGGTCGTCACGCACCTTGCCATCGAGATCATAAACTCGCACACGAACACGCAATCCATGAACATCGCCGGGAGTTTGATTGAAAACGATGATTCTGGCCAGGCTGTTATCGCCGGTCGCATAAGAATCGAAAACCACTGAGAGCGGTCGCAAACCTTTTTTAGCCCCGAAGTACACGCCGCCCGGACTCAGGTAATAACCAATGAGATTACCGTAGAACGAAGGCCAGTGGCTGTTCAACATCCAGTAGGCAGTCATTTTGTGGGTTGCCCAGCCACACGCGGCAAAACTCTCAAACTGCGCGCGGGCATTCTCGTAATGGGCGAGTTGAGCTTTCCGCACAAAGTCCTCCACGTTGGAGGAAGGACCATAGCGCTTTTCCAATGCCAGTTGAATATTACCGAGTGTAGAATTATAAGCCCAGGCCCCTGCGTGCATGAACCAGGTGTCGTTGATTGGCCAAAGCTTGTCCTCCGGGATGAATTTCTTGAGGCTCTCTAAAGTAGGAATTTGCTCGTTGTCACCCTGTTCAACGGTAGAGCCACAGATAGCGGGGTA
>Ga0307438_1001205_pt1 | contig 16915 bp, 14 predicted proteins | sample SalMarWE160110MG_FD_202144 | JGI IMG/M metagenome (GOLD analysis project Ga0307438, IMG submission 202144) | Salt marsh sediment microbial communities from the Plum Island Ecosystem LTER, Massachusetts, United States - WE1603-110 | ecosystem: Environmental > Aquatic > Marine > Intertidal zone >... | reverse complement strand
CGTAGAAACCCTCCACTGCCGGCGCTATGTCGGCGGCTATGGAGATCACCCCCGCTGCCCCCAGCCCGTCCAACTCTGTGGGATAGGCTTCCGGATTGGGGACGGTCCAGTTGGTCGTCGTGTAGCCGCCCCGCAAGGTGAGGGTTTTGGTAATTTGAACCACCATGCCGTCACCGTCGGCATCGGTGTACACCCCCTGAGCGACCTTTACGGTGCCATCGGGGTCCACGGCGCTCACCGCTGCCTGGATGGTGTGGTAGGGGCAACTGCTACAGACGGTGATGACGGAATGACCGCCGCCACCCTGGGACAGAGGAGCCGGCAGGGGGGCGGCAGCCGGCGCGCGGGCCGGCTCAGGCGGGGGCGCGAGACGTGATGTGGTTTCCCCACCCACAGGCTGGGACGCGGCCGCGTAAACCTGCTTCTGTGCATCGGCCAGCAGCCCCAGCAGCACCGCCAGGCTGGCGATCGCCATACACACCGCCACAACAAAACGGAGAACAGCCCTTCTGCTCATGATTCTTTTCCTGACACCGGAGCACGAAAGTAATCCAGCGAGTGCGTTCAGGATTAGAATACCAAAGTAGCGTCTGCGCAACGTCTTTGTAACGTCTTTTTATGAGAGGTGTCTGGCGTCCTCAGGGCGTGGCCTCCCTCAGCCGTCGGCAAGCCACGCCTGGCCTGCTTCACCAGCGACGGTAAGCCGAGTCAGGCCGGAGCGTTCCTAGGTTTCCGCGCGTACGCCGTGAATAGGTCCCCCAGGTTCACCGGCACCGCCAGCCCCCGCAGCCCCAACTTCGTCACCAGCCACTCCGCTGGCCGGCCCACAAGCGGCACCAGCGCACCCACCCGGCTCATCAAGTAACCCAGCCGCTGGTAGCGTCCCTGGGGCTGGTCGCTGAGCACCTGGAAGCCACACTTTTCCAGCATGGCCCGCAGTGTGCGCCGCGAAAAGTAGTAGATGTGCATCTCCATCAGCCACGGCCAGTGCGCGCCCATCAGCCGCGCCAAGGGGCTCTCAATGTCAATCGTGTGCACCACCACCAATCCGCCCGGCTTGAGCAACCGGTACACCTGCTGAAGCGCTCCGCGCGGGTCGGTCAGATGCTCAATCACGTCCCACATCGTCACCACGTCGAAGGCTGCCTCCGGCAGGTTCGCTGTCTCCAGCGTCCCCTGCACGACGTGGAGCCCCCGCGCCTGTGCCTGCTCCACCGCCCAGCGGGAGGGATCCACCCCCCATGCCTCCCAACCGCGGCGAGCCGCGATTTCGACGAAGACTCCTATGTGGCAACCCATGTCCAGCAGCAGGCGCCCATTCGGCGGCCCGGTGAGCCGCTCTAGCGGCTTCAGGTGGCGCTCAAAGGTCAACACCCGCCCCTCGCGTTCCTCCACGTAAAGCGGGTCCTCGACAGCCTGATAGGTATTAAGAATGTCGTGGTGATCTAGACGAGGATTGGTGTAGACCAGGCCACACCGACGACATTGGACGATGGTATGGTGCCGTCCATAGCCGCTATTAGTGCAGGCGAAGGCCGACCAGTCCTTCACGGTGGAGTTTTCTCGGATGGTGCAGGGATAACGCAGGATCGCGTCATCGGCTCCGCAAAGGTTGCAGCACACGTACTCCATCAGACCTGCTTTCCTTTCAGGCGCGCCCAGGCTAATCGCAGCACCGTCTCCAGCGCTTTGACAATCTCATTCCTCGAGACCTTCGATGTGCCCAGACGGCGGTTCTCAAAAACGATGGGCACCTCCCCCACCCGCCAGCCGCGCCGTTGCACCCGGTAGAGCATCTCAATCAAGAAAGAGTAGCCACTAGCCTTGATCTCGTCCAAGTCCATCCCCTTCAGCACCTCGCGGCGGTAGCAACGAAATCCAGCCGTCGTATCGTGGGCTCGCAGACCAAGCATCGTGCGGGCAAAAGCATTGGCCCCCCAACTGAGTAATTTGCGGTCGAAGGTACAGCCGCTGGTCCCGCCGCCCCGCACGTAGCGCGATCCGACGACCAGATCGTAGCCCTGGCCGATCTTGTCCACCATAGCCGGGATGTAACGTGGGTTGTGGGAGAAATCGGCATCCATCGTGCAGATGAGGTCGGCCCCCTCGTCCAGCGCCCGCCTAAAACTAGCGCTGTAGGCTGTGCCCAGCCCCAGTTTACCAGCGCGGTGGATAACCTTCACCCGCCCATTGCTCTCCGCCGCCAGCCGATCAGCAATCGCGCCGGTGCCATCGGGCGAGTTGTCGTCCACAACGATGACGCGCACTGCCAACAGCAGTGCGAGCAATTGTATCACCAGTGATTCGATGTTCTCCCGTTCGTTGTAAGTGGGTACGATAATCGTTACTTGCAAATTCGCCTCCAGCATTCCTTCGATCCCACACACAGATGGCGCGTATTGTAACCCTGTTAGAGGTATCCCGCAAGGTCACTCGATACTGGGATTTCATAGTAGATCAATTATAGGTATCTTCTCAATATCTTGGAGCAGGGGCAGCGTAGGGCGGTTTTGCTAACCGCCATAGGGTCGGATAGCAAATCCGACCTACTGCCGCCCCAGCTTTTTGAGAAGATACAATTATACAATGCCGGGCGCTGGACGCTGGTCACTGCCTCCTGCTTACCGCAGACAAGCGATGCGAGACACCCAGATTTGCATACTAGGTGAAGATAGGGTATCATAGCGCCATCACATGCAGAACAAGGAGGCACTCATGAGCAAACAGTTGGACCGTACCTATCGCAAGATCGTCAACGCCTGGTGTATGTACGATTGGGCTAATAGCGCCTACGCCACGACGGTGATGGCCGCCATGCTGCCACCCTACTTCAGCAGCGTGGCGCAGGAGGCCGGCTTTACCGGGACGCAGGCTTCCAGCATGTGGGGCTACGTGACCTCACTGACGATGCTGGTCATCGCCCTCATATCCCCTGTTCTGGGAGCCACCGCTGATTACACCGGCTCCAAGAAAAAGTTCATGTTTGGCTTCTTCGTCGTCGCCGTCGCCTTCACCTCACTCCTGGTGTTCATCGGCACAGGCGACTGGCTGTTGTGCCTGATCTTCTTCGCCCTGGCCGGCATCGGCAACGCCGGAGCGAACGTTTTCTACGACTCGCTGCTCCCGCACGTGGCCCATCCTGACGAGATTGACCAGGTCTCGGCCAAGGGGTACGCGCTGGGCTACCTGGGCGGGGGGCTGCTCCTGGTCGTAAACCTGCTGATGTTCACCAAGCCCGGCTGGCTCGGCATCCCCAGTGAGGAATGGGGCGTGCGCCTCTCCTTCCTCAGCGTGGGCATCTGGTGGGTAGTATTCTCCATACCGATCTTCCGCCACGTGAAGGAACCACCCCGTTCGAGCGACTACGTGGCGACGGTCAATCCGGTGCGGGCGGGCTTCCAGCGCCTGGGCCGCACCTTCCGCGACCTACGCCGGTACAAGCAACTACTCCTGTTCCTCGTCGCCTTCTGGCTCTACGCGGATGGCATCGGCACGATTATGAAGATGGCTACCATCTACGGAACGGAGATCGGCATCGGCATGACCGACCTGGTAGGCGCACTGTTGATGACGCAGTTCGTGGGCGTCCCGTTCACCTTCCTCTTTGGATGGCTGGCCCGGAGACTGGGCACCAAGCCCCCCATCTTCCTGGCGTTGAGCATCTACGTACTCGTCTCCATCGGCGGCTACTTTATGGCAGAGGCATGGCACTTCTGGCTGCTGGCCTTCATGGTAGGATTGGTGCAGGGGGGCAGCCAGGCACTCAGCCGCTCCCTCTTCGGCTCAATGACCCCCAAAGCACGGAGCGCCGAGTTCTTCGGCTTCTTCGACATCAGTTCCAAGTTCGCCGGCATCGCCGGGCCACTGCTCTTCGGCGTGGTCGGCCACTTGACCGGCACCAGCCGCCTCAGCATTGTCTCGCTGGTTATTTTCTTCGTGGTAGGGATGCTGTTACTGCGTCTCGTGGACGAGAAGGAAGGCATCCGCGTGGCGGAGGAGGAGAACAGAGCAGCGGGGCTGGCGTAGCCTCGCCCCTACAACTCTGCAGCAAGTGGTAACTGCACCACGAATCGGCTTCCCGGGCAGGTCTCCTCGTCGTAGCCAGGGCTTTCAGCCCAGATGCGCCCGCCGTGGGCCAGCACCGCCCCCCGGGCGATGGCAAGCCCCAGCCCCGGCCCACCGCCCTTGAAGGTGACTGTCCCTGAGGAGTGGAGCGCCACCTCCCCGGTACGGTAGAACTTCTCGAAGACCAGGTCCAGGTCTTGCGGCGCGATGCCGATGCCTGTGTCCTCCACGGCCACCTCGACGCACTGGCCCAGGTCGGGCATCTCCACTGTCCGGCCGACCACCGTGACCCGCCCCCCGTCCGGCGTGTACTTGATCGCGTTACTCACCAGATGGTAGAACACTTTGTACAGCAGGTCAGGGTCGCCTGAGCAGATGGGCAGATCCTCCAGCCCCACCAACTCCAGGGCCAGGTTCCGCTCCTCTATTGCCCCCTCGAACTGCAATTGGATGCCCTCGAAGATGACCGGGATGCCCACTGGACTGCGGATGATCTGAAGCCCGCCCGTCATCAACCGCGAAACGTCCAGGATGCTGTTGAACACCCGGTGGAGCCGTTCCGTACTCGCCACCACTCCCTCTACCAGTACCCGCAGTCCGGGGATCCCCTGTACCGTGGGATTGTCCTGCATCATCTGGGCATATCCCAGCAGGGAGGCCACAGGTGTACGCAGTTCGTGAGCCGATACCTGGATGAAATCGGACTTAGTCCGGTCCAGCCGCTCCAGTTTCCGGAGTGCCCTGGTCAGTTCCTCGTTGGCCTGACTCAACTCAGCGATGGATTGCTGGTCGGCGTCCCGCAGGCGACCGGTCACACGGACCAGGATACGGACGCCCAGGGAGGGACTACGCCCCAGGACAGTCAGGAAGGGCTCCTGGCCGATCTCCAGGACGGTGGTAGGCTCGGCAGCGCGGACGGTGGCAGTGCGGACGCCTTCCTGGAGGATGGCCATTTCGCCGAAGAGCTCACCTGGCCCCGCTCTGTACAGGTGGCGCTCACTCTCGTCATCCAGTCGTTTGATAACGTCCACGCACCCGTGGACGATAACATAGACGGCGTCACCCGGTTCCCCCTCCTGGCAGATGGCGACGCCAGGAGGAAAGGACCATAAGACTGCCGCCTGGGCCAATTCGTCCAGGTCCTCTTCCGCCAGGCCGAAGAGGACCGGGCGAAGGAATTCCTTGATATCCACCTGTGAAGAGGAGAGTAGGCTATCCATGACAAGTTTGATATAGCGCGGTCCTGGAATCTGCACAACGCTGCACTGTTCAGGGCAACTTCAGTATAGCCCAATCCTGCACGAAAGTCAATTTCATGCATTGTCAAGCCAAGCAGGTTACCTGCGACAACATTAACTTACAATACTTTTCACCTTTCTTGGGTTACAATTCCGTTACAGTGGAATTTCACCACATCCAGCACTGGCGTGTCGTCCCCATTGGAGGTAAGGAGGCTGTGGAACTCCTAGTCAACTCGACCGATCCAGGTGGACGACGGTCGAAGGTGGCGCAGAAGTGTCGGTGGGCACCGTATCTGTTGGCTCCGGCGTAGCAGTTGGCGAGATGCCCGCATCGTGGGACATGGTAGCGCCTGCGAGTGACGCGGCCTGGGTGAGTTGTTCGTTGGTCACTTCGACCCCGAGCAGGTAGGCCTCGCCCAGATCGGCCCCGCTCAGGTTGGTCTTGCACAGGTTGGCCCCGCTCAGATCAACCTTGCGTAGATCGGCCCCGCGCAGGTCGGCCCCGCTCAGGTCGGCCTCGCTCAGTTCAGCCCTGCGCAGGTTGGCCCCGCGCAGGTTGGCCCCGCGCAGGTCGGCCACGCTCAGGTCAGCCTCGTATAGGTTGACCCCGCTCAGGGAGGCCCCGATCAGGACGGCCCCGCGCAGGTCAGCCTCGTACAGGTTAGCCCCGCTCAGGTTAGCCCCGCTCAGGGAGGCCCCGATCAGGGAGGCCCAGGACAGATCGGCCCCGCTCAGGTTGGTCACGTGCAGGTTGGCCCCGCTCAGGTCGACCCCGATCAGTCTGGCCCCGATCAGGTCGGCCACACTCAGGTCGGCCCCGCTCAGGTCGGCCACGCCCAGGTCGGCCCCGCTCAGGTTGACCCCGCTCAGATTGGCCCCATTCAAGTCCAAGCCGATCAAATCAAGATCGCTCAAATCAAGCCCTCTCAAACGGGGGTGATCGCCAGCACCAATCAAGGCCAGCACCAGTTCCTTTCGTGTTATCTCTGCCATATCGTGTTACCTCCTGGCTGTGTCTTCGTCATCACCAGCGCACCCAGGCCCTGGCCGCCGGCACTATCAGACCGACGATCACCGCGCCTGTACTCAGTTATCGCGCAGCCATCGCACCGCTCCCACCGCTGGTACACACCGCCTTGGGCCCCTCGAACAGTATAGCCCAACCTTGCGCGGAAGTCAAAACTTTGCAGCACCCCGGGTCTTCGGGGTCGCCAGAAAACCGGGCAGGGGGCGGCGGCTAATCGCCTCCTCTCACACCACCGGACGCGCGGGGCCGCACCCGGCGGTTCGTCAAGCAGAACGCAGTTGAGGGAACACGCCGCTCCGTTACCCAACCGTAACTCTCCCTTAACTTACAGACACAGCCAATGGAGGTATAATGGAGACGTTAACGGGCGGGTGCAGCCGAGCGCAAGAAGCGCCATCTACCGCTGTGTTCGGCCTTTTTGTGTTCCCTGGGAGAACAGAATGAAACCCGACGTACGTATCCTGGTGGTGGACGACAGCCGGCCCATGCGGGAGTTCATCGTCCAGATCATCGCAAGCCGGGAGGGATTCGTCACACTGGAGGCATCTGACGGCGCTGAAGGGCTGGAGATGGCGCTGGCCGATCCCCCAGACCTGATCCTGCTCGACATGGAGATGCCGCGCCTCAATGGCTTTCAGGTCGTGGACGCCCTCCGCGCGCAGCAAGCCAACATCCCCATCATCCTGATAACCTCCCACGGTTCCGAGGCCATCGCCGTGGAGGTCTTCCGCAAGGGGGTGAAGGACTACCTGATCAAGCCCTTCACCGCCGAGGAGATGTACGCCGCCATTGAGCGGGCCCTCACCGAGGTCCGCCTGCGGCGGGAAAAGGAAGCCCTCACCCAGCACCTGACCGCAGCCAACCAGCAGTTGCGCCGCAGGGTGCAGGAACTGGACACCTTGTACCGCGTGGGAAAGTCAGTCACCTCCCTACTCTCCAGGGACCAGTTGCTGGAGCGGATTCTGGACGCCGTCTTCTACGTCATTGGGGCTGAGGAGGCAGCGCTGATGCTGATGGACGAGGAGAGCGGTACGTTGCGGACGGAACTCCACCGTCAGCGGGTGTCCGGGGAACTGCACCAATTGGCACACCGCAGCGCCGAGGAACTGGCGTCCGATGCAGCCCGCAAGGAGCATGCCACTGCCACCGGGGCCATGCTCTCTGCGCCTCTTAAGGTGGGCAACAGGGTGATCGGGGCGCTGGGTGTGGGTAACCGCGTGAGCACCCGGCCCTTCTCCGGGCACGACCGGCAGTTGCTGCGGGCCCTGGCCGACTACGCTGCCATCGCCATCGAGAACGCGCGCCTCTACGAGAAGGTGCGCCAGGCCGACCGGGCTAAATCGGAGTTCGTCTCCTTCATGGCCCACGAACTGCGCACGCCGATGACCTCTATCCGTGGCTACGCCGATCTGCTGGCGAAGGGCACTGTCGGCCCGCTGACGCCGCAGCAGGAGGAGTTCGTCTGCACCATCCTCAGCAACGCGGAGCGGATGCAGGTTCTGGTCTCCGACCTGCGGGACATCTCCCGTATCGAGATGGGCCAGTTACGACTGGAGGTGAAGCCGGTACGGCTGGCGGAATCGCTGGAGAACGGACCGCAGGCCACCCGTGGGCAGATCGAGGCCCGGTCGCAGCAATTGACGGTGGAAGTGCCGGAGAATCTGCCGCTAGTCCACGCCGATCCGGCGCGGCTGGCACAGATTCTGATCAACCTGCTCAGCAACGCCTACAAATACACTCCCGAGGGAGGGCACATCCGCGTGCGGGCCTGGCTGCAGGACGGGCACGTCCACTGTGCCGTGTCCGACACCGGCGTTGGCATCTCCCCGGAGGACCGGGCGAGGCTATTCACCAAGTTCTTCCGCTCCGAGGACCCGGCGGTGCAGGAGATGCCTGGGACGGGGCTGGGGCTGTGCATCGTCAGGAGCCTGGTGGAGCTCCAGGGTGGGGAGATTGAGGTGGAGAGCCAGCCTGGGAGGGGAACGACCTTCGCGTTCACCGTGCCGGTCGCCACGACAGAGTGATGACATAGCGCCCCCCAGTTACTTTGCGCGTTCAAGCAACTCGAAGTACTCCTCCCGTGTCATTCCCACTGTGCGCATGTTACTCTTGATCACCGTGACAGTGATTCCCTTGTAGCGCGGGATGACCACGGGACGCCGAGCGCGGGGGTGTCGGTAGATCAGATGATCGCCCTTCTGGCGCATAAAGACACAGCCGTAGGCTTCAAAGATGCGCACCTGTGTCCGCCAGTCGGTAGGAATAATGCGGGGCATCAAGCAACCTGGAGGGACACTTGAAGCGGAGCGATGGCAACCAGATGGCGGGCAGGTTCCTGTACCGTCCCGTCGAGGGCATATCCGGCCTCGGCGAGCACTTCCCGAAGCGTCCCCATCTCCGCCGTCTCCTCAAGGAAGATTTCGATGACCTCGCGCAGATTGCGCCGGGCCTCCTCGACAGTGTGACCACACGTCGCCAGGTCTAACTCCGGGCAGTAGGCCGTGTACATATTGCCTTCCTGCCAGATCGTGCCCACGAACTGTAATGTCCTGCTCGCCATCGTTCTCTCCTCCATCGGGGTTGTCTCCATTCTAGCACACAACAACTACAGCGTCAAACCACCCCGATTGGACAAACCCGGCAAATCCGAGTAAACTATCCCCCAGCGTTCGCGCACCGCCAACCGCGCAAGGAGGTCCACGACGAGCAGGATGAACCACTGCCCCAGTTGCGGCCGGTATGTCGGGCCATGCGAGGCCTGCCCCTACTGCGGCGCTCGCCTGACTGGGCGCACCCCCATCCGCGTCGTCAAGATCGCCGCCATCCTGCTCGCCACCGTGGGGCTCATCGCCCTTTGGTTCGCCGCCACCCACGCCGAGGTGCCGCGCGTCATGATCGGGCAGGCCGGCGCGACGATGAACATGGCCTACGTGCGCCTCCAGGGCCGCTGCACCTGCGCCCCCACCTACGACCCCGAAAGCGAGTATCTGAGTTTCTGGATTGAGGACGACACAGGCGAGATCCACGTCTCGGCCTACCAGGCGGAGACACGCGCGCTCATCGAGCAAGGAAGTATACCCGCGCTGGGCGACCTGATCGAGGTGGCAGGCACGCTGCGCGTGCGCGAGGACTTCCTGTCGCTCACGGTCAACGTGCCCGAGCAACTGGAGATCACCCGCGCCGAGCCAGCGGACCGCGACATCGGCACCATCGCGCCGGAGGACCAATACCTGCGCGTGCGGGTGCGCGGCCAGGTACGCAGCATCTACGAGCCCTACCAGGGATTGACGCTGATCACCATCCGCGACAGTACCGGCTCCATCCCTGTCGCCGTGAGCGATGACCTCGTCGCGCTCAGCGGCATATCCCCCACCCTCCCGGCGGGCCAACCCGTCGAGGTCGTGGCAGCCGTCTCGCTCTACGGCGACACGCCACAACTCGTCCCCGCCTCCGCCGCCGACGTCGTGTCGCTCAGCCAACCGGTGCCCATCGCTGTCGAGAAGCGGATCGGCGAACTGGCCACGGCGAACGCCGGCCAACTGGCCGTCGTGCGCGGCACCGTCACCGAGGTACATCCCTTCTCCTCCGGCGTCAGGCTCACGCTGGAAGATGAGACCGGCGCGATCGTCGCGCTCCTGTGGCAAGATATCTACGACGGGATGCGCAATGGGCCCAAGCCAGATGTAGGTGTGGAGGTCCAGGTGCAGGGGGAGGTCTCCCAGTACCAGGGCGAACTGGAACTCGTGCCCGAACTGGCCCGGGACGTGCAAGTGCTCGTCCCTGCCCCCTACCTGCCTGATCCTACACCCATCGGCACGCTGACAACCGCTGACGCAGGCCACTGGGTGGCGGTACGCGGGACGCTCGGCGAGCCGGAGGTCTACCAGGCCGGCATCAAGTTCACGCTTGACGACGGCACGGGGCAAATCGTGCTCCTGATGTGGGACGACGTCTACGAGAGTGCACCGGAGGGACTGGGGGGCGGCGCGCAGGTCGTCGTGACGGGCCAGGTGGCGGAGTACCAGGGTGAACTGGCGCTGACCGAACTCATCGCGGGCAAGATGCACGTGATCAGCACAGGCGAGGCTCCGCCGCCGACAGAGACGCCGCAGCCAACCGGCACCCCCACGCCCGAACCCACCCTGAAACCGACCGGCACGCCCACACCAAGGCCCACCCCGACGCCGGTGGTCGAACTGACGCCTATCGGGACTATCACCACCGGCCGCGTCGGCGAGGAGGTGACGGCGGAAGGCACGGTGGTCAGCACGGCCAGTTTCCCGGCCGGCTTCAAGTTCACCCTGGATGACGGCACGGGGCAGATCGTGCTCCTGATGTGGCACGAGGTCTACGACGACTGCTGGGATGCGCCGGAGATCAACCTGGGCGCAAAAGTGCGCGCCACCGGCGAGATCAGCCAGTACGAGGGGGAATTACAGATCCAGCCAGATCTCGGCGGGGACGTGAAGGCCATCGAGGGCGCAATCGCCTGGGCACCACCACGTGAGATCGGTTCGCTCACGGGCGACGAGGCAGAGCAGCGCGTGATGATCGAGGGGGAGGTCACACACGTGGAGGGATTGCGCAGCGCGGTGAAGGTATTCGTGAGCGACGGTACTGGCGAAATCCTCGTCTTCGTATGGCGCAACGTCCTCGACTGCATCGTGGACAACACGGGGCTGGGCACGCCGGGCAGCCGTGTGCGCGTCGTCGGCACAGTGGGGGTATACAAGGGCAACCTGCAGGTCATGCCGACATTGCCGTATGACGTGACGGTATTGGAGATGCCGTAGCAGGGGGGCCAGAGAGCACGACGCAGGATGCAATAGGAGGGCACTCATGGCTACCATCGCACCTCTGCTCTGCGCTGTCGGCGGCGCCTTGGTCGCGTCGGTACTGGCGGTCGTGCCAGCGCTGCACATCTACAACGTCGCCGGATTCATCATCATGGCCTGGGCCACGCTGGGCAAGGTGGAGAACGGTGTGCCGCCGGAACTCCTGGCGTTTTTCTTCCTGGGTATGATCACCAGTTACGCGATGCTGAACACTATCCCCAGCATCTTCCTGTCGGCTCCCGACGATTCCACCGTCTTCGTAGTGCTGCCGGGGCAGAAGTACCTCCTCCAGCGGCGCGGGTACGAGGCGGCGGTCTTGACCGGACTCGGGGGGCTGGGCGGCATCGCGGTGCTGGCGCTGCTGACGCCCGTCGCCTCGTCTCTCTTCCCGGCGCTGCGGGCCATCCTCCAGCCCCACCTACACTGGATTCTGTGGACGGTGATTGCTTACATGCTCATCTCCGAGTGGCCCAAGGGCTCCGACCGCGCCCCGGCGGGCTGGCGCCGCTGGTGGGACGGCTGGAAGAGCCTGACGGCCGGGCTCATCACCTTCCTGCTTGCGGGCCTCTTGGGGTTCATCCTGCTCTACCGCAGCCTGGTCCCGGTGACGGTCGCCTATCAGAACCTGCTCCCGGCCTTCGTCGGCCTCTTCGCCGTGCCCTGGATTCTGCAGAACATTCTCTCTCGGGTCGAGCTGCCGGAGCAGCACATCGCCAGGACAATAGACGCCCCACCATGGCTTTTAGTGCGCGGGACACTCGCGGGCACGCTGGGCGGGCTTTTCGCTGCCTTCTTCCCAGTCGTGACTGGCGGCATCGGCGGCTTCATCGCCGCTCACGCCACCGCCCAGCGGGACGACCGGCTGTTCATCATCTCACAGGGAACCTCCAAGGTAGTATACTACGTGGGCGGCCTTCTGCTCTTCTTCGTGCCAGGGCTGCACCTGACCCGGGGCGGGATGGCGTGGATGCTGAGCAGTCTGTGGTCATCCTACACGCCGCAGACCTACTACCTGGCGGTGGCAGCGGTGGTCCTCACCGGCGCCATCTCGTTCTTCCTGCTCCTGCTGATGACCCGCGTGGCGATTAAACTGGTCAGCAAAGTGCACTATCGCTGGATCAGCCTGGGCACGCTGGTTGTGCTGCTCACCATCGTCGTCGGGATGACCGGCTGGGGGGGCTTGCTCATCTGCGCCGTCGCCACCGGTATCGGCCTCATCCCGGTACTCTGGGGCTCCCGCCGGGTGAACTGCATGGGCGTCCTGCTGCTCCCGATCGCGCTGAACATGGTGGGGATGGGCGGCGTGATCGCGGGATGGCTCGGACTGGTGGAATGAACAATAGGCGATGAGATAGACCACGTCGCCGCGCCACTCCAGCCGCAACGGCTCCACGCAGCGCGTGGTGCGATGAGCCCGGCCGGCAGTGTAGTACTCGATCTCTACGGTGGCGCGTTCCCGGATGGCGGCCTCCAGCGATTCCAGCAACGGGCCGGTCGCTTCGGGCAGATGATCCTCCATCTCCAGCGGGGCAGCGCGGTGCAAGGCTTCCAGTGTCCGCTCGACCGTTCGGTCAACAGCGTCGCGCAGGGGGAGGGGCAGCCCCTCGTTCCAGCGGCGGGCCAGCGCGTAGGCGGGCCGGGTGGGAAGGCCCAAGGTGTCGGCCAGGTGACCGTAGACACGCAGGGCGGTGGCGATGGCGGCGCGTTCGGCCTGGCCCTCGCCCCCCGGCCCCCTCTCCGCCCCCCCTCGGTCCCCCCCAACTCTGGGGGGGAGGGTGGGAGAGGGGGAGTCAACGGCGGGCAGGTCAAGGCGAGGGATAATGGAGCGGCGGGCCAGGCGGCGCAGGAGCGCGTCCAGCCGGCCGGCGCGCACCTCAATGGTGCGGGCGTTGAGTGTCTTGCCCAGCGTCTCGCGGATGCGACGCTGGCTGGCGAGGTCGCGCAGTAAGCCTGGGTCGCGGGTCTGGAGCAGGACGACCTGGCGGATGGTGACGCGGTCGAATTCGTCCGCCCAGCGGTAGAGGGTGCCCAGGGGTAGGACGGGCAGCGGTTCGCCGGAGGCCCGTTCGAGGAAATTGACCACGCCCTCGACGGTGTGGCCGCGCTGAAGGGCGCGGAGAAAGCGGGGACGGGTGAGGCAGTAGCGGCCGGGCCCTTCGGCATTGCTCAGGGCGTGCGTAGCGGGAGCAGGTGGTACAACGGCCTCGAGGGCGAAGCGGTCGGGGAGCAGCAGGCCAGCGGGCGCATTGAGGAGAAGAGCCGGCTCCTCAATGGCCTGATCCAGCAGCGGCGCAACGTGCAAGGGGGCCGGGGTGGGATCGGTGGGCCAGACGCCGTCGTCCCGGCCGAGGAGAGCGGCCCCCAGGGGGGTCAACCTAACCCCCTGGCCCCCTTCCCTACCAGGGAAGGGGGAAGAAAGGAGACCGAACCAGGTCAGGGGGCCGGTCAACAGGGCGAGCAGGGTGACGCGGGCGCGATCCTTGAAGCCTGCGCGATCGTCTGGGTCGAGCGCGGTCCAGGCGGCGTAAGTGGTCTGGGGGCGCAGGAGGGCCGGGGATCGTTCTGCCAGAGCGTCAAGCAGGCCAGTGGGGTGGCCCAGAGGGCCAACAGGGCAGGCTGCCAGCGGTTCCAGCAGGGCGTGGAAACGGGCTACCGGGTCGTCGTCCTCCTGGAGGGCCGACAGCCGGTAGCGACGCCAGAGGGCACGGTTGGCGTCGGAGGGTTCGCGCCAGGCGTCCCAGAGGGTACGCAACCGCTGGGGGCGGGGGGCGGCCAGCCACTCCTGCGCGACCAGCGTGGGCTTGAGGTAACCGCCGATGAGTTCGACCAGTCCGGCACGTTCGGCCAGGTAGTGGATGAAGGGGATACGGGCAGCCTGGAGTTCGCTGCGACCGGAGCCTAATTCGTCGGGTGGAGAAATATACGTATTGAGCGCCTGGAGGGCACGGGGCGGCAGCCAGCGGCCGTGGCGCACTCCCATGTCCTGGCGGTTGAGGAGGGAGAGGAAGGCGAACAAGTCGGCAGCAAGGTTGTAGGAAGTGTGGGGGTGTGGGGGTGTGGGAGTGGTAGGGGCCGGGAGGGTGATGGGCAGGTCGAGGTGGGTGGTGAGCGTCTCGTGCAGGTCGTGGGGGAGAAGAACGACGTGGACGGGCCGCTGGCGGGTGCCCAGGTTGAGCGGATAGGCCAGGCCATAGTGGACGACGGTGGCGGCGGGAGAGAGAGGCACGGGCCAGGGAGCCGGCGGGGCGTTAGGATTCCAGGGCCGGTAGGGGTTGAGAGCGCCAAAGCGGGCGACGAAATCGGGCCGGGGGAGGGCGAGGTCGTCGGCCTGGACCAGGGCCCTGAGAGCAGTGCGGGCCTCGGGATTGAGCGCGGCGACGGTCTGCGGGAGATGGGCGTGGATAGCGCCACTCAATCTCTGGGCTATCTCTCGTCTGGGGTAACGATGATGGGCGGGCACGTCGTGAATGGCGGCCAGCGCCGTGAGGGTGCGCCAGGGATAGTGCAGCAGGCAGGAGATGGTATCCATCAGTACCTCCGATTTGACAAATGACACGATACAGTATATAATGGTTATGAGTTGAGGGCAACTGGATGGGCGATGTGTCACAAAACGGGAACATGACCGCATCCATGGATGTACAGAGAGAGTATGCGACCAACCACCATATATGGGGGTCAAAAGCCTGGAAAGAGACCAAGAACCCCCTACATCTGGGGGTGTCACAAAAGCCGGTCCGAAAGCACCTAATCCCCGTAAGGGGACGGAAACCTGGACTCCACTGAATACAATAGTTCCATCGCTCAGAGGTCCGAAAGCACCTAATCCCCGTAAGGGGACGGAAACTCACTATCACGATCGCCGTGATGATAGCGAGGGCTTTGTCCGAAAGCACCTAATCCCCGTAAGGGGACGGAAACCAAGGGATGAACAATCCTCGCACTTCCACCTGCATGCGTCCGAAAGCACCTAATCCCCGTAAGGGGACGGAAACAGTTGATCCCAGTTCGAGGCATCCACCCAAATCGTAAGTCCGAAAGCACCTAATCCCCGTAAGGGGACGGAAACCAATACTCTGTGACATCCATCCCGGCGGGACGGCACGGTCCGAAAGCACCTAATCCCCGTAAGGGGACGGAAACTAAAAATGTCTAAGAGGTTCGTTAGGTTCGTTGTTCGGTCCGAAAGCACCTAATCCCCGTAAGGGGACGGAAACACACAAAACATTGTCCTATCATGCAAATATTCTGTACGTCCGAAAGCACCTAATCCCCGTAAGGGGACGGAAACTTATCAGATCGCTTGGGTGTATTCCTGCTAGTGATATGTCCGAAAGCACCTAATCCCCGTAAGGGGACGGAAACGAAACCAATCCCGGTTACCCACAATATTGTCCCCCAAGTCCGAAAGCACCTAATCCCCGTAAGGGGACGGAAACCGAACGATACACCGCGTCGAGCCTAACCAAACGCTCTTGTCCGAAAGCACCTAATCCCCGTAAGGGGACGGAAACTTAAGCCACCTTGCCACTGAATAGTTTCCTCTTCCGGGTCCGAAAGCACCTAATCCCCGTAAGGGGACGGAAACACAGATCTCACGGGCAAAGCGGGCCGTATCACCCAGGTCCGAAAGCACCTAATCCCCGTAAGGGGACGGAAACTAAAACTCCCCCGCAGAACCGGCAGGTCTTCCTTCTCAGTCCGAAAGCACCTAATCCCCGTAAGGGGACGGAAACTTAGTCCGAGTGCGATCTCCGCAGAGATCGCCAAACGGTCCGAAAGCACCTAATCCCCGTAAGGGGACGGAAACCTGTTACCATCTCAGTCTTCGTCCATGCTTGGCACAGGTCCGAAAGCACCTAATCCCCGTAAGGGGACGGAAACCCACCATTCGCTGGCCGGCCGGCCCAAGTGGAGAAGCCAGTCCGAAAGCACCTAATCCCCGTAAGGGGACGGAAACATCGTGGGCGGAACCGCCTCTTCTGGGACAAGCTGTCGTCCGAAAGCACCTAATCCCCGTAAGGGGACGGAAACAGATACCAAAGCAACCAAGGACCTGCCAGATCCGGCCGGTCCGAAAGCACCTAATCCCCGTAAGGGGACGGAAACTTCCATCTGGCAACTGGGACAAGCGCAATACTGCCTGTCCGAAAGCACCTAATCCCCGTAAGGGGACGGAAACAGGGTGCCAAGATACTGAAAGGAAATCCCACCCCCGTGTCCGAAAGCACCTAATCCCCGTAAGGGGACGGAAACAAGAGTTGCCTCTTCTGGAACCAGCTGGCTCCAGTTGCGTCCGAAAGCACCTAATCCCCGTAAGGGGACGGAAACTCGCCATTCCCCGCGGTCGTAGCGTTAGTATACAACGGTCCGAAAGCACCTAATCCCCGTAAGGGGACGGAAACGAGAACTTGAACCCATGTGGGTCCGTTGCCCCAGTCAAGTCCGAAAGCACCTAATCCCCGTAAGGGGACGGAAACCCACTGGATAACTTCTTCCTCTGGCTGGCGCGCGTCGAAGTCCGAAAGCACCTAATCCCCGTAAGGGGACGGAAACGTTGAGCTTGGTTTCAGCGTGGGCGTGCTGGTCGGCGGTCCGAAAGCACCTAATCCCCGTAAGGGAGGGAAGGACAAACTTTGGTCGGTTACGAGTCGGCCACGAGTCGGTTACGAAAAAACGTAACCAGGTTACGCTTGGGAAGGAGCATCTTCTCTTCGAAGCAGCACCTGAACAACACAAGAAGAAAC
>Ga0307438_1001204_pt1 | contig 16919 bp, 16 predicted proteins | sample SalMarWE160110MG_FD_202144 | JGI IMG/M metagenome (GOLD analysis project Ga0307438, IMG submission 202144) | Salt marsh sediment microbial communities from the Plum Island Ecosystem LTER, Massachusetts, United States - WE1603-110 | ecosystem: Environmental > Aquatic > Marine > Intertidal zone >... | reverse complement strand
TATATCCCGCTGACCAGACATCTACGTGGCCTTGTTCAGCTTCATGCTCGCACCCATGGAGGGCTACAGCGACGGCGTCCTCCGCACCCTCTGCCACAACCACGGAGCCGACCTCACCTTCACCGAGATGGCTCACGTCGAAAGCCTCCTCAAGGGCAACAAGCCGGCGCTCACTAGGATAACGGCCCCCGACTCGACACCCGTCCAGATACAGCTACTGACGGGACGCGAGGACCAGCTTGAACGATTCGTCGACGGCTTCACGCCCTTCCCCGGCTTCAAGGGATTCAACCTCAACCTCTGCTGCCCCAGCAGGGACGTCATCGGACACGGCAAAGGCGCAGCCATGGTCAAGCGAGCCGCCAAGACCCAGAGACTCGTAGCCATCATCCAGGACAACGGGTACCCGGCGTCCGTGAAACTACGGCTAGGCACCAACGAATACGAGAAGAGAAACAGGCTCTACCTGAACAGCCTAGGCGGGGTCGAGGCAGACCTCTTCATAGTCCACGCGAAGACCGCCGCCCAAGAGTCGAGTGAGCCCGAGGACTACTCGGTTTTCCCCGAGTGTGTCGAGGCAGCCGGCGGCGTACCGGTCATCGCCAACGGGGGCGTAGACTCCGCCGAGAAGGCGAGAGCCCTCATGGAGATGGGGGCATCTGGAGTCATGATCGGGAGGGCCGCCCTCCACGACCCCGCGGTCTTCGACGCCTTGAAGAACGAGCTGGGGCTCAACGAGCCGAGGAGGATCGTGCCGAGCATAGGTGAACTGGTGACAGAGTACGATTCACTCCACATGCGCCTCCGCGGCAACGAAAGATACAGGGAAAGCTTTCTCAGGGTCGCCGGGAGAAAGGCTGGGAGTATAACGTACTAGCCGCGCGTGCAGCGTCCCCTGTAACCACGAAAAATCGATCCGTTAAGCCGCCTATAAACAACCCAATTCATAGGGGGAGGGGGGGGGTAGACGAGATAAGGCGAACCGACGCCCCTTCCACCGAAATACGCCCCAGATACACCCCTTTCAGATCAAATCATATACAAAAGTGTCGTCCACCGAACACAAAAACACACCCCAAAAACGCTTATTCCACGTAACAAGGATCAACCCACTCTAACCCCAAACTACAGCACCCCGAGCCCCACGAACATCACCAAGAAGCTCACAGAGGGAGTTACCAGCGGAGGCCAACAGAGAAAGTCAGGCGCTCAACCTTTCCCTATCAGGCTCTCTATCACATCCACCTTCTCCTTCGTCACCCTCTCCAGGTGGTTGTTCGCCTTCTCCAGCTCCTCCAAAGTCAACGAATCCCGGTTATCCCTGATCCAGTCCAGCACCGCCTCTTCCTGGTGACAGTACGTCCTGTACATCAGCTGACACTGAAGCAGGTCCCCAACGTTCCTCTGGATCTCCCTCTGAGGCGAAAACATGTAACTCAGCAGCGACGCACCCAACCCACTCACCCCGAACACCACGGCAAAGAGATCCACGCCCTTATACGCGCTGTAAACCACCCCGTACCCTGCGAACACCACTCCTAGCCCCACCACGACCAGGTTGATCATCTTGTTCGTCTTGAAAGCGTCCTCGAAGTGGCCTATGGTCCTGTAGAACAGGGCGTCCAGCTTGTCCCAGTACTCTTTGGAGTATGTGAACGCAAACAAATCGGGTCTACCCGCGCCCGACGGCGCCTCGTGAGGCCGCGGCGGCGCCGCCTTTACCTTTCTGCCAGTCAAGCCATCGAGACGCCGGAAAACCGGGTCGAACTTCTGGACCTCCTTATCCTCGAGCCCCATCTCCCTGAAAGTGGACACAATGGTCTCGACGTCGGGGGCCGACACCATGTCCAGACACAGCCTCAGCACCGAGTCCGCCTCGGCGAAGGAGATCAGACACCTGTCCCTAACCACGTAGGCGATCTCCTGGACCTCGCCCTCGTCCCCGAGCTCGCCGTTCACGGCCCTCTCGAAGACCCTTCGCTCATCCAGTATCTCACGAAGTTGATGAAGCTGGCCGTCGGTGAGCTTCAGAAAGTCGCTCACACCGCGCTCCCTAGTCCTCTCCCCCATCTCCTCACCCAAATATCATCGCCCACCAACCAATCTAAAGTTTCCCGCATAAGAAAAAAGTCAAACTAAAAAACACATAACTCGAAAACAATGCAGGCTTCTACCTAGACTGGGACCTCGACATCGGCGGCCAAGACGATTTCGCTTACACCAGAAATAACCCCAGAACCCCCAATTTTTCTCATCCAGTCACCATTCAAGCCTAAAAGCCATGACTAGGCTCACACGGAAACACTAACCCACACTGAACGGAAATCAATATATATACCCACATACAACAAATTTCATAGGTGTGTGGGTATAGATGAGCGTCGTGGATCTTGACGACAGAGGCAGGCTAACCCTGCCAAGCGAGGTAAGGAAAACCCTAAAGATAGGAGACCGGGTGCTCCTCATCAACGCGGGAGACCACGTGAAGCTCATCCCCCTCCCCGCCGACCCCTTCGAGACCCTCAACGGCGCCCTCGACATAGACAAACCCTTCACCCAGCTCAGGGAAGAAGCCGAGAAGGCCGCCCAAAGGGAAGCCGGGGAGTAAACAATGCCCCTGCTAGAGAACGACGTCATATTCGCGTACCTGAACACACGCGACAAGAACCACCAAGCAGCCGAAGCCATATTCAACGCGTTAAACCACGGAAAACTACACCTAGACATATCCAGCGTCACCCTGATAGAGCTAGAGCTAATATACAGAAGCCAAGGCATAGAGGAAAAGCTCCTGAACCACCTGGCAGCCCTAACAGCCCTACCCAACATCAGATACGTCCCCCTGACCCCCGACCTCGTCCTAGCCAGCGTCTACCTCCGCCAAACACTGGACTTGACCTTCTTCGACAGCCACTACGCCGCCACGGCCCTCAAACTAGACCGACAAATAATAAGCACAGACAGAGCCTACGACACGGTCCCCGGCATCACGCGAACAGATCCAAAGAAGTATCTCTGAGCCACCGAACCAATAACAACCACCCAACCTATACCTTACTAGCCAACTTACTCGACAAGAAATTCAACCTCAAACCCCCCAAAAACAGGACAATAAAAAACCAGTCACACAATAAAGACTCGGCTAAAAAACAGATCTGACCCCCCGCAGGATCAAACCAAAGAAAAAAAACCCCGTAATACCAGGTAACACGACACAACGAGGAGGCTACCGCTCAACCCCGTCCGCGAAGACATCCGGATCGTTACCAAGAAAAATGGGGTTACCCCGGCCACAAACCCCACACTCAAAATCATCATACCTCAGACTAGCCCCACACTCACAAACAGCCCAGATCTGAGCCCCACAGTTAGGACAGTACCGCGCACCAGTCTTCGGGTGAGGCCCCCCACTCAAAACCCACCTGATAGCCGTCTTACAATACGCACAGTGACCCTGACGGATAACAGACTCCACAACGATTTATCCTCACCAGAAGATAAAAACTCATCCCCTACCCGAAAGCTCACACGCCCGACAGAGATCACCCCTAGCCGGACGCCCACAGACCCTACACCGCCCCACAACCCCGCCACCACCCCTGCCACGGATCTTCAACCCAGTCCGGTAGACGGTGAACTTCGTACCGGGGTGACTGACCTCCATACGGTTAAGAAACCTCCGCACATCAGACCTCATAGCCTCCTCCGCGTAGGGGCAGGGCAGGCTCTGAAACTCCAGGCCGTTGACGTAGGCGTAGAACGTGGTCTCCCTCTCAGGCACCTCGCAAAGCGGCTTCACCCTCCGCACGAACCCCTCCAGGCTCCGGCCCCCGGGGTGGAACCCGTCGATCCTCACCACGTCCCCCCGGAGCACGTTCATGAGCACGCCCTGGGCCACGTCGTCCAGGTTATGCCCCGTCGCCAGCCTATCCGCGTCCACCGCCTTAGCCGCCTCGTCCAACGCCCTCCGCCGAAGCACGCCACAGTAACTGCACGTCCCCAGCTCCCGGTCCCGCGCCGCGATCTCGTCCATGGTCTCACCGAAGAGCTCCCCGAACCCCACCCTATGCAACTCCACCCCAAGCTCCCTGCAGCTCTTCTCAGCCAGCGAGAGAGCCTCGTCCCTGTACCCAGTGACCCCCTCGTCCACGCATACCGCCACCAGCTCGGCGTAGGGCCTATCCCTCTCCAGCTCGTCGAGGAGCCTGAGCAACGTGAGGCTGTCCTTCCCCCCGCTTACCCCCACAGCGATCCTGCTGTCATACTCGAACATGTCGTACTTGCCCACGGTCTTCTTGACCCTCTCCAGCAGGGACTCGTTGAAGCACGCCCCGCAGAGGCGCTCCCCCGAGTAGGGCCGGTAGTAGATGGAAGGCGCCTCACGGCACCTGGTGCAGATGGGTGTCAACGCGTTCAACGGACACTCATCTCAGCGCAATAAAAACCATGCCTAGCCGCCGTGCGTCACCGGCAACAGGACCAGCGTGGAGCCGTCACCTATCGGCGTCATAGGCCCCTCCAGGTTAGACGCCTCGACGCCGTCCACAAGCACCAGCGCGTTGGGCGCGTAGCTGTCCACAACCCTGTCCACGAGCACATCCCCTAGACCCGGAACCCTCTCGACCAGCCTATCGACCACGTCAACCAGCCTGGAGCCTTCCTCGACCTCGATCACCAATCCGGTCGAACCGGCGGCCTCCCTGAACACCCCGATCAGCCTAACCTCCACACGCATAGCCGCAGACCATCCACTCACATGGGGACGCCCCATATATACTCTGAGCTTGCTTACCCCCCTCGTAACGTCTGTGCCCTCGCCGTCGCTCCCGTCCGCCTTTGGACCGGGTCCACGTTCCAGGCGAGGGTCAGTGCAGTCGTCGCTCAGAGTCAGGCGCTCGTGTCTATCTCTACCTCTCCCGCAGCGGTTATGGTGGCCTTGGCGTGGCGTAGAGCCCAGCAGCTTATGACGACGCCGACGGGCAGTGAAGCCGGGTGCCTCGCCGCCATCTCGATGTGCACGTCCAGGACGCTGGGCCCCTCACCGAGGCCCATGGCTCCTATGCCGAGCTCGTTCAGCTTCACCAAAAGCTCCTCCTCCATCTCGGCGACCCGGGGGTCGCTGCTCCTCACCTTGAATGGCCTGAGCAAAGCGTTCTTAGCGATCTTCATGCATGCGTCCTCTCCGCCACCGACCCCGACGCCGACGAAGTAGGGCGGGCACCCGAGGCTCCCCGCCTGGGCCACCGCCTCAACCACGAACTGCTTGACGCCCTTGAACCCGAGGCCCGGCTTGAGCATCCTGTGGGCAGCCACGTTGCTGCTTCCCCCGCCCTTGGGCATGGCGACCAGCTCCAGCTCGTCCCCAGGCACCATGTCTATGTATATAATCGGGACGTAGCCGTTGAGGCCCACGTTGTTCCCCGTGTTACCCTTGAACATGTCCACCGCGTTGGGGCGCAGAGGCACCTCCTCTGTGGCCCTCTTGGTGGCCTCCACCAGCAACTCCTTGAGCCGGGACCGCAGCGGGAAACCGTCACCCACCTTGGCCATGAAGGCCACGATCCCCGTGTCCTGGCACATGGGCCTGCTTTCCCCGCGCGCGATCCTGACGTTCTCAAGTATGTTGACCATCTGGGATCTGCCGACGGAGCCCTCCGTCTCCCCCATGAGGCGGTCCATCTCCTCCACGTACTCCACGGGGAGCTCGGTCGCCGCTATCCTTAGAAGCTCCACGGCCGTGTCCTCGACTACCTTCTCGATCATCGCTATCCCTCCATCTCCTCGATCAACCGGTCACGTATATCCGCGATCTTGGCGCCCACGTCCGCGGTCAGGTTACCGCCATGGGTGTCTATGGTGACTATCATTGGACCGAAGTCCTCGACGTCGTACACCCAGAGACACTCCGGCATGCCAAGCTCCTCCAGCCAGAACACGTCCCTCACCTTCTTTATTCCCTGCGCCGCCAGCAGCGCGGCTCCGCCTGTGAATGCACCGTAGACGCATCCGTACTCCTGGCACGCCTTAGAGGTACGCTCGCCCATGCCCCCCTTACCGATTATGACGGCTGGGCGGTACACCTCGATGAACTCGTCCTGGAAGATCTCCATGCGCGCGCTCGTAGTCGGCCCGGCGGCGACGACCCTCCACTCCCCTTCATCGTCCTTCTTCATTATGGGCCCGCAGTGGAAGACCCCGTTTCCCTTGAAGCCCACCGGCGGGGACTCTCCCTTCTCGTGCAGCTCCAGCGCCTTCAGGTGAGCCTCGTCCCTCGCCGTTATCACGGTGCCTGTCACGTATATGAGGTCCCCCGCCACGAGTTTTCTTATCTCCTCATCGGGGACCGGTGTCTTGAGATGATACTCCATATCTATGCCTCAATGATAGTTGCGGCTACCGTTTTTTAGATTTATCATGCAGGAAGTCAGCACAGCAGCCCGTACAGGTTGAGGGCGATGAGCCAGACGCCGATGAGGATTCCCAGCCACTTCCTCGGTATCTTGCATACAAGGTAACCTGAAACGGGGGTGAGAATCAAGCCCCCTAGTATCATGGGTATCGTCAGGTTCCACATGAACTCGTCGAAGCCTATGGTGAAGCCGAAGGTGATCACCGCCGCCAACGATACAAAGGGCTCCGTGAACTCTATGGTGCCGACGGCCTTCTTGGGGTCCGAGCCGGACAGGATGAGGCTTGGTGTCCCTATTGGCCCCCAGCCGCCTCCTCCTAGCACGTCGATGAAACCCGCGACGAAGCCCAGCGCCATCGCCTCCTTGTCATTGAGCTTCACCTTCCTTATGCGATATTTTACGGTGTGACGGTACAGCACTATGCCGCCCATAAGAATCAGTATTACTCTGACGATCGGTTTGGCCGAGGAAAGGCTCATCCGGCTGAGGACAGAGGCGCCTAGCACCGCGGAGAGGACGCCGGGTACGGCCATTCTGAGCCAGATCTCCTTGTCCACGTTCCCCAGCTTGTGGTGTATCACCGCTGAGAAAAGGTCGACCACGGCCTCAGCCGCGTGGACCGATGCGCTGGCGACCGCGGGTGTTATCCCGAAGGTCATTAGTACGGTGGAGGAGGTCACCCCGAAACCCATTCCAAGGGTGCTGTCCACGAATCCGCAGATTAGACCAACCAGTACGTATACTAAAGACATTTTGAGGCCCCCACAAACCAATCAACAACCAATAGTGTATGGATTGGGTATTGGTGTTTCATCATTTCTTGGGGAAAGGAAGCAACATAATATTATAATGTTTTTGGTTGTAATCCAATATACATCCAATATAGTTGAATCGTTTCGATGGCCAACAACCCTCGAAAAGCATAAAATCCGCCATTGAAAATGGTTAGGGATGTCGTACCCTAGGTCGAATCTAATTCTCCGAATGGACCCCGAGAACAAGCGGTTCAAGGATCGGGTGACGGAGCTGAGCGGAGAAAACGTTGACCTCTGCTTCCAGTGCGGCGCCTGCAGCTCCGGGTGCCCCATGACACAGGAGATGGACCTTCTGCCAAGCAAGATAATAAGGATGGTGCAGCTGGGGCTCGAAGAGGCCCTGGAGTCCAATACCATATGGGTCTGCACAACTTGCTTCAACTGCGAGGTCCGGTGCCCCCGAGGGATAGACATAGCCAACGTCATGGAAGCCTTGAGGCAGCTCGTTCTACGCAAGAAGTATAACAGGGTGAGCCTTGACGAGCTTAGCCCAGAGGAACTCAGAGACCTGCCCCAGATAGCATTAGTGTCTAACCAGAGGAAGCTCACCGCATGACGAGACTGGCTTACTACCCCGGATGCACTCTGAAGACGAAAGCCAAGAACTTCGAGGACTCCACCCTGGCCACGGCCGAGAAACTGGGCATTGAGCTGGTGGAGCCTGAGAGGTGGAACTGCTGCGGCACCGTCCACTCGCTATCCACGGACGACGTGATGCACCACCTGGCCCCTGTGAGGAACCTCCTGAGGATGGAGGAGCTCAGAGACGCGGGGAAGGTGGACTCGAGGCAGGTCGTCACCCTCTGCGCCATGTGCTACAACACGCTGAAGCGGAGCAACACGGTGTTCAACACGGACAGCGACCGGAGAAAGAAGATCCGCGACAACATGTACAAGGAGGAAAAAGAGTACAGCGGCAACGTCGAGGTTGTCCACTACCTTGAGACCCTGCGGGAGATGGGGTGGGACAAGGTCAAGGAGGCCGTGGTGAAGCCCCTGACCGGCTTGAAGGTCGCCCCGTACTACGGCTGCCTCCTGCTCCGCCCCAGAGGCACAGGGATCGACGACACGGACAACCCCACCATAATGGAGGACCTGTTGGAGGCGCTGGGAGCCGAGGCGGTGGGCTTCGCGTACAGCCAGAAGTGCTGCGGCAGCTACAACACCGTCCACATGAAGGACGTCGTCGCCGACCTAGCGTACAAGATACTCAACCATGCAGCGGAGGAAGGCGCCGAGATGCTGATCACGGCGTGCCCCCTCTGCGAGTACAACCTCGGCCCGATGCAATCCGAGGTGGAGAAGAAGCACCCTGTTTTTGATTCGATACCCGTGGTATACTTCACCCAGCTCATGGCATTAGCCTTCGGGCTGGGGGAGGAGGCCACGGCTTTCACGGGCAACACGCCCGACCCGAGGCCCCTGCTCAGAGAGAAGGGCCTGCTGGAGGAATAATGATGGAGAACAACGCCGAATATGTGACCATCTACGTGATGGGCAAGAAACACGAGGTGCCAGGCGACCTGACTATAATGAAGGCCATGGAGTACGCCGGACACCAGTTCACGAGGGGAGCGGGCTGCAGAGGCGGCTTCTGCGGAGCCTGCGCGACCATATACAGGAAGAAGGGAAGCTACAAGCTGGAGGGGGCCCTAGCGTGCCAGAAGATCGTGGAGGACGGCATGTACATAGCCCAGATACCCTTTAGCCCAGCCGAGAAGACGACCTACGAACTCGACGAGCTGAGGCCAGACGCTAACACCATGCTGGAGTACTACCCTGAGCTAAGCAGGTGCCTCGCCTGCAACACGTGCACCAAGGCGTGCCCACAGGACATAATGGTCATGGACTACGTGCAGGCGAGCCTCCGAGGCGACATAGAGCAGGCGGCCAAGCTCAGCTTCGACTGCATAAGCTGTGGACTGTGCGCCGTCAGGTGCCCCGCTGAGATAGTTCCCTATAACGTGGGTCAGCTCGCCAGGAGGCTATACGCCAAGTACATTGACGGGCCGAGCCAGCACGTGTTGGACAGGGTGGAAGAGGTCGAGGAGGGCAAGTACGACGAGGAGATCACTAGGCTGATGAAAGCCTCGAAGGAGGAGCTCTCAGAGCTCTACAACAACAGGGAGATCGATCTGAAATGAGCGAAGACGTTAGCGGCTACCTAGACTACATGCAGGAAAGCATCAGGAAGGTCGAGGCCACGAGGGCCAGCAGGGTGGGCAAGAGCTTCAAACGCATGACCGCGGAGGAGAGGCAGCAGGTGCTTGAGGCGTACCACCCTGACTGGAAGATGGACAAGAAACGCGAGCTCAGAGTAGGCACAAGCAAGGGCGAGCTCATGCCCCTCGAGGTGGCGGACATCCTGGAGGCTCATAGCACTATAGAGCCCGATAAGATCGATTTGAGTAAAATCGACTACGACGTTGACGTGTTGGTGATAGGGGCTGGCGGGGCCGGGCTAAGCGCGGCGCTCCTGGCTGAAGAGAACGGTATCGCCCCAGATAATATACTCATAGTCCAGAAGCTTAGGCTGGGCGACGCAAACAGCAAGATGAGCCAGGGCGGTATACAGGCGGCCGATCACCCAAACGACAGCCCCACTATACACTACCTCGACATCATAGGCGGCGGCCACTACTACAACAAGCCTGAGCTCGTCGAGGCCATGGTGAAGGACGGCCCCGGTGTCATAAAGTGGCACGAGGAGCTGGGCGTCCTCTACGACAAGCTGGACGACGGGACGATGCAGCTCGCCCCCGGCGGCGGCACCAGCAGACGAAGGATGCACAGCTGCAAGGACTATACCGGGCTGGAGATCACCCGGGTCCTCGTGGACGAGGTCATCAACAGGGAGATAGGCTACGTCGAGTTCACGTCCGCGGTCGAGTTCATAAAGGACGACATGGATCAGGTGGCGGGAGCAGTCCTTTACGACATGGACAGCGACGAGTACAAGATCGCCCGAGCCAAGTCCACCATACTGGCGACGGGGGGCTTCGGGAGGCTCCACATACAGAACTTCGAGACCACCAACCACTACGGCGCCACCGGGGACGGCATAGTAATGGCTTACCGCGCGGGAGCCAACCTAGTCCACCTCGACAGCACCCAGTTCCACCCCACGGGCTCGGCTTACCCGGAGCAGATAGTCGGTCAGCTCTGCACCGAGAAGCTCAGGGCGAGGGGCGCCCAGCCCCTCAACGCTGACGGCGAGCTCTTCGTCTACCCGCTGGAGACCCGCGACGTTGAGGCGTCTGCCCTTATACGAGAGTGCTACGGCAGGGAACGGGGAATAACCACCCCGTCTGGGGTGAAGGGCGTGTGGCTCGACACCCCTCTCATCGAGTTAATTAACGGCGAGGGGACCATCGAACGCCAGTTCGCCGCCATGTTCAGGAACTACAACAAGTTCGGCATAGACATAAGGAAGGAGCCCATGCTCGTCTTCCCCACACTCCACTACCAGAACGGAGGCGTCGAGATCAACGTCAAGTGCGAGACCAGCGTACCCGGCCTCTACGCCGCAGGCGAGGTCTGCGGAGGCGTCCACGGAAAGAATCGGCTCATGGGCAACAGCCAGCTGGACCTCTACGTGTTCGGCAGAAGAGCCGGGAAAGCCGCCGCGGAGAGAGCCAAGACGGCGAAGATAGGTAGGCTAAACCTGGATCACATCGACCGATACGAGAAACTGCTGAAGCAGGAAGGCGTCGAGACCGAGAGAAAATCCCCAATACTTCTCCCCGAGTACCGCGGCGAGAAGACACTAGAGCACCAGCTCAAAATACTGTAAGGAACAGAAAATGTCTGACGAGAAGATAGGCGTCTGGGTCTGCGAGTGCGGCGGCAACATAGGCGACGTAGTGGAGACCCAGGAGGTCGCCGACGCAGTGAAGGACGAGGCCGCCTACGTGAAGGTTGAACGTTACCTGTGCAGCAAGCCCAGCGTAGACTCCATCAAGCAGGCCGTCGAGGAACAGGGGCTGGACAGGGTTGTCTTAGCCTGCTGCACCCCCAAGATGCATAGGACCACGTTCCTCAGCAATCTGGAGGAGAAGGGCGTCAACCCCGCGTTCCTTGAGATTGTGAACATCAGGGAACAATGCAGCTGGGTACACAAGGACGACCACGAGGGCGCCACCCGGAAGGCTCTGGACCTCGTGCGAGGCGCCATCGCCAGGGCTAAGGAGTCGGTACCCCTGGAGTCGAAATCCATGGAGGTGGTCCCTGAGACGCTTGTGATAGGCGGCGGCGTGACGGGGATCACGACCAGCCTCAGGTTGAGCGAGTATGGGATGAAGGTACACCTCGTAGAGAAGAGGCCAAGCATCGGGGGGCACATGATCCAGTTCCCGAAGGTCTTCCCCACGCTGGACTGCAGCCAGTGCATACTGACGCCGAAGATGGCCGAGGTGAGCCAGAGCAGGAACATAGACCTCTACACCTACAGCGAGGTCAAGGAAATATCCGGCGTACCGGGCGACTTCAAGGTAAAGGTCTGGGTCAAGCCGAGGGGCGTCGACCCTGAGAAGTGCATAGGCTGCGGCGCCTGCAACAGGGTCTGCCCCGGGAAAGCCCCGGACGAGTACAACGAGGGCCTCAGCGAGCGTAGGGCCATATACAGGCCCTTCCCCCAGGCCGTCCCCAGCATATACACCATCGACTACGACGCATGCATAAGATGCGGGGCGTGTGAGAAGGCTTGCCCCGCCGACGCCATAAACCTCGACGACCCGGGTAAGATGATCGATTTAAACGTCGGGGCCATCGTCCTCGCGACGGGCTACGAGCTATACGACCTCAGCGGGCTGCCACAGTACGGCTACGGCGTATACCCCAACGTGGTCACGAGCCTCGAGATGGAGCGCATACTAGACGTCAACGGCCCGACGGGAAGCCAGCTCATAGTGCCCGAGACCGGCAGGGATGTGAAGAGCGTCGCCTACGTGCTCTGCGCAGGGAGCAGGGACACGGAGGTGGGCCGCCCATATTGCAGCCGAGTGTGCTGCCTCTACAGCCTGAAGCAGGCTCAGCTACTCAGAGAAAGGGGCGTCGACGTCTGGATACACTACATAGACATCAGGGCACCGGGAAGACGATACGAGGAGTTCTACATGGCCACCCAGGAGAAGGGGGCCATGTTCGTCAAGGGCAAGGTGACGGAGATAGCGCCCGAGGGCGACCAGGTGCTCGTGCGAAGCGAGGACATGATGCTCAACAGCATGGTGGAGAACCCGGTGGACCTCGTGGTGCTTACTCCGCCCATCGTGACAACCGAGGAGACGCTGAGGCTCGCCGAGAGCCTGAGGGTGCCTGTGGACGAGGATCAGTTCGTGCTTGAGAGGCACCCCAAGCTGGACCCCATGAGCACTAAACGCGACGGCATCTACGCGGCGGGTATGGTGATAGGCCCGAAGGACATACAGAGCTCCACAGCGGAGGCTGAGGGCGCCGCGATGAAGGTCGTGAACTTCCTCAGCGGCGACCGCGTAATAGAGCCCAACAGGGCGTACCTCTCGAACCCGGAGGCCTGCACAGGCTGCGAGGAGTGCGTCGAGGTGTGCCCCGAGAACGCTATATCTATGGACGAAGGGAAGCCCGTTATCAACGAGATTATGTGCAGCGGCTGCGGGGCCTGCATACCCGCGTGCCCCGAGGATGCTCTGGATCAGCAAGGGCTAAGCGACGCCCAGCTGAAGGCGAACATAAGGGGGGCCCTAGACCACAGCGAAGCAGAGCTCAAGATAATGGCGTTTGTCGAGCAGGAGCTGGCGTACACCGCCGTCGACCTGGCTGGGCTCGCCCGTCTAACCTACCCCAGCAGCGTGAGGATCATCCCTCTGCCGAGCCTGGCGCGGCTCAAGAAGGAGCACATCCTGTACGCCTTCGCCCACGGGGCGGACGGGGTGTTGATGCTGGAGGCCCCGGAGCACGAGGGCCCGTACGGCCATGCGCACGTGATCAGCGAGGAGCGGATAGACGAGTACCGCTGGGACGTGGAGGACGACGACGTGGACAGCAGCAGGATATGGTTCAGCAGAGCATACGTCCCTGACTGGCGTAAGCTGGAGCGCGTCTTCAAGACGTTCCACGACATCGTGGACGGTGAAGGCCCCCTCGAGGGCGATGTCCGCGACGCGCTTCTCGAGGCATACGGATAAAGGGCTGTTTATATCCCATCCATGACCATATCTTAAATATCCATTAGGGGTCATTTCTTCACGATTCGAGTTGAGTGTCGACACAGAGGAACTTCTGAAGAAGGCTTCCAAGTGGAAGGAGATCGCCCCGGACTACCACGCCCTCTACAGAGGGAAGGTGGAGGTCATGCCCAAGTGCGCCATACGGAGCCTCCAGGACTTCAGCATATGGTACACGCCGGGCGTGGCCGAGGCCTGCCTCCAGATAGAGAAGGACAAGGAGAAGGCTTACGAGTTCACCAGCAAGTGGAACTACGTCGCCGTGGTAAGCGACGGGACACGGGTGCTGGGGCTCGGGGACATAGGCGGCCAGGCAGGCATGCCCGTGATGGAGGGCAAGGCCCTCATATTCAAGTACCTGGGGGGCGTGGACGCGTTCCCGATATGCCTGTCCACCAAGGACCCTGACGAGATAATCCAGGCGGTCAAGTGGATAGAGCCCAGCTTCGGGGGCATAAACCTCGAGGACTTCTCCAAGCCCAAGTGCTTCTACATACTGGAGAAGCTCAGGGCCGAGATGCCCATACCCGTCTGGCACGACGACCAGCAGGGCACGGCGGCCGTCATCCTCGCGGGAACCATCAACGCCCTCAAGTATGTCGGCAAGAAGATGTCCGAGGCCAAGTTCACCATAGTAGGCACCGGCTCCGCCAACACGAGGACCTACTACGTGTTGACGGCGGCGGGGGTTAACCCCAAGAACATCATCCTGGTCGACAGCACCGGGACGCTGGGCACCTACAGGAAGGACATAAAGGACACCTACAAGTGGCCCATAGCCGAGGAGACGAACCCCGACAACGTCGAGGGAGCCATCAAGGAGGCGGCAAAGGGAAGCGACATAATGATCGCGGCCTCCAAGCCGGGCCCCGGGACCATAAAGAAGGAGGACGTCAAGGCGATGGCATCCGACCCAATAGTGTTCGCGTGCGCCAACCCGGTGCCCGAGATATGGCCGTGGGAGGCGGAGGAGGCCGGCGCCAAGGTCATCGCCACGGGCCGCAGCGACTTCCCCAACCAGGTGAACAACAGCCTCGTCTTCCCCGCCATATTCAGGGGCGCCTTGGATGTACGCGCCAAGACCATCACCGACGAGATGTGCATCGCAAGCGCCACGGCGCTCGCTAAGTTCGCCGAGGACAAGGGGCTCACGGAGGACTATATCATCCCGGCGATGAGCGAGTGGGAGATATACCCGCTCCAGGCGGTGGAGACCGGGTTGAAGGCCATGGAGCAGGGCATCGCCCGTAAGAAGCTGAGCAAGGCGGAGATATACGAGAGGGCGGACTCCATAATCAGGCGGACCCAGGACGTCGTGAAGCTGCTCATGCAGCAGGGCTTCATCGAGGCTCCTCCCCCAGAGTAGCTTCTTTCTCGGTTATGACCTTCTACCGGTCATATCTGTTCACACATATATCCCTTCTTCATATCATCGCGCTCAAACACAACAAAAATTTTAAACGGTAAAAGCTTGTAAAAATATCGAGACAGCAAATATTCTGGGGATAATAATGGTTGATTCAATTGATATTCCTATTATAGATTTTCATGCTCACATATGCGATCCTAACAGCATTTCTCAAGTCATTGATATATTTTTTAGCAGGTATCTTAATACATACTTAAATGTCGATACTTATGAGAAATACATCCAATTAAGATCAACAGTTAAAAATGCGCGTGATGAAGAAGAACGTAAAATCAAGATGGAGTATCTCTCCACATTTTCTAGGAATCTCGGCTTAGATAGTCTTAGAGCCAGATTTGAAGAACAGTTACTTACAATACCAGTCTTCAGAGAATTCTTACGTTACATTGCTAAATCACATTCATGTGCACCAGACATAATATCGATTGATAAAGCAATAAGCGAAGATTTGAAGAATCCCCTGAAATATCACACTGATGTTCTTAAAAGAGAAAAAATAATTAGGGTTATACTTGACTTATTTGGAGAAACTACAATAAGCGATAATTTTCCTAAGGAGAAGGCAAACTGGGTTTATCGGATAGATAAAATGCTGCAACCTTCTTGGGTTATTGATAAAGGATTTAACTCATTGAATCAAGTTAATGAATATATAATTAACGATCTTAATACTGTCATAAAAAAGGGATGCATCGGATTTAAGAGCGCTATGACCTATTCCAGAACAGTTGAGGTATCTAATCCCACAAAAAAACAAGCTAAAGACGCGCTTCAAAAATTATTAAACAGTCCCAACATTTCTGGTAAATATTTGATAACTTATCAAGACTATCTTATTAGACAGATGTTGATTGAGTCGGGATCTTTGAATGTGCCATTCCTTTTTCATTTTGGACCAGGAGGACCAGGCCCTCGACCTGATTCCCGTAACCTTGATCCAGATGGATTCCGAATCATTCTTGACGATCCTGCTATGAGAAAGACGAGAATTGTAATACTACACTGCGGATATCCGTATACAGAGAAAGCAGCTATTATGGGGTATCAATATCCAAATTTCTATATTGACCTCTCAATTCCAAAATTCTTCGGTGGGTATTTAAATCGATGTTTAATGACGCTTCTTCAAATTACGCCACATCAGAAGCTGTTTTATGGAAGTGACGCCTACCACACCCCTGAAACATACGCGTTTGATGCATATTTTTTTAAGAAAAATCTTAAAAATGTATTAATGCAATTAAAAAAACGATATTCTATAACAGATGATGAAATAAATACTATCTATCGTAGGATTTTATATGAGAATGCAAAGGAATTTTTAAATTTAAAAATTTAAAATTCTCATAAATTTCCTTTACATAGTCTTAATTTAGTCACATATTTTTACATGAAATTCTCTGAGGAAAACAATAAGAAAGAGAAAATCATGTTAAAATACAAATGCATGATGCATATAATATACTTAATTTGTATGAACCTCAAACGATAAAATAACTCTGAGTTCCTTAATTAAACAAACCTAATGTAAAGATTTAATATTACATCGCACGTGATAAGCAAGAACTGCACGGCCTATCTTTCGATTCTGATCTATAAATATTAGTTAATAATGTTTTGCATATCACACAGTCATTTTACAAGCACAGCGCTGCAAACATATATCTTTTTTCTTCATATCATCACGCATATTTGAAAAATAGGTTATAACCTATCAAATTTTAATTATATTAAAAAAATGTAAAAAAGAAGGAAATTATCCTAAGCCAAGTAATTGTATAAGTATTAGTTGCATTTGTGCTAAAAGAGATGCTACTCTTGACATGTAGAACCAAGCAAAAGTATTACCATACATAGCCATCATAGTTAATCTACCGATATTAGCAGATATTCCTAATGATCCTTTCTGTTCCCTCAAAAAGAGGAAATATGAAAGTGTGCATATTGTAGTAATTATTATTATTATGTTGTTAAAAGTACCCAATGTTGATGGTTCTATAACAGCTAGTCGTATTGTAGCAATTATTTGTTCATATATCTGGGTTTTTATAGCTCCACGAACAGC
>Ga0307438_1001195_pt1 | contig 17038 bp, 17 predicted proteins | sample SalMarWE160110MG_FD_202144 | JGI IMG/M metagenome (GOLD analysis project Ga0307438, IMG submission 202144) | Salt marsh sediment microbial communities from the Plum Island Ecosystem LTER, Massachusetts, United States - WE1603-110 | ecosystem: Environmental > Aquatic > Marine > Intertidal zone >... | reverse complement strand
CTAAAAATAGAACCAAATTTAAAGAAAATTGACCAATTATTCATTGATCCTCAGGTACCCGTAGAATTTGTTAATTTTTTAGAAAAGATTGCTAAAGATAGTGAGATTTTGATTGAGATTTCTTCAGCTCTATCCAGCAAAACAGAAAAAGACCCCTGGTCTTCTCTTCTTTTGCAAATCAACTCTACTGCTCCTTTTTCTAAATTTTTAAAGTTCCTGGAAAAAATAGAAGCCAGTCCTTATTTAATTGAAATTCAAAATTTAAACGCAAGAGGGCTGATTGAAGGTGATACTGGAATTACTCTTTCGATAAAGGTTTATACCAGCCAATGAAAATTCCAAAATTAAAATTGAAAAAAGTCACAGACTTTCTTAAAAAACTGCCCAGGATTTCGGGAGAGCATAGTTCCTTAACTTTTTTTGGGTTTTTACTGATAGCTTTAATTCTGGGCGGCTTTGTTTTTTATCAATATAGTTTTTTGGCTGAAAAAGAAAAACCCGAAGCTTTTCAACCATTGAAATTTAAAGAAAAAACTTACGAAGCCGTTTTAAAAACTTGGCAAGAGAAAGAAAAAAGATTGAAAGAGACTGATTTAAAAGAACATCCTGACCCCTTCCTAATAATAAAAGAAGAAATAGGAGAGAAAGAGGAATTGCCACCTCCTGAGTCAGGGGCAGAAGAGACTCAAGAAATTTCTGAAACAGAACTCTATATTATTTCGAAAGGAGAAACCTTATGGGAACTGGCCGAGAAGTATTTAGGTTCTGGAGAAAGATGGAGAGAAATAAAAAACGAAAGCGGTCAACCCTTTACTGAAAGTAGCGCAGAAGTCATACCAATCGGCCAAAAATTAATTATTCCCAAAAAATAAAAAGATTGACTAAATAACTTATTTTAGGTATAACAAAAAGGTTAAACGCCCCTGTAGTTCAATGGAAAGAACACGGGCCCTCTAAGCCTGTGATATAGGTTCGACTCCTGTCAGGGGCACGTGGTGGCTATAGTGTAATGGCAGCACTAGAGTTTGTGGAGCTCTCAGAGGCGGTTCGAGTCCGCTTAGCCACCTGTCAAAAACCAAGAAATCGCCTTAGGGGCGGTTTTTTGGTAGGATAATTTTAATGAAAAAGAAACTCCTATTAACCGTTTTTTTATCTGTAATTTTATTCTTAATATTCATAATAATTTTATTTTCTTTTCATCAAAAAAATAAAAGCCAAGTTTGTTTTAAAGATAATTGTTTTACCGTTGAATTAGCGATGACCACTCAAGAACGAACCCGAGGTTTGATGCTTAGAGAAAGGTTAGATTTAGATAAAGGCATGCTTTTTATTTTTGAAAATGAAGGAGAATATTCTTTTTGGATGAAAAATACTTTAATACATTTGGATATAATCTGGATTAATAAAAATAAAGAAGTGGTTTTTATCAGTAAAAATACTCAATTATGCAAGGCTGATCCATGTCCCACTATTAATCCCGATAAAAAAGCACAGTATGTTTTAGAATTAAACGGAGGAGTAACAGATAAAATTGGTTTAGATATTGGAGATAAAATTGTTTTCGACACAGAATTTTAAAATTATTTTTGGTTTTAAAAGAATCGCCATTCAGGCGGTTTTTGGTAGAATGAGGAGATATGAAGAAATTTTTAAAAGAAACAAGTGGACTTGCGATTTTTGGTTTTTTTCTCGCAGTTTGTTGTTTTTCAATGCCCTTTATTGAAACCTTTATTATCAAGCACTCTTTTTTTCCTTGTGAGGTGGTGATGTATGGCGGTGGTGCCGCCGCATTAATGGGAATAATAGCTTTATTTTATATAAGAAAAACTGGTCTTAAGGGGAGATGGTTTGCAATTTTAGCAGTTGTTCTAGGAGTTTTTGAATTTTTTGTTCTTGGCGTATGTATATAAACAGGTTCGAACATCGTTTGCTAGACCACCCAAACAAAAAACAGCTTTTTGAAGCTGTTTTTCAAAATACTCATTCTACTTTACTTCTTTTCTTCCAATTTCGCTTTTAAGATTATTTTTTTTCCTTCTCTTAAAACTTTTAATTTAATTTCTTCCCCAATTTTTAATTTTTGTAAAATATTATCCAGGGGATCTTTCACTGTAATTTTTTCGCTATTGCATTCCAAAATTATGTCATATTCTTTTAATCCGGCTTTGTCAGCGGTACTTCCTTTAATTACTGCTGATTCTCCTAAAGTTTCCCTGACAATTAAAGCTCCACAATCTACTGGTAATTTATTTTTCTCAGCAATCATTTTATTTAAAAGGACATACCGTACCCCTAAAAATGGTCTTCTAATTTTTCCATATTTTTTAACTTCTTCTAAGTCCTTTTTAGCATAGTTAATAGGAATAGCAAAGCCAATATTTTGAGCTCCCATAACCATAGCCGTATTAATGCCAATCACTTTTCCTTCCATATTTACCAAAGGTCCTCCGGAATTCCCCGGGTTAATGGCAGCATCGGTTTGAATTAACCCCCGCAATTGGGCAACTCTGTCAGCTAAACCAGAAAAGGCAGCAATTGCCCTGCTCATTCCTGAAATAATCCCGGAACTTACAGTGTCATGAAATTCTCCCAAAGCATTTCCGACGGCGACCACCTCTTCTCCCAACTCAATTTTATCTGAGTTGCCTAATTCCAAATAAGGTAAATCTTTTGCGTTTATTTTTAAAATGGCAATATCGCTGATTGGATCCCTGGAAATCACTTTGGTTGGATATTTTTTAGTCGGTTCTAAAATAACGGTATAATTTGCCTCGGGATCAGCTACTACGTGGCTGCTAGTAATAATATAACCATCGGGAGCAATAACAAAACCCGAACCTCCCCCAATTTTTGTCTTCTCTTTCCCTTTTTTAATTTTTGGGATAAAAAACTCTTGACCACCAAAAGGAAAAAAATAAAAACCCCCTACCTTGGGTAGGTCTCTGGAAATAACGATAGTAATTACGGCTGGACAAACTTTTTTTGCCACTTCAATAATCGGCGATTTCTCCATACAACCTAATTTTAGCATAAAAAATCTTGTCAACAAGTGAAAAATTTGCTATCCTTATACTAGAAATTAAAAATTATTGTTATTGCCCCTGTAGCTCAATGGATTAGAGCAGGTTCCTCCTAAGGACAAGATATAGGTTCGACTCCTATCAGGGGCACAAGGGGCCCGTGGTATAGTGGTAACACACGTCCATGGCATGGATGAGTCCGGGGTTCGAGTCCCCGCGGGTCCACATGAAAATTGCCATTCTGGAGCTAGGCACTTTCCCCGAAAAGGCAGTTGAAAATTTAATAAAATTATTCTAAACTGGAGGGTTGGAGGAGTGACAGAATGGTTATTGTACCAGTCCCGAAAACTGGGGCCCGAAAGGGCTTGCAGGTTCGAGTCCTGCCTCCTCCGCTACGTTCAATGAATTAAAATTCATTTCACCTCTCGTAAATTTATAATTTACTTCGATGTTAAAATTTTTCAAAAAAAGGAAAAAGGAACCGGAAAATTTTAAGGAGATTTTAGCTTATTTTAAGGATTTGGAAAAAAACTTTGAAAAGATTTCGGAAGAATTAGAAAATTTGAAAAAAGAAAGTCAGTTTTCTATTCAGAAAATCGGCCTAGTTAGATTTAACCCATTTAAAGAAATTGGTGGAGACCAAAGTTTTTCAGTTGCTTTGTTAGACGACAATGATTCGGGAATTGTTATTACCAGTTTATATACCAGGGAAGGTAACCGAGTTTATGGAAAGCCAATCGAGAGGGGTTTATCCAAATATTTATTATCAGAGGAAGAGAACCAAGCCCTGGAAATAGCCAAAAAAAATGCCGAAAACAACCAAAAAAAACTTAACCCGCCTGACGGCGAGGCAGGTCACCCGACCACCGGTGGTGGTGGTGCTTGGGCACATTGACCATGGGAAAACGGCTCTCCTGGACCAGATTAGAAAAACCCACGTTGCAGAAAAAGAAACTGGCGGCATTACCCAGCATATCGGAGCTTATCAAATTGTTGAAGGTGATAAAAAAATAACTTTTATTGATACTCCTGGTCACGAAGCCTTTTCGGCAATGCGCTCCCGAGGTAGCAAAATAGCTGACTTGGCTATTTTAGTAGTGGATTCCTCGGAAGGAGTAAAAGCTCAAACTAAAGAGGCGATTTCTCATATTAAAAAATCAGGAATTCCAATAATTGTTGCCTTAAACAAAATTGATAAACCCGAAGCTAATCCAGAAAAAGCTAAAAGGGAACTGGCTCAGGAAGATGTTGTGGTTGAATCGCTGGACGGGAAAACTCCTTCAATTGAAATTTCGGCTCTCACTGGCCAGGGAATTCCTGAGCTCTTAGAATTGATATTATTAGTGGCCGAAATGGAAAATTTGAAAGTAGAGCTTATTAAGAAAGCGGAAGGAGTAGTAATCGAATCTTATTTAGACCGTTTAAGAGGGCCAACGGCTACTTTGCTCATTACCGAGGGAGTTTTAAAACAAGGTGATATTTTGGGTACTTTTTCTACCTTTGGGAAAATAAAAAAATTAGAAAACTTTCAAGGTTGCTCTATTGAAAAAGCCTTGCCTTCAGATCCGGCTGTTGTCATCGGGTTTGAAGATGTTCCTAAAGTTGGGGAAAATTTTAAAGTTTTTCCGGATTTGGAAACGGCTAAAAACTATCTTAAAATCCCAGCAAAAAAAGCTCCTGAAGTTTTACCCCCCACCGAGGTTCCTCTGGCAGAGGGCATAGACCAAAAGGTTTTAAATCTAATTTTAAAAACCGACGTTTTTGGCTCAATTGAAGCCATTGAGGAAGTTTTAAATAATCTTCCCCAAGAGAGAGTGGTTTTAAGAATTTTAAAATCGGAAGCAGGGGAGATAAATGAGGGGGACATTAAGTTAATTAAAGGGGGTCGGGAGTCGATGAGGGCGAGGTCTTCATCTCCACCTTCGCTACCTTCGGTGGCTCGGTCATTAATTTTTGGCTTCCGGGTAAAAATCAATCCAACAGCCAAAATACTAGCCGAAAGAGAGAAAATTAAAATAATGACCTTTGACGTAATTTATGATTTAGTGGAGGGAGTTCGCAAATTTATGGAAAAAGAGCTTCGACCAGAGAAGGTTCGAACCGATTTGGGGAAAGTTAAAACTTCAGCAATTTTTCTTATAGAAAAAAATCGCCAGATTGTTGGAGGAAAAGTGATTGAAGGAGAAGTTAAAAAAGGAGCTTCGATTGAAATTTTTCGGGAAGAAAACCTTATTGGTAAAGGGAAGTTGGTCAATCTCCAGAAAAACAAAAAAGATGTCGATAGAGTTCCGAAAGGGGAGGAGTGCGGACTCCTTTACGAAGGTGATACCAGAATTGAAGAGGGGGATACATTAGCGATTTATCAAGAAGAAAGAAGGAAGAGTGAGCTGTAAAAATGTCTAAGCGTATTCAACGGGTCAATCAATTAATAAAAAAGGAGATATCCCAAATTCTTTTGCGAGAAGTAGAATTTAATTCGGGGGTTTTAATAACCGTGACTAGAGTAGAGAGTGCGGTTGACCTAAGTCAGGCTAAAATTTATATAAGCTGTCTGCCCGAAGAGAAAACTTCAAAAGTTTTTCAAATCTTGAATCGACAGATTTATGAATTACAAAAAAAATTGAATCATCGTTTGCGAATGAGGCCAATCCCCCGAATTAAATTTATCGAAGAGAAAGAAACTAAAGAGGCGGGCCGGGTCGAAGAAATTTTAGAAAAGCTGAAATTAAAGAAATAAATTTCTTCTCCACCTTCGCCCCACTGTGGCGGGGATCGGTAATTGAAGAGATTTTAGAGAAAATTAAAAAAGATGGTTGGAAAACTGGTGAAAAATTGCTAAGATAATTTGACGGCGGCGTGGCGAAATAGAAACGCGGCAGTCTGCAAAACTGCTATACGTGGGTGCGATCCCCACCGCCGCCTCAAAATTTTGCCCGGGTGGCGGAATGGCTTACGCACAACACTTAAAATGTTGCGGTCTTACGACCATGTGGGTTCGAGTCCCACCCCGGGCACTAAAAAACAGCCCGCGCGTCGCGCGGGCTGTTTGATTTCCCAATCTATAATTTTAAAATTTAACTTTCTAAAACCTCAATAAAAGTTCTTTTTGCTCCAAAATTTTTGGCTTCTCCATAAGAAGCAAACCAAATATCAACATGATAATATCCTTTTTTCCAGTGCATTCGGTCCTCGACTACAAAAATTTTATCTCCATAAAGCTCTGGAATCCTAATTTTTGTTCCGAAGGGAAGAAGATTATTTGCTATAATTCCCTCTTTGACCCAGGTCCCAGCAGCCGTGATATAAGGATTATCATCTGTCTGCGCGGGCGTACTGGAATAGGCTGTGACCACCACTCTTATTTTTCGAGCCACCTGGGGCTCCGGATTAATAGGGTTAGATATTGGTAAAAGGCTGTTTTCTCCAATCATAGCTAACCTTTCTGGAGGCTGCTCTTCTACCACCAAAATCCCAGCCCAACTCTCAGTTTCTGGGGATTTTGCTTCAAAAATTGGCAATAGCCCAATTAAAATTCCAACAATTATTATGACGGTTAAGCAATTTTTGCCCCAAGCGGGGCCTTTTAAGTTTATATCCATTTTAAAATCGAGCACATAACGCTTTATGTGCTCCGATTTTACCATATTAGCTTATCCACGGGGAGATGTCAAGCCTAAAAATGAGCGGGAGACGGGATTTGAACCCGTGACTTTTTCGTTGGCAACGAAACGTTCTACCACTGAACTACTCCCGCATGTGCCATTTTGGTGCCGCGGGCCGGGATCGAACCGGCGCCCCTGCGATTTTCAGTCGCATGCTCTACCACTGAGCTACCGCGGCCTAAATTCAAAGTATCAAAATTTTAAACTTCTTTCAATTAGAGTGGGCACTAGAGGATTTGAACCTCTGACCTTTCGGATGTAAACCGAACGCGCTAGCCACTGCGCCAAGTGCCCAGTTGTGCGCGGGAGAGGACTCGAACCTCCACGTCCATAGGGACACTAGCACCTCAAGCTAGCCTGGCTACCGATTACAGCACCCGCGCTCATTTTACCACTTCGGCAAATTCTTTTTTCTTTACCTTTGCTTTTTTACCAACCCTTTTTCTTAGATAGTAAAGTTTTGCCCTCCTGACCCTTCCCCTTTTTAAAATTTCTATTTTTTCGATAGTTGGTAAGTGAACAGGGAAAATTCTTTCCACTCCGATTCCCGAAACCACTTTCCTCACCGTAATAGTTGAAGTAATTCCTCGGCCATGTTTTCTGCATAAAACCTGCCCTTCAAAAACTTGAACTCTCTCTTTATCCCCCGAGGAGCCCGCGCCTTTGGCGCGGGAGGATGTGGTGAGGGGGGAGTAGTCTTTAATTTTTTGATAAACTTTAATAACGTCCCCCGGGCGAATGTCTGGCAAATCTTTTTTTAATTGGGTTTGATTAAAGATGTTTAGTTTGGTAGACATAGTTTTAAATCACTGGGCAGTCCCGACTTAAATTCTTTTGTTCCCCCATCGGGTAATTCTGTCCTAAGATAGTTGGCGTGTAAAAATTGTCTCTTTAAACCTTCGGGCGATGGTTGATTTTTAAATCCATACATTTTATCTCCAACAATCGGGTGCGAAAGATAAGCAAAATGAGTTCTGATTTGATGCTTTCGACCAGTTTTGGGTTCAACCTCAATTAAAGTATAATTTTCAAACCTTTGCAATGCTTTATACTTAGTAATCGCCCTTCTTTTTTCTTGAGAGTTAGGTTCTCCGGGGAGATAAATCTTTTGTTTTCTTCTATCCCCTGGTGAGCGGCCAATCAAGGTTTCAATTAATCCTTCTTTACTTTTAAGATGACCAACTATCAAAGCAATATATTTTTTCTCTACTTTACCTTCTCTAAACTGCTTTTGTAAAAATTCCAAAGCTTTGTCGTTTCTGGCTATTAAAAGAATTCCGGAAGTGTCTTTATCTAAGCGGTGAACCATTCCATATCGGGGGGATTTTCCAACATTTTTTAAATAAGGAAATTTTTCTAATAAATAATCAATTAAAGTTTTTTCAGTTATTTTTCCTTCCGGGAAAACTACAATTCCAGCTGGCTTATCAATTACTAAAACATTCTCATCCTCGTAGATTATCTTTAGTTCCATATGGGCGGTAGAGGGCTCGAACCTCTGACCTCGTACACGTCAAGTACGCGCTCTTCCAGCTGAGCTAACCGCCCTTGGTGGGCACGGTTGGATTCGAACCAACGAACCTTGGCCTTATAAGGACCCTGCTCTACCGCTGAGCTACGTGCCCCTCCACGGATGAACTACACGCGCCTAATCTTTACCTTTATCGATTTCCCCTTTTTAATCAAGAGTTTTTTGGGTTTAATTTCTGTTCCTCGCCCTGTCAATTTTTCAAATTCCCCTCTTTCAATCGTTTCTTTGGCGATTAAAATTTTAGCAACTTTTTCCAATAATTTTTTCTTTTTTAGTAAAATTTTTCTGGCTTGACCTTCAGCATTTTTAATGAATTTGGAAACTTCTTTATCAATTTGGGCGGCCACTTTTTCAGAGTAATTTCTTTGTTCAGAAATTTCCTTTCCCAGGAATACCAATTCCTCTTTTTCTCCAAAGGAAACTGGGCCCAAAGAGGACATTCCATATTCTTTAACTAATTTTCTAGCCAACTCAGATGCCCTTTCCAAATCATTAGCTGCACCAGTAGTAATCTCGCCGAATTTTAATTTTTCGGCACAATAGCCTCCTAACAAAGTAGCCATTTCAGCCAAAAATTCTGACTTGGTTTTAATTTTTCTTTCTTCTTTCGGCATTTTTAAAGTATAACCAGCCGCTGGACCCCGAGCTATGATTGAGATTTTTCTAACTGGCTCGGCTTCCGAGAGCGAAGAAGAAACCAAAGCATGACCAGCTTCGTGATAGGCAGCAATTTCTTTTTCTTTTTTTGATAAAATATGGCTTTTTCTTTCCGGACCCAACAAAACCTTTTCAATTGATTCTAAAAGTTCTTCTTGAAAAACTTGATGTTTATTTCTTCTGGCTGCAAAAATTGCTGCTTCATTAACTAAATTAGCCAAATCGGCTCCCGAGAATCCCGGAGTTCTCTCGGCAATTTCTCTTAAATTAACATTTAAGGCCAGAGGCTTTCCTCGACAATGAATTCTCAAAATTTCTTCTCTATCATTAATATCTGGCAAATCTAAAACTACTTTTCGATCAAATCTGCCAGGCCTTAATAAAGCCGGATCCAATATGTCTCCTCTGTTGGTGGCACTCATAACTATAACCTTAGTTTCTCTTTCAAAACCATCCATTTCTACTAAAATTTGATTTAAAGTTTGTTCTCTCTCGTCGTGTCCACCCCCTAATCCTGCTCCTCTGTGCCGACCGACAGCATCGAGTTCGTCAATAAATAAAATTGCCGGAGCTGCTTTTTTAGCAGTGGAGAACAGGTCTCGAACTCTTCCTGCGCCAACTCCAACGAACATCTCTACGAATTCTGAACCAGAAATTGAGAAGAAGGGAACATTGGCTTCCCCCGCTACTGCTCTTGCTAATAAAGTTTTTCCTACCCCAGCTGGTCCTAAAAGTAATACTCCCCTGGGGATTCTGGCCCCAATTTGTAAATATTTTTTCGGATTTTTTAGAAAATCTACAATTTCTTTTAATTCTTCTTTGGCCTCTTTTAGGCCAGCCACATCTTCAAAAGTAATTTTTTCTTTTGAATGACCCTCAGCTCCAAATAATCTGGCCCTGGCTTTAGAGAAATCAAAAGCCTGCATTGCCCCGGTTTTAGCCTGGCGGAAAATCATCCAGAAAAAGAGGCCGAAAACCAAAAGGGGAAGCGCCAGTATTAAAACCGGTCCTAACCAAGCCCAGGTTCCCCCTTCCTTTTTTGTTTCAATTTCAACCCCTTTTAATTTCTCAAGGTCTACTCCGTAATTTATTAAAGACTGAGAAAGAGCCACTTCGGTCTCTTTTCTGGAGCGGGCTTTGGAATCGTCCAGGTATAAAATTGAAAGTTCTGAACCAGAAACTGTTATTTTTTTAATTTTCTCCTGATTAATTTCTTTGATTAATTGAGTAATTGATAACTCCTTTTCTTTTTCAAACGGTTGCTGGAATAAGGCAAAAACACCTGAAATTATCAGGAAAATCAGCAAAATAAAGATAAAATTTTTCGCCAAGCTTTTCATCAGATACTCTTTCAACATAACAGAAATTTTACTGGAAATCAAGAAAAAAGAGGCCCTACAACTTGTTTGTTGCAGGGCCGACCGTTCACTTCTGTTTTTCCCATTGGGATACGATTCCTATAGGAATAGCAGAAAGAGTCCGGTGGACTAGTCCAACGATTTGACGAGGAACTAATCTTGTGTACTCCTCCTTCGTTGGTTTCCAAGAGCGGCTGCCATTTAGTATAAGTCGTTTACTGTCGTGTAAAAACCATGGAGAACCAAGGCGACCTACGCTGCGGAGGTGGAGATTATTAGGAGTTGTTTCTTTCCTTGCTTTGCTTTCTTGGGAACGGAGAGCAGCCACTACTCCATCTAGAAATAAGGGGTAGTTTCTACTAGTTTGAACTCCAGTATAGAAATGATTTGAACCTTTGGATTGGGTCCAAACCACCACATGGGCTCCAGCTTTAAAAGCTGCCTCCCGGCATTCGGGGTTCCAGAGTATGGAACATACGCGGATGCCATTGGGAAAAGTGGTCCACTCCGCACATTCCTGGAGTTTCTCCCTGGCTTTAACTCGAGCTGTTTCTTGTTCATAAACTATATCAAACAACTCGAACACTCTCTCTTGGACTAATTGCCAATTGATGCTTCCATTGTGATTTTGGAATTTTTTTTGCCGTGGATAACCTTCAATAGTATAGTGGATGCTATCGGCTTGCAACGGTTTTATATTATCCACTGCCTTCACCATTTCCAACAGAGGTTTAAGACCAGGATTTTCTGTCAAGAGCCCAAGTTTTTCTACCAACAGCGTAGCAGAGGGAGTTTTCCATCGTCCTGTGTTATGCTGGTCGTATTCTCCTCCACCAGTATCAAAGTGGAGAATAGAAGGATTTCCTTCTGAACCAGGTAGAGATTCGCCAGCGTTGACGAAAACGATTTGAGCATTTACTGCTTTAAGAATAAACTTTTTTGCTGTCCAGCAGCAAAGCCAAACGTCATCGTCCGGAAATCTGTGCCCAACAAGAGTTTCAATTTCCGGAGCTGCCTTTTCTAAGGCAAGTCTTACAATTAGGTCAACCAGTTTTTCTGTTTGTGACATTCGTCACCTCCTATAAAATTTTCATTCAGAGACTTCAATGTCTCTGTGCTGCTTTATTTATAGCATTTTATTTTTGATTTGTCAAGAGAAGAAAAACGGCTTTATTTGCCGTTTCGTTTTTAATATTAGAGTATCCGATCGGTCATTATTTTATTAAATTATTATTGCTCTACTAATTTTAGAGTCATTCGATGTTCCTCCGGGTCAATTGATAGAATCTGAAAATCATATTTTTTATCAATTTTTAATCGCTCCATCATTCTGGTCTTTGTGCCAAATTCAGAAATATGACAAAGTCCCTGAATTTTTGGAGTGATTTGGACAAAGGCTCCAAAGGGATTAAATTTGGTTACTTTCCCCGAGATTATATCTCCCTTTTTATATTTCTTTTCAATGCCTTGCCAGGGATCTTTTTTTAGGGCCTTTGAAGACAAAGAAACTTTATCTTCGGAAATGTCAATAATTTTTGCTCGAAGTTTTTCTCCTACTTTGACAATTTCGCCAGGGTCGGTAACGATGGCCCAATCAAGTTCAGAAATATGGATTAGTCCTTCCAGCCCCTCACCAAATTTTATAAATGCTCCAAAATCAGTGATACCACTAATCTCTCCTTCGACCACTTCTCCTACCTTATATTTTTTTAAAACCTCTTTTATTTTTTCGGCTTCCTTTACTTTTTCAGATAAAATCAATTTTTTCTCTCGAGGAGAAAGGTCAAAGATTTTTACTTCTAATGTTTTACCAACAAACTTTTGGAGCTCTATTAAGATTTTAGATGAGTCTCCTCCTTCTACTCTGGGATAATGGCAGCTTTCTAATTGAGAAACTGGCAAAAAAGCCGGGATGGTAGAGATTTCGGTTAATAATCCTCCTCGATTAGCTCCGGAAATTTTAACCGCTATAATTTCTCCTTTTTCTTTTTTTTGTTTTAATCCTTCCCAAATTAACTCATTAGAAGCCTGGCTTACCGATAATTCAATATAACCTGTCTCATTTTCCAAGTCGACTATTTTAGCAAAAATACTATCTCCAATTTTTAGATTTTTTAACTCCCCTTTAGCTTCCTGGAATTCTCTTCCGTAGATTATCCCTGTCCCTACATTCCCCAGGTCTAAAAACATTGCCTGGCGTTCTTTCCCAATAACTTTTCCTTCAATAATTTCTCCAACTTTTGGCGGTTTTACTAAATTATTTTTTTCAGACATTTTTTTCATCATCGGGTATTATATCACAAAATCCTTAGGAAAACAAGGTTGAACGGAAAAAAAGTTTGTGATAAAATTAATTATATGACTATCTTTTGGCATGGGCAATCCTGCTTTCAAATCTTTGCCCGTCGAGAAAAAAACAATCAAGTTTCAATCGTCATTGACCCATTTGATGAAACTCTCGGATTGAGAGTTCCTTCACTGTCAGCTGATATTTTATTAGTTTCCCACGATCGCCACGATCATAACAATCTAAAGGCAGTTTCTGGATTAACAAGTGCTTCCTCGCCCTTTTTGATTTCCGGCCCCGGGGAATACGAAGTAAAAGAAGTTTATATTCGAGGAATTAGTTCCTGGCACGACGAAAAAGAGGGGAGTCAAAAAGATGAGCCTCTCGGCGAAAACACTATTTATACTATTGAAGCTGAGGATTTGAAATTATGTCATTTAGGAGATTTAGGCCAGAAAGAATTAACCGCTGACCAACTGGAAAAAATTGGTGAGGTTGATATTCTAATGATTCCGGTGGGAGGAGTTTATACTATTTCTTCAAAAGAAGCTCCGAAGATAATGGCTCAAATTGAACCTAAAATTATCATTCCGATGCATTATCAAGTACCAAAATTGAATCCGCCAGCTGGCGGAAAACTAGATGGGTTGGATAAATTTTTAAAGACAATGGGGATAAAATCAATTGAATCTTTGAATAAACTGTCAATCAAGAAGAAAGACCTTTCAGAAGAAGAAATAAAAATAATTGTCTTAAAGCCTTGAATTTTTTAAATAAAATTCAAAATTTACCAGAAGGAAAAAGAAAAACCATTTTTTGGTTAATAATAATCATGGTTGGGATTTTCTTATTAATCTGGTGGGCTAAAAATTTAGAAATGAGAATAAAAAGTTTCAAATCAGAAAAAATTAAAGAAGAGCTCCAATTACCAAGACTGGAAGAAGAATTAAAAGGTCTGCCAAAGTTTGAAGTGCCGGAAGCTTCAGAGGAAGAGCTTTAAAAATATGGCTAAAGACCCCAATCCAAAAAACAGGGAAATTGGTTACGTCAAACCGCGGGAAATCACCGAAGAGATGAGGGATTCTTACATTGATTATGCCATGTCGGTGATTATCTCCCGGGCTTTACCCGATGTCAGAGATGGATTGAAACCGGTTCACCGTCGGATTTTGTATGCGATGCATGAAATGGGATTAAAACACGATGCCAAGTTTAGAAAATCAGCAACGGTAGTAGGAGAGACATTGGGAAAATATCATCCTCACGGCGATCAATCTGTTTATGATGCCGCGATAAGAATGGCACAAGATTTTTCATTGAGATACCTTTTGATACAGGGTCAAGGAAACGTAGGGTCAGTCGATGATCCAAGCGAGTTTGCGGCTATGCGATATACAGAAATGAGAATGTCGAAAATTGGTGAAGAAATGTTAAAAGACATTGAAAAAAATACAGTTGATTTTGTTGACAATTATGATGGAACCAGGAAAGAACCCACTGTTTTGCCCTCTCCCTTTCCCCAACTTTTATTAAATGGCTCTCTGGGAATTGCTGTTGGCATGGCCACCAATATTCCTCCTCATAATCTTTCGGAAACTTGCGATGCCGCCATTTATTTAATTGACCACCCCAGAGCCGCCACAGAAGATTTACTAAAATTTATTAAAGGCCCTGACTTCCCAACTGGCGGAGAAATTTTTAATCAAAAAGAAATAATTCAAGCCTATTCTCAAGGAAAGGGGCCAATTATCACCCGGGGTAAGGCCGAAATCACCGAGGACAAAAAAGGCAGACTCCAAATTATGATTACGGAAATTCCCTATCAAGTTCAAAAGTCTTCTTTAGTTGAGCAATTGGCTAACTTAGTTCAAGAAAAAAAGATTGAAGGAATAAAAGACATTAGAGATGAATCAGATAAAGAGGGGATGAGAATTGTTATTGATTTACAGCGGGAGGCCATAGCCCAGAAAATTTTAAACCGGCTTTACAAATTTACTGACCTCCAAAAAACTTTCCATTTGAACATGTTGGCCATAGTGGAAGGAATCCAGCCTCGGGTTTTAAACTTAACCGAACTCTTAAATTATTATCTTTTACATCGAAAAGAAGTAATATATCTGAGAACAAAGTATGACTTGGAGAAAGCCAAAGAAAGAGCTCATATTTTAGAAGGATTAGATAAATGCCTGGCGAATATCGATGCCGTAATTAGAACAATTAAACAATCGGATAACCGGGAGGAAGCTCAAAAAAACTTAATAAAAAGGTTTAAATTAACTCAAATTCAGGCTAATGCCGTTTTAGAAACAAAACTTTCAGCCTTAGCCAAATTAGAGAGGAAAAAGATTGAAGATGAATTAAAAGCGCTCCGTATTAAAATTAAAGAATTAACCGCGATTTTAAAGAGCCCTCAAAAAATAAAAGAAGTGGTTAAGAAAGAGTTGAAAGAAATAAAAGAAAATTTTGGCGATGAAAGAAGAACCAAAGTCCGTCTCCAAAAAGTGGGCGAAATTGCTGAAGAAGATTTGATTCCCCAAGAGGAAACTATTATTACTTTAACTCAAGGAGGTTATATCAAAAGATTAAACCCGGCTACTTATAAAATTCAAAAAAGAGGAGGAAAAGGAATTTTAGGAATGAAAACGGTCGGAGAAGATATTGTCGAGCACTTTCTAACCGCTAACACTCACGACTCTCTGCTTCTTTTTAGTGATTCGGGAAAAGTTTTTAGAACTCCAGTTTACGAAATTCCCGAAGGAACTAGAGTAGCCAAGGGAAGAGGTCTTTTAAATTTTCTAGAAATTTCTTCTCAAGAGAAAATCTTATCTCTGATGTCCTTAGGGAAAGCCGACCAGGGTTTTATCAAATATTTAGTAATTGCCACCAAAGATGGTATAATCAAAAAAACAGCCCTTGAAGAATTTGAAAATGTGAGAAGGTCAGGTTTAATTGCCATCACTCTTAAAAAGGGGGATGCCTTAAGGAAAGTTTCAAGAACCACCGGTGAGGATGAAATTATTTTAGTGACTAAAAAAGGTCAGTCTGTCCGCTTCAAGGAAAAAGAAATAAGGCCGATGGGAAGAGCGGCAGCCGGAATTAGAGGAATCAAGCTTAAAAAAGCTGATGAAGTGGTCGGGATGGACGTTGTTGACGTTAAACGTCAACAGGGGAAAAAACAATATCTATTAGTTGTAACGGAAAATGGGTTTGGGAAGAGGACGGATTTAAAAGAATATAGACTTCAGGGTAGGGGAGGTTCGGGGATTAAAACTGTTCAAGTTGCCCCCAAAACCGGAGATTTAGTAGCTTCAAAAGTTTTAACTACCCGAGCATTAGCGAAGGGTGAAAATGAAGCCAAGGCTTCATTGCCTACCGAAGAAGATTTAATTGTTATTTCTCAAAAAGGTCAGGTGATAAGGGCGGCAATTTCTAGTATCTCCAAACTTTCCCGGGTTACCCAAGGAGTAAGAATAATGAAATTAGGAGAGGGAGACCAGGTAGCTTCAGCCACCTGTATCTAATAAAAATTTTCGATTTCCAATCATGGAAAGTTTCCTTAACCCCCCAGAAGTTCTAAAACAATTAAAGCTAAAGAAAGAAATGGTGGCGGCGGATTTTGGTTGTGGCTCTGGTGGTTGGGCCTTACCTTTAGCCAAAAAATTAGAGGAAGGGAAAATTTATGCTCTAGATATATTAGAAGAACCCCTTTCCGCTTTAAAGGCCAGAACCAAATTAGAAAAAATTTTAAATATCGAAACTATCCGGGCTGATATCGAGAAAAGAACGCCCCTATCGTCAAATTCAGTTGATTTAGTTTTAATGACCGATCTTTTATTTGAATGCGAAGATAAAAAAATGGTTTTGGGAGAAGGAAAGAGAGTTTTAAAGCCGGGTGGGAAAATTTTAGTTGTGGACTGGAAAATAGATGCTACGATTGGTCCTGAAGAGGGTAGGGTTTCAACTGAAGAAGTGAAAAAAATAGCCAAAGACCTTGATTTAAAACCAGAAAAGGAATTCGAAGCTGGTATTTACCACTGGGGCTTAATTGTGGTAAAATAAAAACATGAAAAAAATTCTTCTAATTTCACTTCTACTTAGCTTGCCAATTGTTGTTTTAGCAGTAGAATTTCAAAATCCCCTCGAGTACGAAACCTTTGGAGAGTTAATTGACGCCATTATTAAGTTTATCTTTTATATCGCGGTTGTCATTGCTCCTCTAATGATAATCATTGGGGCATTTTATATCTTAACTGCCGGGGGTGACCCCAAAAAAATTGGCACTGGTAAAAACATAATCATCTACACTTTAGTTGGATTAGTTATTATTTTACTTGCCAGAGGACTTATTGCGATGATAGAATCGTTAATAGGAGTAAAAATTGGCGGATAAAAAAAATCACCCCGCCCTCTATGCTGTATGTATTATGTTTATGTTTTGCGACGGAAAAGAGGTGATAAATTCTATATAGGGTCTACTAACAATTTAGGAAGAAGGATGATGGAGCATCGGACAGAAAATGATT
>Ga0307438_1001190_pt1 | contig 17096 bp, 9 predicted proteins | sample SalMarWE160110MG_FD_202144 | JGI IMG/M metagenome (GOLD analysis project Ga0307438, IMG submission 202144) | Salt marsh sediment microbial communities from the Plum Island Ecosystem LTER, Massachusetts, United States - WE1603-110 | ecosystem: Environmental > Aquatic > Marine > Intertidal zone >... | reverse complement strand
GTAATAGGCGTTTACGCTATTGTTGTCTTCGTCTAGCTCCCAAACTTGATCATAGCCATCGGCAAGAACCCAAGCTCTTTTGTTGGAGCCAACAGTGGCAGGAGCAGTAAAAGATATTGTGACTTGTTCTTGTTCGTGGGGAGCCAGAGTGGCTGCCACCTGGGCGTCATGATCGTGATCGCCGAATGATGGTGCAACAGGTCTGTCGGCCCAAAGATTGATCTTGAAAGGAAGGCCGGCAGGAGAATGGGCATATTGATCGCTATCGTTCTTCAACCACAGTACACCTTCTACTTGTTCTCCGGGTTCAATTCTTGAACTGCCATCGATCGGAAGGACCTGGAGACTCTCGGCAACGATGTCCGGTTTGCAGGCAGGAGTTACTGCGTAAACGGGCCCTCCCCAATCAATCTCTTCAAAGTAATATTCTATGACCACCTTCCAACCGATCTCCGTATCGTCTCTCAAGGGTCTGTCAAGAACGTCACGGTCTATAGTCAGCCCAATAGGAGATGTAGTAGTTTCAACCTCATAGAATACCTGGTCGCCAGGATATTTCATATGTACCTCGTAGTAAGTTGGGCCCGGATGTTCATATTCATTCCACCTAAGCACGACTTTGGCTCTGCCATACATGCAGTACTGGCTGTCTACCCGGAGGTCCCCAGCGCCCGGCTCAGGTGGCTCGGGGTCCTCACAACTTACGCTTCTGGTTTCGGGGCCTGCCCAAAGGGTGTTATCTGCCAGAAGGACTTTGAATTGGTAGGTGCTGTTATTGTCGAGGGCAATGCTAAAGTCGGTCCCTCCCGTAAGCTGAGTGCTCCAGGATTCGCCGGATTTCCTATGCTGGACTTTGTATTGGCCGGTATAGCCGGCTTTGGCGTCCCACTCTAGCCAAGCCCAAGGAGTGAATATGCCAATTTCACCCCAGCCCGTGCAGTAGACGGTAGCGTCCAGCGGCGAAGAGGTTGGATCATCTGGAGAAGTGGGCGCGTCAATGCTGGGTTCGTTGGAGAGGCTGCGGGAACCATCCGGGAACTTGGCCCTTACCCTATAGGTAAGGGTCTCTCCTTCTTGACTGGAGGGCAGCGGATCCGAGTACTCAGTGATGCCGGCTGAAACCGTCGCGACGTCAGCGAAGAGGCCTGTGCCTACCTTCTTCTGAATGGCAAAGGCTGCCTCGCCCTCGGTGTCGGTCCAGTCGAGATTGACGGTGATGGTGTCGCCAGTTGAAGCGGTTGGTTCCTGGAGATAAGGAGCAACAGATTGGTCAGCCTGAACCGGAGCGGAAGAGCCACTGCCATCCCCGACCACCAGGTAGTACCAGTTATTATCGTCTATTGGTAGGTCATTGTTGGGGCAGTTATAGGCACAGAACGTTCTCATATGGCCAGCTTCATCGTAGGCTGCGGCGGTTATTCGGTATTTCCAGTCTGGTGTGATGAAAGTGTCAAAGAGCCAAATAGTCGCAACGCACGAACTGCTATCGCAATCTGGATCAACCCCTGGCATCAGGTGAGACCATGTACCGCCACTATCGTTTTCAATATAGTATTGGACAAGAGCCAGGTCGGAGTCAGAATCAAATGCCGATATCTCGATAGTCACCGGATCACCTGGGCTGGGAAGAGGATTGGGAGTAGCCGTGACATTGATAGTAGGAGCCGGTGAACACGCTTCCAGAAGTGCATTGAAAAGACTAATTCTTCCCCACCCGGTCCACTCATCAAATCCAGGTCCAGGGGCCACCAGATCATCAGCCGTACTCGCAATTGCGTGTTTGACAAACTCCGCATCTGATGTACAATTCAGCATCATGGCTGCTGTGCCTGCTACAATCGCGCTAGCGAAAGAAGTCCCGGTTCCGAGACCATAGCCACCGCCTAGCGCTGTAGTAAGGACATCTTCGCCAGGGGCAACTACATCGGGCCCAGCTTTGCTGTCGCCACAGGGGGTTGGCTGACCAGTACCGCAACCAACGGCATAGAGATCGTTCCTATCTACGGCGGAGACAGCGACCACTTCATGATAATTAGCTGGATACCACATATCGCAGGGGTGCTCCTCGTCAGGAGGACCAGATCCAGCAATCACTATTATGCCTGCGTCTACTGCATCAAGCAGCTGCTGATAGATAGGCTCGTCGTGTTCACTCCACGCAATACTCAGGTTGATCACATCAGCGCCGACAACAATCGCCCGTTCAATCCCTTTAGCAATTGACTCCAAGGACGCCTCTCCGTTATCGTCAGATATCCTTATGGCGAGGATCTTTGGTTGCCAAGCAGCAGCAGCGATGCCTGTTCCATTGTCTGTCATGGCTGCCGCCGCTCCAGCCGCTGCCGTGCCATGCCCATGTTCATCCATCGGATCCCAACCGCCATCAACAAAATCCTTGTCTTTGATCACTTTGCCGGCAAGATCAGGGTGAGTATAGTCAACCCCTGAATCAACAATGGCGATGTACTTAGAGGAAGAACCGTCGTTTATGAACCAGCCTTCCGGTGCCCAGATGTTTTCCAGATGCCAGAGAGAGTCCGGATCGTAATCATTGGGTTCGCGCCTTGGAGGAGGGGGTGGTTGGGCGATCTGATTTCGTGCGAGGCTCTCCATGTTTTGGTTTGACGGGAATTCTTGGATGTCCAGCAAATGCCAGGGAGAGTCTGGATGGTAATCATTGGCTTCCTTCCTTGGAGACGTGAGTAGTCGGGCAATCTGATTTCGTCCGACGCTTTCTATGTTTTCGTTTGACGAGAGTTCCTTGAGTATCTGCTCTCTTTCAGCCGGATCTACCTTGACTACGCGAATGTCGGAGAATTCAAGGACACTTTTGGTTTGCGCTGCTGCCTCACTGAGAATTGCCTCCCTCTCCTCTTCTGGCACACCATCTCTGAATCTCACAATCAGTTCATCGGCTACGATCGGCGAGCCGCCTTCTGTGTAGTCCACTGCTGTCCAGAGTTCCGATGGCCCTGGCACAAATTTTGCGTTGGCCGGTGGGCTGGGGGCGGGCTCTGGGGTCTGAGATCTTGCCTCTTTAGCTTCGCTCGCAACTGCTGCTATCATGACCAAGAGCAATGAAAAGAGGATCATGAATGATCTGCGGGAAAACGGGAAATCCCGCTTCGAGGGAGACACAGCCAATCTACTTCCAGAAGATCCCTCTGCCATGGCTGTCTCCCTTCTTATGAGTTGGCCGGCCGCCTCGTGCTAATCACTGAGGAGCGAGTAGTCGGGCAATCTGATTTCGTCCGACGCTTTCTATGTTTTCGTTTGACGAGAGTTCCTTGAGTATCTGCTCTCTTTGAGCCGGCTCTACCTTGACTACGCGAATGTCGGAGTATTGAAGGATGCTTTTGGTTTGCGCTCCTGCCTCGCTGAGAATTGCCTCTCTTTCCTCTTCCGGCACATTGTCCTTGAATTTCACGAGCAGTTCATCGGCTACGATAGGCGAGCCGTCTTCTGTATAGTCCACTGCTGTCCAGAGGTCCGATGGCCCTGGGATGAATTTAGCGTTGGGAGGTGGGCTGGTGCCGTCGCTGCCGCTGCTGGCAAAGTAGACGCCCAGTGCAGCGCCTGCGGCAAGGAGGACAACAGCCACAGCCGCAGCCAGCCGCCAGCGCAATGAGCCCGGCAGTTCCAGTGGAAACCGCTTCATATCAGAACCCCTCTTTCGCGCGCCCTCATTGTACGCTATCCATAACGCCTGTCAAGCCTCTGGTGAGACCTACCCCTGCTTCCCGCGCGCCCTCTCCCGCAGCTCGTAGAGCTTGGTGATCGCCTGCAGCGGGGTGAGGCCGTCCACGTCCAGGGACGCCAGTTCCTCTAGGACAGCGTCGCTGGCGCCCAGGAGGGATAGCTGGACAGCAGCCTCGCGAGGGCGGCGTTGGCGGGGCTGGCGATCGCCCTTGTCCTCCAGCTCGCTCAGCACCTCCTGCGCCCGTTGGATGACCGGTCGGGGCAGGCCGGCAAGCTGGGCCACGTGGACGCCGTAGCTCTTGTCGGCGCCGCCGGGCAGGATGCGGTGGAGGAAGACGACTCGCCCCTCCTCTTCGCTCACCGCCACGTTGCAGTTCTTCACCCGCGGCAGGAGGGCGGCCAGGTCCACCAGCTCGTGGTAGTGGGTGGCGAACAGGGTCTTGGCGGCCACCTCCGGCCGATGGTGGATGAACTCCACCACGGCGCGGGCGATGGCCATGCCGTCGTAGGTGCTGGTGCCGCGGCCGATCTCGTCGAACAGGAGGAGGGACCTGGGCGTGGCGTTGTGGAGGATGCTGGCCGTCTCCAGCATCTCCACCAGGAAGGTCGACTGGCCGGCGGCGATGTCGTCCAGGGCGCCCACGCGGGTGAAGATGCGGTCGACGATGCCGATGCGGGCCGAGGCGGCGGGCACGAAGCTGCCCATCTGGGCCAGCAGCACGATGAGGGCCACCTGGCGGATGTAGGTGGACTTGCCGGCCATGTTGGGCCCGGTGAGGACGATGATCTGGGAGTCCTGGTTGGAGAGATGGGTATCGTTGGGGACGAACGCCCCCTGGGGGAGCATGCGCTCCACCACCGGATGGCGGCCGTCGCGGATGACGATCTCGTCGTCCTGGGTCACCTCCGGCCGCACGTAGCCGTAGCGGGCGGCCACCTCGGCCAGGGCGCAGAAGACGTCGGTCTCGGCGATCGCGGTCGCCAGCTCGAGGATGCGCTTGCCCTCGGCGGCCACCTGGGCACACACCTGACGGAAGAGGGTTGCCTCCAAGTCCTCCTGGCGCTCGCGGGCGTGGAGGATCTGGAACTCGCGCTCCTTCAGCTCAGGGGTGGTGAAGCGCTCGCCGCCCACCAGGGTCTGCCGCCGCTGGTAGTGAGCGGGCACCAGCCGCTGGTTGGCCTTGCTCACCTCGATGTAGTAGCCGAAGACCTTGTTGTAGCCTACCTTCAGGGACTTGATGCCCGTCTGCTGGCGCTCCCGCCGCTCGAGGTCGGCCAGGTACTGGCGGGCATCGCGGGCCACGCTGCGCAGGCTGTCCATCTCCGGCGAGAAGCCGGGCCGAATCACGCCGCCCTCCTCAAAGCCAGCGGTGGGCTCGTCCTCGATGGCCTGCTCGATGAGGGCGGCTGTCTCCTGGCAGAGGTGAAGGCGGGCCAATAGCGCGGCTGCTTCGGCTATCTCTTCCCTACCGTCGGCGATGGCCTGACGCAGCGACGGCACCAGCTCCAAGCCACGGCGGAGGCTCACCACCTCTCGCGGCAAGGCCAGGGCGGCGCTGATGCGCCCCAGCAGGCGCTCCAGGTCGGGCATCTTCGCCAGGAGGGTGCTCACCTGGCCGCGGCGGACGGCGCTCTGGAAGAAGAACTGCACCCTGTCTTGTCGTTGGGCTAGCTCTTTTATGTCGAGCAAGGGCTGCCCTAGCCAGCGGCGTAGGAGGCGGGCTCCCATCGAGGTCTTGGTGAGGTCGATGGCGGACAGGAGAGAAGCGGTGCGTGGACCCTGGCGGACGCTGGCGAAGAGTTCGAGGTTGCGGCGGGTCTGGCTATCGAGGGTCATGAAGGCGCTGGCGTTGTAGGTGGAGAGCCGGGTGATGTGGCCGAGTACGGCTCGCTGGTTGTCCTGAAGGTAGGCGAGGACAGCGCCGGCGGCGGCCACTGCCAGGGGCTGGTCGGCGCAGCCGAAAGCGTCCAGGGAGGCGGCACCGAAATGGGTGAGAAGGAGGTCGGCGGCCGCCTCGGAGTCGAAGCGATGGGCCTCGAGGTGGCTAACGGCTGCCTGAAGGCCCTCGGGCGGCTCCTGGCCTTCGGGGAGCACCAGCTCGGCGGGGCGCAGGCGGTCGAGCTCGGCGGGCAGCAGTTCAGCGTCTATCTGGGCGACGGCGAACTCGCCCGTGCTCACGTCCACGTAGGCGATGCCCGCTCGCTCCCCTTCGACCGCCAGAGACGCCAGGTAGTTGTTGGCTCGTTGGTCGAGGAGGCCGCCTTCGACTACCGTGCCGGGGGTGACTACCCGCACCACCTGGCGCTCCATCAGGGTGCGCCCCTTCGGCAAGCTCAGGACAGGCCCTTTGGCGGCATCGCTCACCTGCTCGCAGATGGCGACTTTGTATCCTTTAGCGATTAGTTTAGCCAGGTAGCTATCTAGGGCGTGGTGGGGGATGCCCGCCAGCGGCACCCGCTGGCCCTTGCCGATGGGGCGGGAGGTAAGGACGATCTCAAGCTCGCGGGAGACGAGTTCGGCGTCCTGGTCGAAGGTCTCGTAGAAGTCGCCCAGGCGGAAGAACACGATGGCCTGGGGGAAGCGGCGCTTTATCTCCAGGTACTGGCGGCGCAAGGGTGTGGTCATGGCTCAAACTCGGGGCCATTATACAACCGCTGGCGGGAAGTTGTGGATAAAGTTGCCGGGGGTGTTGACAGGGCGTCTTGAGGGGGGGGGTATAATAGGCGGGTCGGGGAGTGGAGGTGACGAGCAATGAGTAAGCGGATTGTCCTGGGAGTTTTCCTGGCGGTTGTGGCTTCCGCGATCACGGCGGGCGCGGTGATCGTCGTAGGGCAGCAGGGCGAGGGGCGCACCGTCGTCGAGAGCTACATCCCGCCCGAGAAGGCCCTGAAGCCGAGCGAGCTGACGAAGATCCCCGCCGGCACGCCGGTGGCGGAACTGACATTGCCCATGGACTACGGGCGTTTCCACATCCTTCCCCCTGGCAGCGCTCCAGATGTGTACGCTCCCAGTCCACCCCCTCCTCCGGGTCTCAAGAGAGCGGGGGAGGACATGAACACGTCAGACACCCTCGACGAGTTCCGGGATCATGAGCTGTTCATCGAGCCGTCCTACATCCCGCCTGGCTGGGAGCTGACGTGGGCTCACGCTGAGGCGGTTATGTGGGACGATGGCTCCCGCTGGGACACCACGTTCAGGCTTCAATACGACCGGCCTGAGTACTTCGACATCAGGATCGCGCGGTTCCTCATAGATCCTGACGGCCAGGTTGAGCTCATAGGCCACCCTGCGGAGGGCAACATCCGCTTCGCGTACACCCTCAGCGAGATTCGCGGCGTGCCGGTTGTCTACCAACACCAGGCTCCCGGCGAGCGCATCCAGGCGCTCCTCCAGGTCCACTTTGTGACGGATAACGTCGTAACCTTCATAGAGAGCGTAGCGATCGACTTCGACGAGCTGATCAAGATCGCCGATGCCCTGATCGCTCAGATTCAGGAGGGCTCGTCATGAAGGCTCTGGCAAGGGAAATTGCCGCCGGGCTCGCTTTTGTTGCTATCGGCGTGGCCGTCTCCCTAGCCGTTGTTCTCCCGCAGGGCGCGGAAGCCAATCCCGGCGTGCCCCACATCTCCTGGATATATCGGGGCATGGTGCCTTTCAATGAGCAACAGTGTTCGCCTTATGAAGGCGACCCCGACTGGGGCCAGTATCACATCTCCGGCTGGCACACCTGCTGGCACCTGACTGAGCCGGGCTATCCTGCAATCGATTACACCAGGACTGACGGCCCGACCGAAAACAGCGGCGTGTGGGTAGACTATGACGGGGACTTCGAGCTCTTCAAAATGCTGGCATACTCGGGCGCCTGCAAGGGAGTGCGTGCGGCTCTCTACTGGGAGTCCTACGACGGCGCCAACTATAGAGGCGACATACACTATCTGCACATCGATGTGAACGCCTGGGTCATTGGCGAGGAGCTGACCTCCCAGATGCTTTACATTGGGGATGTGGCCGAAGAGGATAATCCGGGCTGCCTGGGCTGGGTCGAGATCGAGCCTGGCGTATGGTACTGGCCCTCCCACCTCCACCAGAGTGCCACCGACAATATGAACTACCCCTTCTGCTCCAACAAGTTCGTGAACCCCTCAGAGGGCGACAACTGGCAACACAAGATATACTGGCTCTCCGACTACACGAACGACACCGACTGCGACCGCTGGAAGGACAACGAGGAGGACCACATAGGCACCGACCCCCTCGACGACTGCACCGACAAGCCCGGTGATGCCGACGCCTGGCCGCCGGACTTCAACATGAGCACCTGCGTCGACATCCTCGATGTTCTGTTGTTCAAGTGGGAGCTCTATGGTAGCAACATGCGCTTCGACATCAGGGTCGACGGCGCCGTGAATATCCTCGACGTGCTCATCATGAAGCAGGTCATAAACATCTGTTGCACGCCGTAGGGCCAGGCTAATCCCCAGCGACCTTCCGCGGCATAGGCGATAGACGGGCTGTCAACTCCCTCACCCACGTTCGGCCGACCCCCAGCCGGTTAGCCAAGCGCATCCACCACGTGCACCGCCGCCGGCGCTAGCTCGCGGCAGGCGCCGCACTTGATGCACAGCGCCTGGTCGATGGTGTAGTCGTCGTCCTGCTGAACGATGGCAGCCGTGGGGCAGATGGCCGCCGCCTCGGGCAGGTTATAGCTCTTGCCCGCGATCTCGTAGCGGATGAGGCCACGGCAGACCTTGGCCGGGCAGCGCTTCCGCTCGATGTGCTCCTGGTACTCGTCCAGGAAGGCCTCGATGCTGTTCATCACGGCGGTGGGGGCGGCCTGGCCGTGGGCGCAGTTGGAGTAGCGCATGGTGTCGGCCAGGAGGCGCAGGAGGCCGATGTCCGAGGGGCGGCCGCCGCCGTCCGCGATGCGTCGCAGGATGTCCACCATCCGCTGGGTGCCGCCACGGCAGGTACTGCAGCGCCCGCAGGACTCGTCCTCGGCGAACCACTCGAAGTACAGGCACATATCGATGATGCAGGCAGAGTCGTCGAAGACGACAAGGCCGCCGCTGCCCAGAAGCGCGCCCTTCTCCCGGAAGGGTTCGGGCTCCAGAGGCAGGTCCACGTCCTTGGCATGGAGGATGCCTCCCAGGGGTCCGCCCGGCTGGATGGCCTTGAGGGAGCGCCCCTCGGGCGGGCCGCCGCCAGCCTCGTAGACCAGCCGCCGCAGCGGCGTGCCGAAGGGTACCTCCACCACTCCCACTCGCTGGACATGCCCCGAAAGACTGAACATCTTGGTGCCCTTGTTATTCTCTGTACCCATGGAGGCGTACCAGGCGGCCCCATGGCGCAGGATGAGAGGCACGTTGGCGTAGGTCTCCACGTTGTTGACGTTGGTGGGCTTGGCGAACACTCCCGCCTGGGCGGGGAAGGGGGGGCGGATCTTGGGCATGCCGTGAGCGTCCTCGATGGAGGCGATGAGGCCTGTCTCCTCGCCGCAGACGTAGCTGCCAGCCCCGCGCACGGTCTCCATGTCATAGGAGAAGCCGCTGCCCAGGACGCTCTGACCCAGGAGGCCTCGCTCGCGCGCCTGACGCAGGGCCACCTCCATGCGCTCCACACACAGGGGATACTCATGGCGAATGTAGATGTAGCCGTAGCTGGCACCGGTGGCGTAGGCGCCGATGATCATGCCCTCGATGATGGAGTGGGGGTCGCTCTCCATGAGGGTACGGTTGACGAATGAGCCGGGGTCGCCCTCGTCGGCGTTGCCGACCATGTACTTAGGCTGGCTCTTGGCCCCTCGCAGGAAGTCCCACTTGCGACCGGCAGGGAAGGCGGCACCGCCGCGTCCCCAAAGGCCGGCGTCGGAGACTTGCCAAATGACGTCCTCATCGGACATGCCCAGGGCGTTGGCCAGGCCCTCGTAGCCGCCGCGGGCAATGTAGTGGTCGATGTTTTCGGGCTCGATGACGCCGCAGTTGGCCATGAGGCAGCGCGTTTCCTGCAGGGCCATGAAGTCCAGGGATGACAGCGGCGGCATGCCATCGACGGGCTCGGACGAGAGTGTAGCGAGCGCTAGATCGTGGCAGACCCCGTCTGTGGATGCCAGCGTCTCCTCGATGAGCTGGGGCACCTGCTTGGCTGTCACCTTCTGATAGAGGATGCGAGAGCCGTAAGGCTTGGCGATCTCCACCATCGGCTCGGCGTAGCAGAGGCCCCAGCAGCCAGTGACGGCCACGTCCGCCTCCAGGCCGCGGCGCGACACCTCCTGGCGAATGGCTTCCAGCGTCTCGTCGGCACCGACGGCCCGGCTGCAGGTGGTGACGCCCACCGCTATGCGCGGCCGCGAGGGGCTCTCCACCACTCGCCAGGCTTCCTCCGCCTGCTGTCGCAGCTCCCGGTAGGTCCTCATGCCGGGGCTAGCCTCCCTTTTCTTTCAGCTCGCGGGCCAGCCTGATAGCCTCGCTGACGGTCAGGGGGCCAACGGGGCGACCGTTGAGACGGACGAGGGGCGCCAGGGCACAGGTGCCGTCGCACTGGACGAGGTGCAGCCCGATAGCATTGTCGCTGGTGCTCTCCTCCAGGCCGATGCCCAGCACAGCCTCCAGCGCCCGCCGGATGTTCTCCGAGCCCTTGAGGCGACAGGCCGGCCCGCTGCACCAGGAGATGGTCGTGCGGGCGGGTGGCTCCAGGCGGATCTCGGAGTAGAAGGTGATGGCACCGTAGACCATGGCGGGAGTTGTGTGCAGCTTTTCGGCCAGGAGGGGGATGGCCTGGGGTGGGACGTAGTCGTAGGCCTCTTGGATGCGGTGAAGAGCGCCCAACAGGTCAGCGTCGTTGGGCTGGAGGTCAGTCAGGAGTTGCTCCAACTCTGGCGAGCTCTTGGTCATGTCGGTCAAGGGGCAAGCCTTTCTAACCTATGGGCGATTGTGGATTGCTTCACTAATCATAGACTGCTGCCCGTGCTCATTCAAGGTCGGCGGCAAGCATGGCTGCCACCTTTTCCGCCAGGCGGATGCTGTAGGTCTGGCCGCGGTCCTCGGGGTAGATCTGGCTCATGTTGGCCAGATACAGCCCCTCGATGGGCGTCCGGTGCTCGGGGATGGAGCGCGAGTAGTGGGTGGCGATGATCGGCTGAGCGAAGGGCCCTCGAAAGAGCCAGCGGTCGGCCACCCATTCCTGGGAGAACTCGGGATTGATGCGCTTCAGGTGGGGGAAGTAGAGGTCGCACAGATCGTCGACCCCCATCTGGAGGAGGGGTGAAGCTTCCTCCAAGTAGTTGGAGAGATAGGCCACATGCAGGCCGCCGTAGTGGGAGCGCTCGATGAAGTTGGTGTGCTCGATGAGGGCCAGGAAGGGAATGGAGCGGTCGCTGATGTTCATCCAGTAGATGGGCGATAGCGAGCGCTTGAGGGCCAGCACCAGGCAGAGAGCCCACTGATGCTGCACAGCCCCCAGCTTGGTCGCGTAGTCCTCGGGGAGCTGAGGCACCAGCCCGAGGAAGACCTGGCTAGGGACGGTGGCGAGGACGGCGTCGCAGGGTATTCTCTCCCCTTTCCCCTCACCTGCCTCCAGGGCGACGGCCCGCCCATCCTCGACGGTCACCCGTTGCACCGGCCGTCCCGTCTCCAGCACGCCCCCCATCTGGCGGATGCGGTCGGCCAGGGCGTCGACCAGCAGGCCGAAGCTGCCCATCAGATAGCCCAATTGCTCTTTCTGGCGCCCTCCCTTGCGGGAGGCGAAGCGCAGGTGGATCTTGCTCCAGAACCAGGCCATGCTGACGTCGTCCGCCCGCTGGCCGAACTTGCCCCGCAAGAGCGGTCCCCAGACGACGTCGTAGTTGCGCTGGCCGGCGTGCTTGATGATCCATTCCTTGGCCGTGACGCTCTCGTAGGGCCGCCAGTTCTTCTGCCACCGCAGCCAGAGGCCTCCCACCAGCCCCAATCGCAGGCGGTCGATGAGGGAGATGGGGGTGAAGCGCAACAGATCGAGGGGGGTGACGAAGTCGTACACTCGGCCATCGTAGAAGATGCCCACCTTCGACTCCCGCCAGTCCAGGCGGTCGGCCAGGCCCAGTTCGTCGATCAGGGCCATGATGTTGGTATCGTTGGAGAAGATGTGGTGATAGAACTGCTCGATGCGGCCGCCGCCGATCTCGAAGGTGTCCACCAGGCCTCCCAGGTTGGGACCTGCCTCCAGCAGGTGGACCTGGAAACCCCGTTGGCAGAGGCGATAGGCGGCGGAGAGGCCGGCCAGGCCCCCGCCGATGATCCCGATCTTCATTCGCTGCCCTCCCCTTCTAGGCCGATGCCTGCGGCCAGCTCGGGCTGGGACGGACGGCGCAGGGCCTCGCCCAGCGAGAGGTTGATGACCCACAGGAAGACAAGGCCGGCCGCCACCACCGGTAGCAGCACCAGGGCATGCAGGGCGGCGGCGTATGCACCTGCCACCCCACCCCTCACACCCACAAACTCCAGCGTCTCCTTTGTCAGGAGTTCGAAGGGCCCGATTCCGCCCGAAGTGGAGGGAAGGGTTATCGCCAGGTTGGCCGCTGCCGCTACCATCATGAAGATGGGGAAGGCCTCCCCCAGGCCGAAGGACACGCCCACCATGAAGTACATGGTGGACTCCAGTGCCCAGGCCACCACCGAGGTGATGACTACGGCGGCGGTGCGCCAGGGGCTCTGCAAGGCGCCTAGCCCCGCTATGAACGATCTAGCCCACTGACCGCCCTTCTCCTGGGCTCGCGCCGGCAGGAAGCGCAGAAGCCTTGCCAGCCAGCGTTCGGATCGTTCCTGGGAGGAGGCCATGAACAAGAAGAGGGCGAAGATCACCACGAAGGTGGCGGACATGGCAGCAGCCAGAATACCCAGCTCCTGGCTGAGGCCAACGAAAGCGCCCACGGCTATCAAGAAGACGACCAGCACCAACCCATCGAACAGGCGCTCCACGGCGATGGTGCCCAGGGTGGCCATGATGCTCAGACCGTGCCTCTTGTCCATGATGTAGGCCCGCACCAGCTCCCCGGTTCGCGCCGGCAGGAGGTTGTTGGCCATGTAGCCGATGACAACGATGGGATACAGGGTCTGGGCCGAGAAGTTGCCCATCGGCTGCAGCAGATAGCGCCAGCGTAGGGAGCGGAACCAGGCCGAGAGGAACCAGACGCCGATGGCAGGAGCGAACCACCAGTAGTTGGCGTCGGCCAGGGCTTCGCCCATTTCTCGCAAGTTGGTGAAGGCAAAGAATAGGCCCAGAAAGAGGGCTGTCCCCAGTACGCCAATCCAAAGCTGACGGTTGCGCAGCAAGATGTTTGGCCCGCCTTTTCCTCTCGGCTGGAGAGAGTACGCATCATTATAGGGTGGGGGCAGTTGGTGAGGCAACGCGGGCCGTCGCAGGGATGGGCGAGATTAGGGCACAGGCATATCGGTTAGGGGGACGCGGCGGATCTGACTGGTGCCGCTGTTGGAGATGTAGAGAAAGCCCCTGTCGTCCAGGGCCAGGCCGGTGGGGCTGACCAGGGCCGTCTCGTCCAGGCCCTCCAGGATGGATAGGATTTGGCCGTCAGCCCCGATGCGCAGGAGGCGATGGCGGGCGGTCTCGCTGGCGATGATGCTGCCGTCGGGCGCCAAGGCCAGATAGGGCTTAGTGGATGGGTCATCCGGGATCCAGCCCGGCATGGGGAACTGGGCCACCGGATTGAACTGGCTGTCGAACTTCTGGATGCGGCTATTCCAGGCATCGGCCACAAAGACATCGCCGTTGGGGGCGATCTCGATGCCGACCGGCTCGCGGAGCTGCCTCGTCTCCGTCCCAGGCTCGCCCAAGGCTGCCAGGAAGGTGCCGTCGCTGGTGAACTTGAGGACGCGGCCGTTGCCGGTGTCGGCCACCCAGACGTTGCCTTCGGCATCGGTTGCTACGTCCCGCGGGCCCCAGAAATCGTAGGGTTTGGGGTTGCTGAGGTCGGAGGCTGGCTGACCCCACTGGCTCAGGAAGTTCAGGTCGTGGTCGAACTTCTGGATGCGATTGTTCCAAGTGTCGGCGACGTAGAGGTTGCCCTCGCTGTCCACCGCCACGCCCCAGGGCTCGTTGAACTCACCCTTGCCCTCTCCCAGAGAACCCACCTCGGCTATGAATCCGCCCTCGCTGTCGAACTTCTGGATGCGATGGTTGCCGCTATCGGCGACGTAGAGGTTTCCCTCGCTGTCCACGGCTAGGCCGACCTGCTTGATGAATCGACCGGGGCCGGTGCCTCGCTCGCCCAGAGTAAACCTGCCCTCGCTATCGGCCTTGGGCGCCTCGGGCGCTTCCTCCCTGTCGATGACCTCCTCAGGCGTGAACTCCTCGGGGAAATAGGCCACCGCATTCGCTGAGCCCGTGGGATCCGGGGGATCGTGGTCACGGAAGTAGTGCCACCAGGTGTCCCAGGTGTCGCTATCGCCGAGGCTGCCCACAAAGTCGGTGAAGATCTCTAGCAGGTTCTTGCGCTTCCCGCCCTCGAGCTCGATGCTCCGATAGGTCTCGGGGAACCACCAGCGGTGGGAGTAGTCCTGCCCCTCCCCGTAGCCCTCCAAGTTGGACTGCATGTCGGCCTCGTTGTTGATATTGATCAGAAGGACGGCGTTGGCGGGCGGGTCGTAGCCGCCGCTCATATTGGGATAGGAGACATTGTGATAGTTGCGCAGGTACCAGACCCAGGGCCAGGAGAAAGCATCGCGGCTGTCCACGGCGATGGGCAGGTCTTTGCCCAGCCCCGTTTCCTCCGCCATCTGCTCGATCTGGTCCAGGATCCTGGGAACGTCGGACGAGGTCTGGGTGTAGACCAGCATCTCGCGGGCATCGGCGCCGTCGCCTTCCTGGAAGCTGGCCATCCAGGCTGCCCGACCACTGAACAGGAGGAGGGCGCCAACCAGCGCTGCCAGCGGCACCACCGCCATTGCTCGTCCCCGCAGGGTGCTGGTCAGGGCGGCGATGGCCAGGGCTGCCGCCAAGCCGACCAGGATGCGGGCTATCATGCTGTCGCTGGGGCCGAATACACCGAAGGCCACTGCCCCCGCGCCCAGGGCGGCCGCTAGAAGGGGGCAGATGTAGCTGGGGAGACGGAGTCGCCACTCCCCTGCCCGGGCTAGCTCCCACAGCTGGCCCAGGGTGTAGGCGGCCAGGATGATCACCGGCAGGGTCAAGTGCACGTTGAGCCAGGGCATCTTCTCGCCGGCGACCGAGTAGGCGAAGAGGCTCAGCATCATCCAGAAGGCTAGGAAGCGAAGGAGGGGGTTGACCCGCAGGCTGAAGACCAGCAGGGCCAGGGCCACCAGCCCCAGTACCATGCCGGCGGTTGGTATGCCCCCGGCGCCGGCGGCCACGGCCAGAATGGCCAGCGAGCCGGCGATGAGGAATGCGATGCGGGCGAAGTGCCCTTCGGAGGTGTTGGGGCCGAAGGTAGCCTTGGCCAGGGCCACCCCTGCGGTCGCAAAGGCGAAGAGCAGGGGCAGGAACTCATAGGCGGGTAGTAGCACAAGGTAGTAGAAGAAGGGCTGACCGCCGCGCTGCTCTCCCTGCTGCTCCAGCCAGTAGTCCAGGGAGTTCCAGATGCCAGAGCCGAAGCCGTCCGGATTGGTGAGGAAGGTCGTGTACAGCAGGCCGAAGGGGACGTAGAAGATCGCTCCCACGATGAGCCAGGAGCGCCAGTTCCAGCGTAGGCCGATGAAGGCCGTGGACGCCACGAGAATGAGCACGGTGAGGAAACCGGTGAGCTCTTCGCGGGTGACCTTCTCGGCCCCGCTGAGCGGCCCCAGGTTCAGGGTGAACAGCTTGCGAGACCAATCGGCCTCCTTCATACCGAGGGCTTCCAGCGGCACCTGGATGCCCGCCGCGAATTGGGGCAGGGATAGCGTGCCCAGGATGAGCAGGAAGTCGGCGGCGCGGGGTCTCTCCCCCAGCCCGATGCGTTGGCGTCTGTCCTCGCTGAGGAAAGGCCAAACGGCGACGATGGCCCAGGCAAAGGGCGCCAAGGCCAGGAACAGGAAGGGAGCAAGCAGCGGGTCGAGGTTGTGGCGCTCCCTGATCTGGCTGGCCAGGGTCTGGGCTATCCACAGGTCGAGGAAGGCGATGAAGATCGCTGCGTTCAGGAAGGAGGCCTCTTTGGTGGCGAAGCTGAGGGCCAGAAGCCCGGCGGCGATGTACAGCCAGCGGTGGCGGCCTTCGTCGATGTAGCGCCAGAGGCAGACCACCAGCCCCAGTGTCCACAGGCCAACGTAGATGTCGTTGCGGGCGAATCGGCTGAAGTAGAGGAGGGTGGGCGAAAAGGCGATGAGGCCGGCGGCGATCAGCGCCCCGGGGCGGCCCAGTTGCCGCCGCAGGAAGAATGGCAGGCCGATGAGGACGGTGCCTGCGAAGGCGGGCAGAATGCGGGCCGTATAGTCGCTCACACCAAAGAGGAGGAAGTTGAAGGCGGTGCCGAAGAACTGGAAGGGGCCGTGCATCATCGGGTTGTGATCGTAGTCGCCGTTGTTGAACAGGTACCAGGAATACTGGGCGTGCAGGCTCTCGTCGTGGTGGAAGGCGCGCGCTCCCAGGTCCCAGAAGCGGAGGGCTGCACCAACCGCAATGAACAGGACATAGAGGGTTAGCTCCCAGTCCAGCCTCAGGCGCAGGGAGCGCAGGCGCTCGAACGGGCTGGCCGAGGGCGCCAGCACCGGCGAAGAGAATTCCTGACTGCTCATTCGGTTCTCACCAGTAGTTCCGCTTCCCTGGATGATATGTCATCCCAGGGCTGACGGTAAACCAGCCATCGCCACCAGTCTAGGGGATCGACGGAGTGAGGCAGCCAGCCCTCGGCTATGGGCCAGGCCCGCTCCCAACGATAGCCGGAGGGGGCTGATTCGCCGGGCGGGGTCACTATGGCCACGGCGTCCGCCGGGGGCGAGGACGCGAAGACCACGCCGTTCACATCCCGCAGATACCACCCTAGAGCAGGGAGAAACGACTCGTGGACAGCGATCGGCCCGGGCGTCTCGGCTTCGAAGGCGGCTAGCCGCTTCTGCAACTGGAGGACGCGGGGATCAACTCGCTCGTCGGCCAGGAACTCGCTGTCCCGGCCGTACATCACCGACGTGGAGCCGTGAATGGCCAGGATCGCCAGCAGCACCAGCGCCAGGGCCAGCGAGCCGGCGGCTGCCTGGCGGCCCAGCATATCCCAGGTGATCCATATCAGGGCTATAGCCCCCGCGAGGGCAAGGATCACCCCTATGCTCTCGCCTGTCGAGCCCACCTCGCCGTCCTGTGCCCACTGGCTAAGGGCAAACGCTATGTAGGCGGCCAGGGCAAGCACAGGCACCAGGTAAGGGGCCGCCCGGCCGAGGGAGGCGCGGTCGGTCTCGGCGGCTATCCTCTCCAGCAT
>Ga0307438_1001182_pt1 | contig 17165 bp, 13 predicted proteins | sample SalMarWE160110MG_FD_202144 | JGI IMG/M metagenome (GOLD analysis project Ga0307438, IMG submission 202144) | Salt marsh sediment microbial communities from the Plum Island Ecosystem LTER, Massachusetts, United States - WE1603-110 | ecosystem: Environmental > Aquatic > Marine > Intertidal zone >... | reverse complement strand
GGGCCGCCTCGATGGCTACGAAGTGACGTATGCAGCCCAAGACCCCGGGGCCTTCTTGAGCGGCACCTATCGCGTCTTCGGCGCCGTCTCCATCTACCGCGATCAGGAGGGGGCAGCCAAGGCCTTCCGTGCCGGCGAGGAGAGGCTGCAAGAGGAGCTACGACAACTGGAGGATGCCGCCCCCGTGGGAATACCCAACGTTGCCGATGAATCGGTGTCCTTCGTGACCATGGCCACCCAGAGCATAGGTGAGAACGACATGTCGGTGAGTCTGCACGTGGTAGACTTCCGGCGGGGAAACGTCCTGGCGCGGATCGGGGCCACTGCCCCCACGGTGTTAGCCTCAGTGGATGAGGCCCTCGAGCTGGCCCAGCTCCTGGATAGGCGTATCCTGCGGGTGGCTAGCCAGATCTCGCCGACAGCCGCTCCGACCGCCACCCCCTAAGGAGCAGCGGTCGCTGTGGGGGTGGGCTCCTCGCCGCCCTCAGGGGTCGGCGAGGGTGTGGGCTGCGGTGTCTCGGTGGGGGTTACCTCCGGCGTCGGCGTCTCAGTCGGCGTAGGGGTAGCGGTAGAAGTAGGGCTCTCCTCAGGCGTAGCGGTTGGCGTTGGCGTCGCGCTGGGGATCGCCGACGGCGTTGCGGTTGGTGTGGCCGATGGCGTAGGCGGCAAATACTTCTGGATGGTGTCCAGACCGGCCTGGGCTATGGTTATGGCATCGTCCAGGTCTTGGGCCACCTCCGGCGCCACCTTCTCCTTCATTTCGGACAGGACCTGCTTCTGATCGGTCAACAGCTCCTGGATCTGAGAGGCATCCTCCGGCTCTAGCCCCTCGGGCTGATCAAGGCTGTCCATCAGCACGGTCGTGGCCTCCTTCAGTTGCTCGATGGCCACTGGCTCGACAGCACCACTCTCCGCCGCCGTTCGAATTTCCTCCAGATTGGTCTGAAGCCTCTCCACTTGGCCCTGGATATCACTCACCACGGGCACCGGCGTGCTGGTCGGCGTCACTTTGGCCACGCCGATAGACGGCTCTTGAGAACCACCGCCGCCACCCAAAGCGAGCACGCTGGCCCAGGCCGCGAAGGCTACCAGAGCAGCGCTACCCAGAGCCGCTGGCGCCCAGCGCCAGAACGGTCTGACCGGCTGCGCCTCCAGCCGCCTCTGACGGCGGCGGGCCATGGCAGCCAGGAAGCGCTCGCGGGCCGCCTGCGCGTAGAGCGGCGAGGGATCGACAGCATAGCCATCCTGGAGCCTGCGTGCCGTATGCAGCAAAGGCTCCAGCTCGGCCGCCAGCTCCGGATAGAGTGCCAGGCACTCCTCCAGCGTGCTCTGGCCCCCGGCCAGCGCCGCCAGGCACTCCTCCAGCGGTTCCTCAAGCCTTCTCTTCATCGCCTTCCGACCTCTTGTCCACCAGCAGCTCTCTCAGCTTGACGATGGCCTTGTGCTGTATGACCTTCACATTGCCCCCGCTCTTGCCCAGGGCCCGCGCCGTCTCAGCCACCGACAGCCCCGCTCCGAAGCGAAGGGATATCACCCTTCGCTGGGCCTCGGGGAGGTTGCGAGTCGCCTCCATTACCTCCTCCAAGGCCAGGCGGGCCTCCACCGCCTCCTCCGGCCCCTGCGTATTCACCGGCAGGCTGGGCGACAGGGGAGAGAACCTCCCCCGCGCGCCATCCCGCCGTTGATGGCTAACGACAGCGTTGTGAGCGATGCGGAAAAGCCAAGCCGAGAAAGGCACCTGCCGCCACTCGAACCGCTCCAGGGCATCCAGGACGCGGATGAACACCTCTTCCGTCAGGTCCTCGGCATCACCCACGTTCCCCGTGCGAACCAGCATATAGCGGTACACGCGCGGGAAATACCTATTATATAGCGTGGCGATGGCTCCCTCATCACCGACCCTGGCGGCGTCCACCAACAGACGCTCGCCTTGGGCCTCCAACTCAGGGTACAAGGGCTGAGACCTCCTCCGCCCGCCACCCTCGGCGGCCAGGCTGGCTACCCGGCCATCATACCCCATTTTGTCGCCATTGTGTAAAACGCCCGCTGCCACAATAAGGTTAACCTTCATAACATTTTCCCGATTCCCAACGACCGGGAGCAGACACAGCCGCTGCCACTCCGCTGGCGGCGGAGGCTGGTTAACCTTTGCTCACCCTGAGGCGTTTTAAACAATTGATGGGGAGCGTATAACATAGTGCCCCAGACGCTTGACAGAGCGAGGGTGGTTGTATACAGTCAGGCACTGGTGGATCGAGCATGGTGGCGGCAGCGGAGGTCTTGGCGAAAGCCTGACGGAAGGAAATCTCTTAAAGTAAGGCAACGAATGACCGAACCGACAGCGTGGCCTCTCTCCCCCTCCAGGGGGAGAGGCTATAGGCAAATCGGCGGGAACGAGAGAAGTAGACCGACTGCGCTTCGCCTTGCGCGGGAGGGCGGTTGGTCTATTGTTATGTGCTTTTATTAGCACATTCCTGAAAGTGGGGTGAGCTATGCGTAGGCTATTCAGTAGCCACAAACGCTTCATCGGCGCAGGGCTGATGAGCGCTCTTGTCATAGCGCTGGCCGTCGTGGGAACCCTGTGGGGGTTCAGCCAGATGGCCAGCGCCCAGGCCAACGTGGTGCTGGTCCACGTTGAGCCCGACGGCAGCGACTACACCGGCAACCCTTACTGCCCCAACGGCGGAAACCCGGTAGACGACGATGGCGATACGGTGGCCGATAGGGCCATTGACAAGTGCAACAACATCGTCGGCTCGGACCACGTCATCCGCACCGAGGGGTGGGTGGACACGATGGACACTGATTGGGAGATCACCAACCACGGGTCCAACGTGCCCTCCCCGCCTGCTCCGGGCAGCACCGGGCTCTGTAGCGACTTTGACATCGCTGGTGAGCCCGGGTGGGATAGTGCCAACGACGGTGAGCTGTGCATCGTCATTCGGTCGTCGGCAATGGGCGACACCGAAATAAGGCTCTGGTACGGCACCGGAGAGGTCACCAACTTGGTGGTCAAGGAGTGGGACAGCCTGATCGACACCCACATCCTTAAGGCCGATCCCGCCGACGAGAACGGCGACACCGTCATCGATTACCTCGACCACCACCTGGCCGACCAGCAGAGCACCTGGGAGAACGACCCGGTGGTCTGGGACGAGGCCAAGAAGCGCGTCCGCTCCTACCCGCCCGTAGAGATCATCGAGATCGTCCACGGCGGGCACGCGGTGGAGACCGACCACGGGACCATAGACCTCCACCAGCCGACCGAGGGGGCGATCATCAAGGTCGAGATCGTCGAGTCCGACAATGGCTGCACCTACTTCACCGACCCCACGGCTGCCTTGAACTTCGGCACGGAGATGAACGGCATCTCCAACGGCGAGGGCCGCTTCGTTGGCCCGCAGGTGGTTCCGGATACCACCTACCCGGGCGACCTGCGGATCGAGCAGATCGACAACGACGACGACGGCGCCGTGAACGAGGACCCCGTGGGCGACGCCGACGGCGACACCGTCGACGACGACGACGGCGACACCGTCGTCGATGAGGACGGCCCGGACAGCAACAACGGCCTGCTCAATGCCCAGAGCAACTACGACTTCGACAGCATCTACCTTGACACCACCTGCGAGGAGCGGGCCAAGATCGCCATTACGGTTGGCTACCCCATCGCCGGCTCCCTCAAGGTGCCGGTGGAGGAGTGGATCGGCATCAACTGGATGACCGTCGAAGATGCCAAGCAGCCCCAGATCCGCTGGGCAGGCGAGCAGATCGTCCTGGAGAAGCGCTGGGCCCTCCCTGACGCCCCCTACTACCCCAACGAGACCTGCGGTGTGGACGAGGATGAGCTTTGCCCCGTCTGTCCCCTCGCAGGGAACCTTGTCCAGTACAACCGCGAAGACCCCAGCCCCGGCGGCCTGGAGGAGGGCATCCCCAACATTGGCGGCCCTCTCGCCGCCTACCCAGACAGGGTCGTCACCTTCGTTGATGAGGAGTGCATCTCGCGCGCGATGTACGAGTCCGAGGACCCGGGCCAGGTCAACGTCAAGGCCCTGATGTGGTTGACGCCGGACGCGGTACTCTTCCGAGACGGTGAAGTCAGCTTCGACCTGGCCGCTAACACTGTTGCGCAGGGCGGCGCCAACGGGTGCATCGCCGATTTCATTGCGGGCGTCCTCGACCTCGACCAGGACGGCGACACCGACGAAGTCGACCTCGCGCTCTGCTTCCAGGTTAACAAGGACATGTATGTCAGTTGGCTCGGTGACGCACCTACTGCCCAGGAGATCATCAACAAGCACGCCTTCTTGGTCTACTACCTGAAGATCTACCAGGCCAAGCTGGACAACATCCCGCTCGACGACGGCGACGGCAGGGCCGACCACAACGCCGGCAAGTGGGGCGGCGAGGACCCGATCGAGAGCGAAGGCAGCGACTTTGAGGAACTCAACGTCTCTCAGGACGCCCTCCTGCGCGTGACGGTCAAGGGCTGGTTCTTCAGCGACGACCTCAGCGGCCGCGGCGCCGTTTGCATCGACATGGACGGCGACGGCGACGGCGACGACACGACCACCGAGGACGTGCCCGGTGAGCCCTACCTGGTTACCAACGAGGACGTCGGCTGCCCTGACGCGGGCGACGAGATGCTAGAAAACGGCCACTGGGTGCTGCCCGATGACCTGGCCCTCCTGGCAGGGGCCTACCCCGAGATCACCCGCCAGAGCTGGGACGTGATGAGCGACATCGATGACGACATCGAGGCCGACGGCGCCATCGGACCCAAGAGCACCCTCGACAGCCACGACCCGCTTGACTGGCCTGTGCCGTGGCTCGGGCGCGTGACGATCGACCCCGACGGCGAGGTCACGGTGGCCGACGCCCTCATGCCGCCGCTGAAGATCAGGGCCCTCATCGCCGACGCGGCCAACGCCGGTTTCCTCAAGGAGGCCGACAAGGACGATGACGTGGGTCTGGACAACCTCTACCAGCTCGTTAACATCCCGGACAGCCCCTTCATCCCATGGCAGGTCAACAACGGCGGCTACGACTGGGATAGCTCGGCTCTCGGCCCCTACGAGTTCTACCACGTCTTCAACTACCCGGTTAACCTGCTGGAGGACTGCGACCCCGACGTGCCGGACAAGCTGTGCAACGCCGACATCGGCAACCAGGCGGACCAGTCGACCAGCGACGTGACCCACCCGCGCATCATCGAGTTCTACACCGACAACCGCGGCCTGGGTTACTTCTTCGCCAACGGCGACTACAACCTAGACTTCCTCGAGTGCTCGATCGACCCGTACGGCACGCCTGACTGCGATGAGGGCGACGACGTCGGCTTGAGCACGATCGAGGTCATCGGCGACTACCCCTACTTCCGCAAGCACCCAAGCGTCCTCTCCAACCCGGTCGACAAGATCTGGCTGTGGGGCGGCTACAAGCGCGTCACCCACGAGCGCATCGACGCCAACCACACCAAGATCATCGTCACTCTCCTGGACCGCGACGGCTACTGCAAGTACGACGTGGACGTTGACGCTGACACCACCATTGATGTCGTCACCTCGCCGAGCGAGAACCCGGTGCAGGGCGAGGAGATCGAGTTCATCCTCAACAGCAAGGGCACACAGTCCATCACCAAGATCTCGCAGAACGCCCTGTACAACCCACCCGCGCCGCACGACCCGCTTCAGACGGCTGTAGTCACCGGCTACGACGACGGCGTGATGATCAACGACTTCACAGCCGTGGCCCTGGCCGAGGACATGCGCGTGCTGGAGGGCGATGAAGACGCCGACGCCGTGTGCACGGCCTGGATCGAAGTCGAGCACCCGCTGGGTGAGGACCCGGACGTCAGCATCATCCTCCACGACCCGGAGGGCGATGTCACGCGCCACTGGCCACTGCCGGCGCTAATCGTCGGCCTGGTGCAGGGCTGGAACGACGTCTGCTACGTTGGCCCTGAGGACGACACCGAGGATGCCATGGCTGATATCCTCGACGACGTGCTGGCCGTCTACCTGTACGATGCCACCGCCACGGATGACGCCTGGATGGCATACTTCCCAGACAACCCTGACATCTCCGACCTCGACGTCCTCCTGCCCTACGACCAGTTGTTCATCCTGATGGCCGCCAACGCCGACTGGTCGCAGCAGATCCAGGCGCTACCCGACGACGTGGCCCTGGTGGGAGCCAGCGCCGACGACGGGACTGCGGGAGCCTGGAACAGCGTCTGCTACGCCGGCGCCGACAAGGTTACCGAGGAGGCCACCAGCGACATCGACGGCGACTTCGCCATCATGTACACGCTAACCTCGGTGTATGACCCTGCAATCGATGCCCGCGTAGCAAAGTGGCTGCGCTACGTGCCCGGTCGGCCGGAGATCCCCGACACCCTCACCACGCTCCACCGGTTCGACTCCGTCATCCTGCTGGTCACCGCCGAGGGTGACACCATCTGGGTGTTCGACCCGTAGGAGTAGTGGAGTAAGAAACGCGACCGTCCGTTCCCGCGGCGGTCCCAAAAGCCGCCGCGGGAACGGACAGGAGAAGCAAAGGAGAGGGATAGATGCGAAGACTGGCGATCATGACAAGCATTATCGGGGCAGCAGCCTTTGCCGCCCTGTTGGCTTGGGGCTTGACCTTCGGCAGTAGTGTCGTTCAGGCCCAGACGCCGACTCCGACGCCCACTGAAGAGGCGACCGCGACCGCCCCCGCTGAGTTCTGTGATCCCGTCATCCCCAGCACCTACACGGGCACAGTAACCATCGACGGTCAGCTAGCGCCCGACGGCACGACCATCACGGCCATCGGCAGCGACGGAGTAACATGGGCTACCACGACCACCTCCGCGGGGACCTACGCAACGGAGGTTCCCGCCACCATGCCCGTCTCACCTCCGTGCTTCCTTGGCGGCATCATTACCTTCCAGTGTGATGGTGTCGCGGCGGCCGAGGACAGCACCCAGGCCACTGGCATCCCGAAGACTCTCGACCTGACCTGCGGCCCCCTGGCCACGCCGGAGACCACACCCACGGCGACGGTCGAGCCAACGCTCACGCCGACGGTCGAGCCTACGCCCACGGTTCTCCCGCCCACCGGTATGGGCGGCATGAGCGGTGACGGCAGCTTCATGTGGTGGCCGCTCGCCCTTGCTGCGGCAGCCATCACCAGCGTGGCAGGCCTGTTCACCGCCCGCTGGGCTCGCCGCTAGGCCACCTAGCTTCAAGCGACGAATGACGTAGGGCAGCTCCTTCGGGGGCTGCCCTACAACGTCGGGCGAGAAAAACTGCCCGGCTGGCCCAACCGGGATAGGGATAAAGGCTACTATTGCCTCGCCCAAGCAGAGGATGCTATCCTAAAAGTGTGATTCGAGAGCTGGTTCTGGCAACTGCGCTACTGATGACTCTTCCGCTGATCTCAGCCACCGCCCAGGAGATGCCAACGCCCCCAGCCACCTTCTTCGGCAGCGTCACGGTGGACGGCCACAGCGTCAGCGACGGCACAGCGGTGGTTGCCCTCATCGACGGCAAGGTGTGCAGCGAATCGAAGAATGAGCCAGGCCAGAAGGGCACCTGGACAGTCACCGAGGCGAACCCAGAGTACGGCGTCAAGAGCGGCGATTCGATGTATGTGATAGACGTGGTCAGCGATAGCCAGATACCAGGCTGTGGCACCGAGGGAGCCATAGTCACCTTCCTCATCGCCGACAGGCCCGCCCACCAGAAGGGCCTGTGGATAGCAGGCTCAAACCCCCTCAACCTCACAGCCGGAACGCCACCCCACACCGGAGATCCGCTTACAACGCCCAGCGCAGGAGAGGCACCGGCTTCACCCGCCAGCGAGCTGGAGACATCTGACGACAGCGGCTTCAACTGGTGGCCCATCGCGGCTGGCGGGGCAGGCCTGGCGGCGGTGACAATCGCGGCAGCCTTGTGGCAACTGAGAAGGACAACTAGAAGGAAGCAAGCATGACGGCTATCACAGGTATTCCCGCACGCCTGGCCAATGTGTTCCGTTGGCGCCATAGCAGACTGACGCTGGCAGCCATCCTCCTCCTGACCTCGATGGTGCTCCTAGGAGCTGGCCTTGCCGGGTTGCTCATGACCGGCGGCAACGGACCCGTCGTGACCTACGTCGGCGAGATTCCCATCTACAACGACGGCATCAGCACTGCTACCGCCACGCCACTGCCTACACCACCCCCCAACGACTCACCCATGGCCAGAATGATCATCGAAAAGATCAACGTCGATGCCCCCGTCATCACCCTCGGCTTGGACGAAGACCTCGTGCCCGAGGTGCCTGACGGCCCCAGCGAGGTGGCCTGGTACGACTGGACCAGCAAGCCCGGCTGGGGCAGCAACGCCGTCTTTTCCGGCCACGTCGACTGGACGATAAACGGCCAGCCGGTGATCGGTGTGTTCTACTACCTGCACGACGTGGGCCTGGACGACGTGATCGAGGTTGTGCTGGAGGACGGAACCGAATACCGCTACAGCGTTACGGCCAATCAAGCGATGTCAGACGACGATCCCGACACGATAAAGGTGATGGGCCCCACGCCCAACGACGTAATCACCCTCATCACCTGCGGCGGCACCTGGATACGCGACTGGACCAACCCCCTCGGCGGCTACTACACCATGAGGCAGATAGTGCGGGCGGAGTTGATCCCGGAGGAGCCGCTACCCCCGTTCGGCGTGGCACCCTAGAAGCGCCGAGCGTAGCCTTCAGACCACAGGCCGTCCTAGGTCGGCAGCGTTAGCGAGAACCCCTCGCTTGCCAAGATCCAGATAGCCTGCTGGTCTGTCAGCTCCGTCAGGGTATTGAGCCTAGGAATGTCGATGCCAGGCAGATACCTCCGCCAGGTCCCCCTACCGGCGTCCCAAGCGTAGATCGCCCTCAACTTGCCGCTATCCACAGGCAAGACCTCCGTTACCCGCATAGAGCCAGGCGGACACTGGAACTGATTCCAGCCGCGGGCCAGCTCGCGAACCACCGGAGCGGGCTCAAGTGTGTCGGGCGCTGGCTCGCTATCCAGCGTGGGAGGAGCCAGGCCGAGATCGGCGCCCGGCGGCGATGGGAACCCGACCTCCAGGGTCGGCTCGGCTTCAGCGGGCGGAGGTTCGCTGATCGGAGGGGGACTGGCTTCCGGAGTCAGCGTCGCCACCGGCGTGGGCGTAGGTGTAGGCGTGGGCGTAGGCGTGGGCGTAGGTGTCGGCGTAGGCGTAGGTGTCAGCGTAGGCGTAGGTGTCAGCGTAGGCGTAGGTGTCAGCGTAGGCGTAGGTGTCGGCGTAGGCGTGGGCGTAGGCGGTGGGCTGCCCCCGTCGTCATATCCACCGAACTCGGCAGACCAGTACCAACCGTAGGTGGAACTGGAGCCGTAGGCCTTGGCCAAGCCAACCACCACGAAGTTAGAATTGAGCATGTTGGCGTTGTGACCAGGCGAGTCGCGCCAGAGCTGGAAAGTCATCTGGGGGGTGTCACTGCCTGCTGCCAGATTCTCGCCCTTCCAGGTGTTGTAGTCGTAGCCGAAGTCTGCCATCCGCTGAAAGGGGTCTCGCCCCAGAGAGTCGGTATGGCTGAAGTAGTCCTTTTCGGCCATGTCGCGGCTCATCCACAGGGCGGCATCGGTTAAAGTTGGGGAAATACTTAAGGGCGATAGGCCATTGTCCGCTCGATGAGCATTAATCAGATCCAGCAGGGCTTGCTCATCCTGCCCTACCTGTGGACTCGCTATTCCTAAAGGAGCGACAGCCAATGACAGAAATAGGGCTGCTACAAAGAGCAGCCCCATGGCCACCAGCCACCATGATGGAACTGTCTTACTCGAAGAAATTGTCATAACACGTTGACATCCGTGGTATAATAACTCAGCGTTAGGGCCCGAAAACCGGACCCGACGTGCTCGGGGCGGGGAGTTGGTTGATCCAGGCCGGCACTCCCCGTCCTGTGCTTTCCATAAGGTAGACGTTTATGTCACCTTCGCCGTTACACCGTAGCTGCCCCCAAGTAACACAAAGGCAGTGACGCTATCCATGCCCATGGAGATTCTGGCCCACACTGCCGAAGGCCTCGGCCTTCCCCTAACCGCCCAGCAACTGCAACAGTTCGAGGAGTACTACCACCAGCTCATTGCCGCTAACCGGCGCATCAACCTCACCAGCATCACCGACTACCAGGAGGTACAAAGGCGACACTTCGGCGAATCGCTCGCCGTAGGCACCGCCCTGTATCGAGCAGGAGTGCTCAAGCCTGACGAAGGGGCCAGGGTCCTCGACCTAGGCACCGGTGCTGGCTTCCCCGGCCTACCCATGAGGATCGTCCACTCTGCCCTGCGATTGACCATCCTGGAAGCCACTCGCAAGAAGACCGCCTTCCTGGAACACCTGCTGGCCCGACTGGGCTTAGAGGACGTGGCGGTGATCACCGGACGAGCCGAGACCGTAGCCCACGAGCCGGCCCACCGGGAAGGCTACGACCTGGTGTTGGCGCGGGCGGTGGCTCCCCTGGCCGTCCTGGTCGAACTGGCGCTGCCCTTTCTGGAAGTGGGTGGCTTCCTGGCAACCCCCAAGGGAAGCCACGCCCCCCAAGAGATGGCCGAGGCCGGCCGCGCCCTTGAAACCTGCGGCGGGCGCATTGTCTCGGCCGAGCCTGTCCCCTCCCCTACCCTGCCCCTCACACTGGTGCTACTGGAGAAGATGGCTCCCACCCCTGCCGCCTACCCCCGCCGCCCCGGCATCCCCACCAAGCGGCCCCTGCGCTAGCCATCGCTTCTACCAGGCACCTATAGATGTCCGCCCATTTCGTCGGCGGCGAATTTTGATGGAAATGGGCCGATTAGCCCTCGAAAATAGCTAGACAGGCGGGCGATAATGCTTTATAAATTCAGAGATCGTAGCTGGACTAGGGCGTCAGAGCGAGGACTATTTGCCCGAAGGTCCGGTCAAGAGTAGCTTTCCTGTAAGGAGGGCACAGGATGGAATTTCAAAGTGCCGGCTTCCAGAATCTAGGCAATTGGTTAGGGCGGTTGATCCGCCTCGACCTCACAGTGTTTGACGACGTGAAGGGCAACGCCGCTGCGACGGCACCAGCCCTGGCGGTGGTGGTGGCGGCCAGTCTTCTCGCGGGGCTCGGATCGTGGCTCTGGTGGGTCTTCGAGATTGATTTCCCGGCCGGGGCGGACGAGAAGAACTTCCAGGCATTCTGGAAGACCTTCATCCTTGGCAGCATTTTCATGGTGCTGCTGTGGTGGGTGTGGGTGTACATCAGCGCCATGATCCTCTCCCGCGTCTTTCGCGCCGGCGCCGACATGAATCAAATGATGCGAACGATGGGCCTTGCCTTCGCGCCCATGGCCATCTCTTTCCTGGTGGTCATTGGGATGCTGGCCGTGCCCTTCGGAGTGTTCGCTGTTGCCACAACCCTTTTGCTCACCAACGTGGCCATACAGGCCACCACCGACGCTGAGCCACAGCAGGTGATTCTGTCCAACCTGGCTGGCTTCGCTGTGTTTGCAATCGTCCTGGGGATCCTGGCTAATTTCGCCCAGATCTATGATACAGGCGGTCTGGCACCGGGCATCTTCTTCTTCGAGCTCAACGTTTAGGCGCGCCGCTCCCCCACCTGCCCGTAGCCCTGCCAATTGCTAACACGATGGGAGACCCACCCATGGGTGGGTCTCCCATCGTTGTCGTTGCGCCCCTTGCTCCAAGCGAGCGACTGCTGAAGAAAGCGGACTAAACTAGCCTACCGCCCCCTCTGCTCGTAGTCCCTCTATCTGCTGGCTGCTGTAGCCCAGGTCGAGAAGGACTTCTTCCGCGTGCTGGCCACGGCGAGGGGCCAGGCTGCGCACCGACCCCGGCGTCTCCGACAGCTTGGCCCCCACCCCCACCTGCCGCACCTTGCCCACCGTCGGATGCTCCAGCTCCACCACCATGTCTCGCGCCCGCACGTGAGGGTCGTTGAATACCTCCTCCAGGCCGTAGACCGGCCCCACGCAGATGTCAAACTGGCGCAGGTATTCGAACCATTCGTCGCGCGTCCTGGTCTTGAACTCCTGGCGGAAGAACTCGAACACCTCGGGGTGCTTGTCGGCATTCATCTGGTAGGGAATGAAGTCCTCGCGGCCCAGGGCGCGACAGAGCGCCTCCCAGAACGCGGGCTCCAGACAGCCGATGCTTAGCCACTGGCCGTCCCTGGTCTCGTAGACACAATAGAAGGGGACGCCGCCGTTGAGGAAGCTTTGGCCCGGCCGAGGAGCCACACCAGAGGCGAAATACTGGCTGGCCACAAAGACCAGGAGGGAGAGAACGCCGTCGGTCATGGCCATGTCGACGTACTGGCCCCGACCCGTCCGCTCGCGGGCGATGATGGCCGCCAGGATGGCAAAGGCGGAATAGAGACCGCCGCCGGCGAAGTCAGCGATTATGTTCATGGGGATGGCCGGTGGCGTGCCCGGCCATCCGATCATCCCCAGAGCACCGCCGATGGAGCTGTAGTTGATATCGTGGCCCACCAGACCAGCGTAAGGGCCGCTCTGCCCATAGCCTGAAAGTGAACAATAGACGATGCGAGGGTTGATCCGGCTCAACGTGTCGTAATCGACCCCCAGGCGCTTCACCACCCCGGGGCGGAAGCCCTCCAGTACCACGTCGGCCTTCTCGGCCAGCTTGTAGAAGACCTGGCGAGCGGCCTCGTTCTTCAGGTTGAGAGCGATGCTGCGCTTGTTGCGGCTGAGGGCATCGAAGACCATGGCCCGCTCGCTGACGTCGCGCTCGAGCATGCGAGCCATCGCGCTACCGCGACCGTCCAGCGGCTGCTCAACCAGCAAGACATCGGCCCCCAGGTCGGCCAGGAGCATCGAGCAGTAGGGGCCGGGAGCCAGGCGCGACAGGTCAAGAACGCGGATTCCCTCCAGGGCCAACATGAGCAGCACCTCCCTCTTATATAGGAAAAGGAGCGAAGATTCAGCCGCATGATCGCCCAGCTCCGAAACTGTGTCAAGCTTGCCAGCGGGACAGTCAGCTTGCCCTGGACAGCAGTTCTTGCTACGATATGGGCACGGAGTGGGGCTGTAGTTCAGAGGGAGAACGTTTGTCTGGCAGACAAAAGGTCGGGGGTTCGAGTCCCCCCAGCTCCACCAGAACTCGAATACAAAATCGGCCCCAGGCGGGGCCGATTCGGTTTAGGACGGTCAGCGCTTACCGACCGTTTGCCAGCTACCTCCTGAAGCGGTCCGTCGTGACGTGCCAAACGGAGAGCCAGCGCTAGTGGGTCAGGGCTTGATCTGCCTGCCGCACCCGCTCGCAGAGTGCCACCAGCAGCTTCCGCTGGAGGCCGGGTACGGTCTCGAGCAAGGACATGAAATCTCGACGATGAAGGACCAGCAGGTTCATGGCCGTCCCGGCGATAACCGTCGCGCTGCGGGGCTTTCCATCGATGACCGACATCTCCCCTACAACGTCGCCGGCGCCAAGCTCAGCGATCGCCTTGCCATCGCCCTCGACTCTGGCTTTACCGTCGACTATGATAATCGCTTCCAGCCCCTGCGCACCCTGCTTAGCCAAAACCGCCCCTTTGCGAAGCTGGACCTCGTCGACGTGCTTGGCAACGGCGTTGAGCTGGCGTTGGCTAAGGCGGCTAAATAGCGGTATCTTCCCCAGTAGATTGACCTTCTCCGAGCGACGGTAACGAAACATTGGCACGGCTGTCTACCTCACACGAAAGTATGAAGAGTCTACAGCCGCTCAGGCCCTCTGTCAACATCCACCGCACCCGCCCTTCCCTCAGCCCGTGGAGGTGCCGTGAGCGACCGGCTTCCCACCGAGACCCTGTCCGCCCTCTGGTCCACGGTTGTCGAGGGGTAGCCGCACCTGTATGGCCCCTTGCCAACCCTCGCGCCTGCGAGTAGGATTGGGCCATGAGAACAGCGCTGGTGGTCACGCTTCTGGCATCGGTGTACGTTGCCGTCCTGGGGCTGTCGGCGGTGCCAATCATCAAGGCAGCGGGGGACAATGGTATCGAGGGCTACAGAGGCTCAGAAGAACAATTTGCCCGGTACGCCATAACCCAGGTCAGCTTTGCCCGGCCCGCCGCTCGCGGGATCTACCCGTTACGGGTCACCACTGTACACAGTGAGTCCGGGGGTCAACCGTGCGGCCCGGGCAGTGTCTACGGAAGGTGGGAGGCGACAGTAGTAGCGCCGGGACCGTTCGGCCTGCCAGCAGGCCGCTGGATCGTCACCTGCGATGACACCGACCCCAGCGCAGGAGGACTCGAGCTGCTCGTGCACTTTCTCTGGGTGACTATAGTACTCTGGGGCCCCGCCGCATTGCTAGCGTGGCTGCTTCGGAGGCGCGCTTCGAAAGCCTCGCCGTAGCCCTGGGCGCCCTGCCGCTGGCCAACTGGCACGCGCCTTGCCGTTGCTAGCATCTTGCTAGCAAACCTGGCTAGCAAGGGTGGCATCAGAGAGCACAGAGCAGGATCATAGACCCCTACCCCAGATACAAAATGGGCTTGTAGATGACCCCAAAACACGGTATGGTATAGGCGTGCCGTAATTCTTGTCTTACAGGGCAAAAGCGAAGAGCAGGAGTAGTAGGCGCCTCTTCCTCGCCAGAGAGCTGACGGCGGCTGCGAGTCAGCAACGGGGAATGTGCCGAACTCGCCTGGGAGCAGCGCCGGCGAAGGGCCAGTAGCCGGCGACGGGCAGCGCCCGTTACAGCGCCCCCGAGCGCCCCGACTTGTCGGGGAAGCAGGGTGGTAACGCGGAGAGGCCCTCCGTCCCTGTGGACGGAGGGCTCTGGCTATACGTAGACAATGCCCATCGATGACCAGCTAGCCATCGTCGGCCGATTGGCCTTTGCCGCCGCTCTCGGGGCCTTCATCGGCCTGGAGCGAGAGCTGCGGGGCTACCCCGCCGGCGTGCGTACGGTAGCCCTGGTGGCCCTGGGTGCCGCCCTGTTCACCGACGTGAGCCAGCTCCTGGGCGAACAGGACCGGGTGGCCGCCGGCATCGTCACCGGCATCGGCTTCCTGGGCGCCGGCGTCATCTTCCGCGAGGGCTACACCGTGCGGGGAATCACCACCGCCGCCACCATCTGGAGCGCCGCCGCCATCGGCATGGCCATCGGTCGCGAACTCTACCTGGTGGCTGGCCTGGGGGCAGTGCTGGTGTTCATCCTGTTGGAGGCCCGACCGGTGGTGCGCAGGCTGGACGACCTAGCCAAGGGACGCCTACGCGAACCGATAGAGCACGAGAACCCCAACCGGGAGGGGACAAAGAATGACCGATAAGTACAACCCGTCGGAGATCGAGAAGAAGTGGCAGAGAAAGTGGGAAGAGGACGGCCTCTACGAGTCGCCCGACGACGACCCTCGACCCAAGTGGTACTTGCTCACCATGCTCCCCTACACCTCCGGCGACCTGCACATCGGCCACTGGTACCCCATGGCCCCCTCCGACGTGGCCGCTCGCTACAAACGGATGCAGGGCTACAATGTGCTGTTCCCCATGGGCTTCGACGCCTTCGGGCTGCCCGCCGAGAACGCCGCCATCAAGCAGAAAATCCACCCTTACAAGTGGACTATGGACAACATCCAGCGCATGCGCCAGCAACTGAAATCCATGGGGGCGATGTTCGATTGGCGCCGCGAGGCCAGCTCCTGCGACCCCGAGTACTACCGCTGGACTCAGTGGTGGTTCCTCAAGTTCTACGAGAAGGAGCTGGCATACCAGGCCAAGGCCCCCGCCAACTGGTGCCCCTCCTGCCAGACGGTGCTGGCCAACGAGCAGGTGCTGCCCACCGGCGACTGCGAGCGCTGCGGCACGCCTGTCAGCCGTCGTGACCTCGAGCAGTGGTTCTTCCGCATTACCAAGTACGCCGACGAGCTCCTCGACCACAGCCAGATCCAGTGGCCGGAGCGAGTGGTTGCCATGCAGAAGAACTGGATCGGCCGCAGCGAGGGGGTAGAGATTGCCTTCGGGCTGGACGTGCCCGGCGTGGAGGAGAAAGAGATCCGCGTCTTCACCACCCGCCCCGACACCGTCTACGGCGTTACCTCCATGGTACTAGCACCCGAACACCCCCTGGTCCAGAAGCTAACCACCCCCGACCGGCGAGGGGAGGTGGAGGCCTACGTGGCCCAGACCCGCCGCCTCAGCGATATCCAGCGCCTCTCCATCGAGAAGGAGAAGACAGGCGTCTTCACCGGCTCCTACTGCAAGAATCTGCTATCCGGCCAGGAAGTTCCCCTGTGGATCGCCGACTACGCCCTCCTGACCTATGGCACCGGCATCGTCATGGGCGTGCCCGCCCACGACCAGCGCGACTTCGACTTCGCCAAGAAGTACGGCCTCTCCATCATCGTCGTTATTGCCCCGCCCGGCTGGCAGGACGAAGAGCTCACAGAGGCCTACGTCGGCCAGGGCACGATGGTCAACTCCGGCCCCTTCGACGGCACCCCCAGCGATAAGGGCTACGACGCGGTTGCTGATTATGTCGAGTCTAAGGGCTGGGGCGGCCGAAAGGTGGGCTACCGCCTGCGCGACTGGCTCATCTCCCGCCAGCGCTACTGGGGCTGCCCCATCCCCATCGTCTACTGCGATCGCTGCGGCACCGTCCCCGTGCCCGAAGAAGACTTGCCCGTCCTCCTGCCCGAGGACGCCGAGTTCAAACCCACCGGCGAGTCGCCCCTGGCCAGCCATCAGGGGTTCGTCAACACCATCTGCCCCCGCTGTCAGGGGCCCGCCCAGCGCGAGACGGACACCATGGACACCTTCATGGACTCCAACTGGTACTTCATCCGCTACCTCGACCCCCACTACAACGAGGGGCCGGTGAACCCAGCCCTGGCCAAGAAGTGGCTGCCCGTCGACCAGTACACCGGCGGCGCCGAGCACGCCGTCATGCATCTGCTGTATGCCCGCTTCTTCTGGAAGGTGGCCCGCGACCTGGGGATTGTGCCGGGGGACGAGCCCTTCCTGCGGCTGTTCAACCAGGGTCACATCGTCGTCGAGCGGGCCAAGATGAGCAAGTCGCGGGGCAACGTCATCACCCCCGACGAGTACGTGACTCGCCTGGGAGCCGATACGGTGCGCTGCTACCTGATGTTCATGGGCCCCTGGGAGCACGGCGGCGAGTGGGACGATTCCGGCA
>Ga0307438_1001180_pt1 | contig 17179 bp, 10 predicted proteins | sample SalMarWE160110MG_FD_202144 | JGI IMG/M metagenome (GOLD analysis project Ga0307438, IMG submission 202144) | Salt marsh sediment microbial communities from the Plum Island Ecosystem LTER, Massachusetts, United States - WE1603-110 | ecosystem: Environmental > Aquatic > Marine > Intertidal zone >... | reverse complement strand
ACCTTTTTGAGGGAAAGATTCATTCAAAACATAAAAAAACTATTTACTCCCACCAGAATCTTATGACTTTAATGCAATTTTTGAAGATATGCGGATTTTAGGTTGTATCGTGTGGTAAAGTATACTCACATAGCGCAAGATTGCATCTTGTGCCTTTTGATATTTAACGCACGTGCCATTTTTTCGAACCGCTCCCAATGCGGTTCGACATTCTTTTTTACTCCATTTGATCGTGAGATCGCTTCGCTAAGTTATCCCACACACCAGCCTTTATTTCGTTCCGTTCCCCAACGGAACGACTTTCTTTTTTACTTGATTAAAAAAGAAAGCAAAAAAATCAACCGCTGGTGAAAAAATTGCTAAAAATCAATTCATTCCGCTAAAAGAAAATAACTCATGGCGCAAAAGCGTCATTCAAACAGATTTTCTTTTTTAACGCTTTATTCATTGATTTTCTTAACGCATTTTTTCAAGGCGGATTTATCCACGATATCAGAAGACATCAACAACCAAACAACCCAATAACCAAAAAACTTTCTCATCTTCTCCTTTTCTCACCCTCTCATCTTCTGTCTTCCGACTTCTGACTTCAGACTTCAAATTCTCACCTTCCCATCTTCTCACACTCTCATCTTCTCAACTCACAACTTCTGCCTTTCATTCTTCATTATTAATTTTTAATTATTAATTAACATTTTCCCACCCTCTCATCTTCTGTCTTCCGACTTCGGTCTTCTGACTTTCGTCTTCCGACTTCGGTCTTCTGACTTTCGTTTTCCGACTTCCGTCTCCCGACTTCCGATTTCCGACTTCTGACTTACCTTCTTACAACAGAATAACCTTCCTTGTATAGATCGAATCTCTGTCGCTAAACCGAAGCACATATACTCCTTTCGGGTGTTCCGACAGGTCTATTCTTTCCGTGTGTTCATTTACAATATATTCATCCAGTACAGAGCCCTGCATATTCAGGATAGTCAGTTTGTATTCTTTATCAAGATGCAAATTCAGCTCACCGGTGGACGGATTCGGGAACAAACGGATATCTTCAAATTTCTCGGGTTTAATGATCCCGGTTTCAATGATCTCCACCTGGACAACATTCGAAGGATCCGATACGCCCGGGGGATCGTCATAATTGGCCACGACATAGTAGGTATGCACTCCCAGGGAAACACTAACATCCATGTAGTTTGTTTCCGTTGTCTGGTCGATCTCCAAATCGTCTCTGAAGACAGAATAATCTAAAAAAATAGATTTTATGCTGTTCATGAAAGGTATGGTTTGGGAAGAGACATTTTTGAGTGTTTTGCTATGATTGTCTGAACAAATAGGTTCCGAAACAGGGAAAGTGCCAATTTTATATGCTTTATCCTTACTGGAAATACTCACATAATCCATGGCAATGTCTGCGTTATCATCTGCTACTATGTTGAAGGCAATGGTTAGAATAGAGTCAGCATATTCGGAAAGATCAATCGTGGTTTCGTACCATGTCCAGTTTTCCCATTCTCCAATTTTCCCGAAGGTCCAGACAGGTTCTTCCCATGACAAACCGCCATCAAATGAAATTTTTACAAACAGGTCGCCATTGTTATTCGGATAGACATGCCAGTGGTAACTACTTTGCCAGATAAAAGAGAGTACCGTTTGGTCTGTAATCATGATCTGGTTGGTAATTATCCAGGTATTAATATTGTATCCCCAATTTGCCAGTGTTGCGTAATTGCCTTCGTATATGTATTGAGTGGAATCGCCCTGGACGTGCCAGTAGGCTTTTCCATTCATTTCACCTGCTATTCCGTTACCTTTAATAGTTTTGTGCCACAGCGAAAGATCACCCGATTCAAAATCATCGTTAAATGCATCCTGGTTCCATCGCAAATGAACATTCTTGACATTCACTATATCTGCTGTTAATCCTTTCGGAGCAATCATATCGCTTAAAATTTTTATGTAGTCTTCTTTCACCCTTTCATAAGCACCATCAACCAGCAAACTGATGGTCTTATAACCTCCCGTCGTAAAGTATACATCGTGTGGTCCCTGTCCAGTGGCTGTTGCAGGTACTGCTCCTTCCCCGAAATCCCATTCCCAGGTTGAGAATGTACCGTATCTTGAGGAGTCACTGAATGTTATTAAACTATCAATTTCAGTAACCTGGGGTGTAGCATAAAAGTCAATATAAGGTTTGGTTGTATCTATACCATGAATCACCAGATTGTCCAGGTAACAATTCTTTCCAAATTCAGAATGGAAAAGAAGGCCTATATATAGCGAATTTCTATCTTTTGTCTCTTCAGGAAGATCCATAGTCTTTCTTTCCCATCCGTTAGCCAATTCAGTGCATCGAAGAACCGAATCAACCGGATACCAGGTCAGGCTATCCGTAGAATACTGAATGATCATCCTGTCTTCCCTGTCTGTAAATTCACTGTCATAAAACCAGTCAAAAGCAATCCTCAGATCAATACAATTCACAGTAGAGAATTTTGGTGAGGTGAGCCTGATCTGCGAACCCTGTATACATTCATAGGAATTGAATTTCACCATATAAGTTCCTTCGGACGGAGTACATTCAGGAATTACACCGGCGCTTACAAATGATATTTCAGGGATATCTCCGGAAACGTATTGAATGGTCCAGCAACCCGGTACTTCTTCCAGGTTAAATCCTTCTTCAACAGGCAGGGAGATGCTATCGCAGTTGAAAACCGTGAAATACTTGACCAGGTTGTCATTCTCGGGATTTTCATCATCGGTCACTGAAATTTCAGCGACAATGCTATGTTCACCAAACTCTAATTTAATGGCAGGAAACGCTACTTCTTCCGTTTCGTTCAGGGCAAGGTTCCCTGTCCAGTTTACCTCAACAGGATCTTCGCTATCTACGATATATCCGACAGTAGCTGAGGTCAAATTATCCGTACCTGAATTCCTGATGGTAATTCCGGGAGTGATCTCAACCGTGTCGTTATAGATATATCCCGGTTCGAATATTTCACTAATGCCAGCATCAATAGCAGGCTGTTGTGTTACAGGATCGTAACCATTCAGTGTTATTACTCCCGTTGATGAAGGATCAAGCCAATTGCTGAGACGCAAAGAACTGGTTCCTCCGCCAGTCCAGGAATAACCTAAATTACCATACCAGTCGGGGAGAGTATTGCCGCAAGCAGCAGGTCCTCCATGCAATTGTCCTATGATTCTTCCATTCGGATCGTATAACGGTGATCCCGAAGATCCCGGTTCAGTGGTAGTTCCGTCGCTCCACACGGCCACACGCCAGTGATCATCTCCTGTTCCCGGGTCTCCGCCTCCGGCGGATGCGTCCACGCCTCCCGTTGACCAGCTGATTTTTTTGATATCACCCGAAGGATGGTGAATGCCAAAAACCGTTCCGTTTATTCTTGATGCTGTGGTCCTGTTCCAGCCGGAATAATACACATTGTATTCCTCGGGCGGAGTTTGATTCAGTTCCATTAACCAGAAATCAGATGTAGTAAATCTTGCTCTTTCAACAGCTCCGGACATAGAATTGTAAGGAGGAGAAGTTGCAGGATTTGAGCAGGTTGCACTTTGCCAGTTAAACCGGAAAACTGCTGTGGCGGCATCATTTATACCTGCTTTATAACAATGAGCAGCAGTCAGCAGAAGTGGAGTACCGTCATTATTTGTGTTGTTTATTAATGCCCCTGAACAGGCATATGGTCCCAGAATAAGCAATGCCGCAGAACGTATCTGTTTTCTGTAGGGATCGCCCTGAGGACATACGGCATTTACATTGCAATATCCCGATTGACCAAATGATTTCAGAAACTTATCAAATCCCCTGTAGCCATGAACCACACGCCAGAGATTTAACTCCCCGGGAAAATCAACCTCATGTGGTTCATAATATTCGATGATAACAGATTCGTCTTCTACAAGGGTAGTGGCAAAATACCCGTCGTCCTGGTTATTGTAACTGGTAAAGGCACCAATTACCTGCGATTTGTCGGGGGTATAAACAAACAGTTTTGCCCCTTTGGGCAATTTATACCGGTTAAAGGTTAGGTTGATGGATAAGGCTCCCTTGCTGATAATTCCCAGTCTCCAGATACGGCCACCATCTTCAAGCACATCCCATGTACCTGAATTGCCGGGATTATAATTCACATACATATCCTGGCCGAACCTCCATGGTTGGTCTTTTATCCGGTCGTTATAAACATCTTCGGCTCGCAGGGCTTCAACATCCACATAAGGCATTTTGATGTATTCTATTGTGCTGAGAGCAGATTTGTCCGCTTGCTTAAAACTCGGAGGCAATCCTCCCTGACTGATCTGGGCACAGAGGTTGTGGAAACACATTCCCATGCCGATAATCAATATGCTTACAAAGACTTTTTTCATTCTAATGTGAGTTTAATGGCAATTACAATCGCAATAGCAGTTGCAGTTTTGCTCAAATTTGCAAATTAAATATATTGATAATTTCTTTGAATACATATTCATCCCTGTATTTTGTTTATTCGTAAGACTCAAATTTCAAAGGCACAGCGCATTGAAATTTGTAAGTCGAATGAATCCCGATAGCGCAGCGTATCGGGATAAATGAGTTTAACTGACTTCGTCGAGCTCGTAATGTTATTCCCTTCGGTCATGAACTCCCTTTGGTCGGTTCGTTCGGTTGGGTAATCGATTAACTGATACAATTAAATAAACTAAATCATCAATTTTCATTTAACCAGTTTACCAGTTCACCGATTAATCACAGATTATCCGACACGCATGCCTTGGTTTCGTTCCGTTCCCCAATGGAATAAATCCCTTGTTCAGCGCAGTTTTTTCGCTGCACTCATGAGCTCGTTTCGCTTGGTTCCGAACTACGTCGTTGCTAAAAGGTAGTTTTTAACTACCATTGAAAAACAAAAATGATTCATTTGAAATGATTATATTGCAGGACAAGTTATTTGCAATATGTCTATAGGTTACCAGATGAAAGATCAGGAAGGATTATACTATGTAACATTTCAGGTGATAGACTGGATTGGCATAGTAACGATGCTAGCTGACTCTTGGTTGAAAAGCTATTGCAAAAGCTATACGAAAAGGACTATCAGAAACACAGTCATGCCTGCAAAGGCAGGCATCTGTCTTAACAAATACTGAAGCCGGATAATGAAACGCAATTATTATGTGTACATTGTAACAAATAAAAACAATACGGTATTGTATACAGGCGTTACAAATAACTTAGTAAGAAGGATGCACGAACACAAAACCAAATTTAACAAAGGATTCACGGCAAAGTACAATGTTTGTAAGCTGGTGTACTTTGAACAGTTTGTCTCTATTAAGGAAGCCATTTTGAGAGAAAAGCGCATTAAGAAATGGAAAAGAGAGTGGAAGGAAAGATTAATTCAAGAAAGCAACCCGGAATGGATTGACCTGGCATGCAATTTAAGTTGATATTCTGCTTAAGACAAGAAAGGCATAGAAATTCGTTACTGACTAAGGAAAGGTGGATTCCTGCTTTCGCAGGAATGACGGTAACAGAAATGCTTTCAGGAAGAATCTTTTTAATTATTATCAGCAACCAGTCTGTTTGATCGTTATTGCAGCATAAGTCACAGATCTGCCAGCTGCAGGCAGGCTTACACCATGAAGGCAGAATAAATAATAATTCTTAACTTTGTTTAAACAGGATAAACAAAATGAAAAACATTCAACTTACTGCTGTATTTGAACCGTGTGAAGAGGGTGGTTATATTGCTTACATTAAAGAAATAGAAGGCATCAATACGCAAGGTGAAACCATTGAAGAAGCAAAAGATAATCTGGCTGATGCTATAAACCTGGTGTTTGAGGATAACCGAAAGAAATTCAAGAATTCCGGTTCGCCGAAAATGAATCCAATAACACAGGTACTGAATATTACTTTATGAAGAGAAATAAGTTCATTCGTTATTTGAAATCAAACAATTGTACTTTGATCAGAGAAGGGGGGAACCATAGCCTGTTTTGTAATAATTCCAATAAAAAACGATCAACAATTCCACGACATCCGGATATCAAAGAACCTTTGTGCAGAAAAATCTGTAAAGATCTGGGTATTCCTGATATTTTGAAATCGAAGTGATCCCGTATGGCACAATCGGGACGTTTGCGTCATGTCTGTGTATGATTTACGCCCGGAATGTAGAGGCTGTGTAAAAATGATTGTAAACTAGAAAAATATTCGGTCAGGTATACGAGGTAAAAGTCAAATATTGAAATCTTAGACAATTAACTTTTGTTTTTACACAGCCTCGTAATTCCGCGCGAGGTGGTACGACATTGAAATTCGTTACTGACTAAGGAAAGACGGATTCCTGCCTGTTTATCCGCCGAAATGGAGGACGCAGGAATGACGGTAACAGAAATGCTTTCAGCTAAAATTTTTTATCCATCATAACCGGCAACCAGTAATCAAATAGTGTAATCAATTAAACAGTTACACAGTTACATGATTCAACAATATACAACACTTAGCATCCTAATCCTGAATGATCAGCAGCACGGCCATGATTACAGGCACAACGAAAATTTTCAGTTCGAAGGGTATAAATTCGGAAACTTTGGAAATATTATAGGCAATGGGGGCAATCTGAAATTTCATATTCAGATCCTGCCGATATACCAGCGAAAGAAACGCTGATGCGGTAAAAAGGTACTGTATTCCTCCGCCAACAAAACTAAGGGATTGAAATATCTGTGTGAAAATTGAGATCTTAATGCAGTGCCTGAGATTGTTTATCAGAGCATACCCGGCATAGGCCGTACCGGCATATAGGAGTATGCCGAGAACAAACGAGAAAATAGTGCCCGAATCATCAAATGCTTTATTGATGTTAAACACCAGCAGAAGTACACCAAAAATGCCCGTAACTAATTCATACAGACCGATAACTCTGTATTTCATCGATTGTTCAATTGGGTTCAGACTATAAATATATAAATTTGAATTGAATAGGAATACGAATCATCTGAAATATATCTGTATTCGGTGATTGGTGACTGGTGAATCGTGATTCGTGATTTGTGAGCAGTGATCAATAAATAGTCTATAGTCTCAAGTTTCATTCTATCAACTCATCAACTACCCAACTCTAACCCACATGCCCTTGTTTCGTTCCGTTCCCTGACGGAACGACTTTCTTTTTTGCTGATCAAAAAAGAAAGCAAAAAAATCATGGCTGACAAAAAATCCGGATAAATCCTATTGCTCGGCTCTTCGTGTCGTTCCGCTGACGTTTCACTTCCGCGGAACTTGATAATCCTTCGCAACGAGCCTGCGCAATGATTTATTTACCGGATTTTTTAAGGCCAGTCATTTCTTTATTCGATTGGTGATCATAGAACAGTCGCTTGTTTCAAGTCGTAAGTCTCTGGTTTCAAGTTACTAGTTTAAAATTTCATCTTCCCATCTTCTCACCCTCTCACCTTCCCATACTCCCTACTTCGGCCTTCGGGCTTCTTTCTTTTAACTCTAAACTCAGAACTTAAATATCAAATCTCCGTGTTTTGCGTTTCATAGGTAGTACAATCCATGAATTAAGCAGGCAGATGAAACGCTTTTATATTTTGCATCATGTTCCCGGGGTTTCACCCCGGGCTAAAATAATATCGCCCCTTCAGGGCTTTTTATATTAAGAACTCTTGCTTGCAATACGTTTAAAATTTGCTATTTTATAATCGATTCCACAGTTCCACAATTACACAGTTACACAATTTACCAGTTAAACGATTACACGATTCAACAGTTAAACGATTCAACGATCAGGCAATAGCTTTTCATCAAGGTACAATAATCCATATACAGTGGCCTTATACCAATATGCCCAGTTATGACCACCTGGCTTTACATGGTAGTCGTGCGGAATATTATTTTTTTTCAGGAACTGGTGGAATGCCTCGTTGGCCGGCAGCAGGAAATCATCCAGCCCGCAGTCAATGTACCAGTTGATCTCACGCATAGTATTTACCAGCACTGTGTCTGTCAACGAGTATGGTGAATTTTCTTTCCAGTGGTTTGTAATGCGTGTAGTATCTGATAATCCCGGCCCGAATATACTGCCGAAATATTTTTCATAACGGTCTTGTGGCAAACTTTTAAAAATCGATTCGGTACGCACTGCCGCACTTAATGCCACTACTGTACCGAACTGGTGAGGTGGTTTTAAGGCATCGATAATGGCTCCGAAACCACCCATCGACAATCCCATAATTGCACGGGAAGATTGTTCCGGTATTGTCCTGAAGATGGAGTCAATCGCGGGAACCAGCTCCCGGGAAAGGTAATCGCTGATCATGTTGCTGCTATCGTAATTGTTAATAAAGTAGCTGTTGCCTGCATCGGGCATAACATAAATAAAGTTTCTGATGTGCATTGTCAATTGAATACTATCAACCAGCTCGTTGATCCTGCAGCGTACCAGCCAGCTATTCTGATCACCACCAAAGCCGTGAAACAGGTAAATGACAGGGAAGGAATCGGAATTTGTGTCATAATCTTCCGGTAACAGCAGGGAATAACTCATCTCCCTGTTCATGATCCGGCTACTTATGATCTGGTTCTTCACAACCAGGCTTTGTGCAAATCCTTGTCCGGATGTAAAAAACAACATCATGAAAACCAAAGGAATATACTTATGCAGCATTCTATACCTCATAATGATTACTTAGTCAAAAAAGTGAATAAAGCCATACTATTTCAGCCTGTTAGTACTTAAGTTTTCTTTAGATTTGCGAAATATAATGTACAACAGGTTCAATTCCCACAAATGAAGAAAATCGTTTTCAACACCATCAAGTATCTTTTGCTTTTTTCGATCGGAATACTCATCTTCTGGTTTCTCTACAGGAAGTTTGAATGGAAAGAGATTACAGATGCTTTAAAAGGACTGAATTATTTCTGGATCGTCCTTTCCATCATATTTGGCTTGCTGGCTCAGTTGTCCCGTACTATCCGGTGGAAAATGCTTATCAAACCCATGGGATATAATCCGCGGCTTTCCAATACGTTTTTATCTGTTCTGGTACTGTATTTTGCGAATCTGATTATTCCCAGGGCAGGTGAGGTGGCCCGCTGTGGAGTGCTGGCCAAAACTGATAAGGTGCCGTTTACAAAGCTTGTGGGTACCGTATTTGTAGAACGACTGGCCGATACTATCATGTTATTTATTCTGGCAATCATCATATTTGCAAGCAACATACCCATCGTACTGAAATTCTTTGAAGAAAATCCGAAGATCACTGAGAATTTACTGAACCTGCTAAATCTGAAATATATCCTCTTATTCTGTTTGGTGATTCTTTTGGGAATTATAGGTTATAGGCTATTGAAGAAGAGGTTGAAGAAATCGAGCAAGAAGGGGAGGATTGTTGAGTTGAAAGACCAGTTTGTTGCAGGTATCAAGTCGATCGCTTCCATGAAAGGAAAATGGAAGTTTCTGGGACATACCATGTTTATTTTTCTGATGTGGCTGGTTATGCTTTATGTGGTTTTTCTGGCCTATGAACCTACAAAACATATGACCCTCCGGGCCGGCATGGTGGTGTTTTTAATGGGCGGACTGGCAATGCTTGCACCTATCCAGGGAGGAATCGGGCCCTGGCATTACATGGTGGTTCAGACCATGATCCTTTACGGTATTGAAGAAAAAACAGGATTGATCTTTGCATTAATAGCACATACCTGTACCAACCTGATCTATATTGTCTTTGGCGGCATAGCGGTGATGATCCTGATCTTCAGGTATGGCAGTGAAACTATCCGGTTCCGGTCAGCACCACCGGCAAACAAGTCATAAGATATTTTTTAGCTTAACGTGAGTTCCTAATAAAGCAATGACTATTTTTTGGAAGTTGTACTGAAATCCCTTGTTTTTAGTTGTCCTCGCCGGACAGGCATTTCTTTTCTCCTTTGATGAGAAAAGAAATCCAAAGAACCTTTAGCTCACGACCAAAGGGAGTAATCAAGAAAAACCTAGTCAGCCCACAAGCTACGGCCGACCCAATTACGCAGGTTTTTCACCCACTACACATGCCAGAACTAACTATGATCTATAATTGAATAAATTAGTAATCATAAAGGAGGAAAAAAACTTAGTGAGCATTGAAAAAAGTAATAGAAACAAACCAGAGAATAATACTTATTTCTGAATTTCCCTGGTTTATTACAATCACTTAAAAATGTTCGTATCCAGATAGCATTAATTCACCACAGGCAAAAAGGAATACTCCTTACCGTATTTCAGCATCTGTCCGGAAAAATCATCCACATAATGTACTTTCACATCCACAATCTCTCCATCCTTCTCCACGATTTCATATTCCGGATTTACAAAGCCGCTGTAAGGAGCAATGTTCAGTTTCTCAAACCTTGCCAGTACTTCCCTGTGCAAATCGGCATTGACCTTTACAGCAAAGTTTTCAACCAGCTCTTTGCCGGCTTCGTAATCCCCTTCCGATTTGATGCGCTGAACCTCTGCAAGCAGTTCTCCGAAAAGACCACGCAGCTTTTGAAAATCGTTTATCCTGTAATAGGTCTTGTCGTCTTTTACGATCTTTTCAATAACATTTTCGTCCTTTCCGTTTTCATAACACCATTTTGCGATTAGCTGACGGTTGCGCATATGTGCCTGCTCAATTTCATTTCCCGGCTTGATACGGTTTAACTGGGTCATTATACCATTCCGGATATAACTTATGTATGCTGTTTTTGCTGCATCTTCATTTGGCAATAATCCCAGTCCGATCATTTTAGGGTCCATGATGTAATACAATGCAAACAGGTCTGCCCGTGCTTCTTCAAGCGGCGACTGGTAGTTTTTCAGATCTTCCGAACGAACTCCCTCCAACAACTGTCCGGAGCCATGGCCAAGGCATTCATGCATATCGGTATGCAGGTTACCGGCAAGCAAACCGTATTTTTTGCTCAGCTCAATTTCAACAGAATCATAGCAGAATTCTTCCAGGAAACCGCTTCCCAGGTTTGCCTGATTGTATGCATCCGTGATATTTTGTATGGTAACAGATTTTGATCCGTGTTCTTTTCTTATCCAGTCGGCATTTGGCAAGTTGATCCCAATGGGTGTATGTGGATAGCAATCGCCGCCAAGCATAGAAACGATTATGACTTTTGCCGAAACACCCTTAACTTCTTTCTTTTTAAATCTGTTCTCAATGGGCGAATTATTTTCAAACCACTGGGCATTGGATGAAATAATCTCCGTTCGTTTTGTTGCTTCAAGGTCCTTAAAATTAACCACCGATTCCCAGGTTGCTTTCATCCCGAGAGGATCTGAATAGGTTTCAACAAACCCGTTGACAAAATCAACAAAAGAAGTATCGTTTACCCAGATTGTATTGTATTCGTCCCAGGTTGTCAGGTTTCCGGTTTTGTAATAGTCAATGAGTTTTTCAATACCGGCAAGCTGCTGCGGCGAATCCGCAACAGTTACTGCCTTTTTCAGCCAGAAAATGATATTATCAATGGCTTCTCCGTAGAGTCCTCCCGATTTCCATGTGATTTCCTTTATAGCTCCGTTATCTTTAACAATCCGTGTGTTCAAGCCGTAGGATACAGGGGTCGTATCATCCGGGTCTTTTATTGCTTCATAGTAGGAGGTTACTTCTTTTTCATTGACATTCTGATAGAAATTAACCGCCGAAGCTGCCACCAGGTCTTTGTCAGGATCCTGGTTTACCTTTTTGCCCAGCACATTTTTATCAAAGATCACAGGGATAAGAATATCCAGTGTTTCCTGGACAGAATGCTCCTGAAGCTGAGGAAATTCTTCGTTGTCTGAATTTGATGTTAATTCTGTAAAATAGTCCCTGGAAAAATCAGGGAGGATCTTGTCTGTGGAATAATGATGGTAAATACCGTTTGAAAACCATACTCTTTTCAGGTAAACAAGGAACTTTTCAAATTCTGCGGAAGTCCGGTCACCTGAATATGTTTCATAGATGTTTTCGAGGGTTTTCCGTATGGCAAGATTGTATTTGCCATTCTGATCCCAGAGAATGTCGCGCCCGCAGAGAGCTGCCTGACCAAGATAATACAGCAGTTCTTTTTGTTTCAGGTTCAATTCATCGAACCCGGGAACCCGGTATCTTAATATTCTTAGATCTGCAAATTGTTCAAGCACATAATTAAATGCTTCCGTTTGTTTCATATCTTCTTTTTTGGCTCTGGAGCAAGATAATGCCATTACAATGGCTAATGATGCAATGATAATTTTTTTTGTTTTCATATATATGCTTTTAATCCCGGCAAATTTATGATTTCTGTGGCACTCGTCACGGATTTTGTTAGCTAATATTTATCATGTTTTATAATAAACCAGGGGAAGCAAAACATGTTCTTCCGGATAATCTGAAGGCTGAACCAATCACTGTATTGTTTTTACCAGCTTGGTCCTGCTGCTTTCTTCCCGGAGCCTGAGCTTTTTTATTGTCTCAAGGAGAGGTTCTTCAGGCAGAATGGTAGTTTCATTTCCCCAGAATTCCGGATCGCTGTTTGTAATTTGCTGGAATAAGATATCACCGGGTTTGGATGCATCGCGGTATTTGATCTTTTCAAATTTCTCCGTGTTTTTCCCGGTAATTACAAATTCAGAGGTTGACTGAAACTGGCAGGTAAAGCCTTTGTGTTCTTTGCCGCGCTTTTTCCGAACCCTAAGAGCTATTTCGCTGCGTGCATAGTTCAGGTTCCATTGTTCCTGGTAATAACGATATTCCACTTCATATTTTCCGTATTTCGGCTGGATGCGGTATGATCCGGGGACTTTTTTAATCAGTAGGTCATGCGCATGCTCAAGTCCTGCTTCGCTGATCTCAAATTCTGCTCTTACCAGTGCCAGTGATTTTGCATCAAGATAAAATTTGCCGTCAAATCCCGGAATGGGAATATTGTCTTTGAACCTGAAACCGATAACATAGGTTTGTCTTTCATTGTACGTAATTTGTTTCAGCATGAAATAGTCATAATTATCAAAAAAATCCGGGTCAAGAAAATACACTCCATATTTCATTACGTCCAACTGCATATTATGATACAATCCTCCTTCAACGATCAGGTTGATCAGTTCCGAATTTTCCGTATTCATGCCACGTCTGCCTTTTCTGAGTTTTACAAGGTCTCTTTCGTTTGAAAGATAAGAAGTTTTGTATATGTCTATTACAGCCTCTGAAATGGATATGTAATTGTCATTTTGTTTTGATGCTTCCCGGAAAAAGGCAGTAAGCATTGTCGGTTTTTGACCGTAGTTTTCGCCTTTTTTATCCAGAGCCGCCAGTATTAATTCTTTCGGTTTTTCCGGTCTTACGATCAACTCTTCAATTTGAAATTTTGTTGCATGGAGCTTAATTTTCACAGGCCCTGTTAAAAAATTCTCTGAAAGGATGATCTCAGGTTTATAACCAATACAGGATATCATCAGGGTATCGGCAATTGCATCGGCGGGCAAATTGAGCTCAAAACCTCCCTCGTAGTTAGAAATCGTGCCGGTACTTGAACCCGGAACATGAACGGCAGCAAAGGGGACCGGTTTATCTGATTTCTCCTGTGTAACCACTCCTGTGATCTTAACAAGGTTACTTTTTACCAGTGCATCGGTCTGTGGGGAAAGAATTAACAAATTGTCTTTTACAACATATTGAAGACTATAAGAGGCAAACAGCGTATCGAGAAGTTCTTTTAACTGAATGCTGTCCGGATACAGGGCTATTCTTTTATTGTCTACAATGGCCGAACTGTAGCCAAGGTGACAGCCTGTCATTTCTTCAATATGGTAGAGGTATTGTTCTACAGTGAGCTCCTGTGGAGGCAGGTGAATATACTTTTTCAGCAGATCCTGAGTATATGCATGAGGATTAGCACATATCAGAAAAAGATAAAAAAAAATATGTAGGCTTTTCAATTTCACTGCCTTCTAATGATCAGATTGTTTTTTGTAGCTATCAATTCAACATCCCCGGTTAAAGATAAATTAATATTGCTTAACACATCCTGGACAGATTGAGTGCTGCAGGTTATTGTTATGGATTCATTGATTTTAAGATCATCATCCTTAATAATATCGAGCTGATAATACTTAGCAATCACATTGCAAACTTCTTCCAGTGGTTTGTTCCTGAAGACAAATTCTTTTGTGTACCAGGCAATGGAATTTGGATCGAATGTTTGTTCGATCTCAAATTCTTTGGTGCTGATATTCAGTTTCCCGGCATTATCAGGATTTAATTCAAGCCTCTTTGAGTTGTCTTCATTCAGATAGAAGGCAACTTTTCCTGTCATTACGCTGACGATAATACTATTGGTGTCGGTTTTTACATTAAAACTTGTACCAAGCACTTCAACAGTCGAATTCATGGAATGGATCCTGAAAGGAAGGTCTTTGTTCTTTGTTACTTTAAAAAATGCTTCCCCTTCAAGAATAACGTCCCTGTTTGTTTTCCCGAAATCACTGTTTCGGAAGATCTTTGCATTTTTATTCAGGCTCACAATGCTTCCATCCGGAAGATCCACATCAACAATTTCACTTGCTGAAGCAATTTCATAATAATCGGGATTATAAATGGTCGATTTATTCAGAAGCTGCAACAAAAAATAGGTAAGACCGAAAGCGAGTATGAGAATTGCAGCAATGCGCAAGGCATAACTTCGAAATGGGATCCTTTGCTTTCTGGGCAGGAACGACATCCTTGTACGCACTTTAGCCCAATCTTCATTTACATCCACTTTTTCGAAGTCCTTCACGTTAGCCGATCTCTCCCAAACCTGCAAATAAGCGTCAAATTCCTTCCGGCTTTTTTCATCGTTCAATATAATTTTATCCTTCATCACTTTTTCTTCTTTATCTTGTTTTTCAAGCAAAAATCTTGCAATTGTTCTTGTATTTGTTTTTTTTCTATTCATTTCTCTGATTCTATGACAATTCATTGTTCCGTTAGACGTATTGCATGAATGTTAAAATTAACACACCCAATGCCATATAGGGCTTCATTTTCACTCGTAAAATTTTTAATGCTTTGCTGATCTGGGTTTCAATGGTTCTTTTTGAGAGACTTAATTTATCGGCAATCTCACTGTTGGATAGCCCTTCAAACCTGTTCATCTTAAAAATTATCTGGCATTTTGGCGGCAAATCATCTATTGCTTTGTAGAGTGCATGCTCAAGCTCTGTTTTGTTTACTTCGTTTTCAAGGCTGTTTTCTTTGCCGGTATCAATTTGTTTTACATGATCAGCATATTTGTTGCGTATTTTTTGTGCGTTAATATAGTTAATGCATCTGTTATGGGTAGAACGAAACAGGTATGATTTTAAGGACGAATTAATATCCAGATGATCCCGTTTTTCATACAGATGGACAAAAAGATCCTGTATGATCTCCTTCGCGTTTTCAATATCATTCAGGTATTTATTGGCAAAAACAGTCAGCAGCTGGTAATACTCCTTAAAAAGCAGTTCATAGGCTGCTTCTTCGCCTTTTTTCAGGCGATTGATCAGAAATTTGCTGTCTGCGTTCAAATCGTAACTGTTAAAATCCCTCATCCCAAAATTAGCAATTGCTAAGCAATATTATGACATGTTTGGGGATTATAATACGTATTGTCAGTTCTCAATTCTGAGTTTAGAGTTCGTAGATACGAATCACTTTCCCGTCTTCTGATCCTATCAACTTCTCAACTCCATTGCACATCCCATGTTTTCGAACCACTCCTAATGCGGTCGGAATTCTTTTTTACTCCCTTTGGTCGTGAGATCGCTTCGCTAAGTTGTCTTCCACACAAACCGTTGTTTCGTTCCGTTGGGAAACGGAACGAGTTCCTTTCTTCCTTGATGAAGAAAGGAACCAAAGAAATCAACCGCTGGTGAAAAAATTGCTAAAAATCAATTCATTCCGCTAAAAGAAAAGAACTCATAACGCTAAAGCGTTACTCAGACAAATTTTCTTTTTTAACGCTTCATTCATTGATTTTCTAAACGCATTTTTTCAAGGCGGGATATATGATTTCTGCGGAATCATTTTGATTAAGTAACGAGTAACCAGAAACCAGTAACCCTAAAACATTTAAACAAATACAATTATACATTTACACGATTCCACAGTTAAACAAAAATCCAATAACCTAACAACCGGTGATTCGTAATTCGTGATCGGTAATCGGTGAACTGTGATCAGTGGATAGTTTTCAGTCTCAAGTCACTAGTTAAATTTTCAACTTACCAACTCATCAACTACTCAACTGTTACACTAACTCCAAACTCCAAACTCTAAACTCATCGTCAGATGTAATATTAATTCAATAAAAATGAATAAATTTTCAAAGCTTTGAACGATAAACTTTGGATTTTTCTTTTGAAAAACTATTTTTGTTGTGCTCCTTGAATATTATATTAACCATAATTGCATTATAACATGGCTAGAATCAGAAAAATTTATTTGCGTGAGGATGAAATGCCTCGTCAATGGTATAATCTTGCAGCTGACTTAAAAACACCTCCCTACATGAGTCCCGACGGAGCTGTACCGCCTGAAGCATGGGCCCCTGTATTTCCAATGAACCTGGTAGAACAGGAATACAGCACCGAACGCTGGATCGATATTCCGGAAGGCGTTAGGGATTTGTTGACAAGGTGGAGACCTTCTCCTTTACACAGGGCTTATGATCTGGAAGAGGCATTGGGCACGCCGGCAAGAATTTATTATAAGAATGAAAGTTTATCGCCTGCTGGCAGCCATAAACCCAATACAGCTGTTACACAGGCATGGTACAACAAAGAATTCGGCATAAAAAAACTTACTACTGAAACCGGAGCAGGCCAGTGGGGAAGTGCATTGTCTTTTGCATGTTCGCTGATAGGCCTGGAATGCAAAGTGTTCATGGTTCGTATCAGCTTTGATCAGAAACCCTTCAGAAAACTGATGATGCAAACCTGGGGAGGAATTTGTGTTGCAAGTCCGAGCAACGAAACACAAACCGGAAGAGCTATTCTGGAAAAAGATCCGGATACCCCGGGAAGTTTGGGTATTGCAATTAGTGAAGCCATTGAACAGGCAGTTACGGACAAGAGCGGACAAACAAGGTATTCCCTCGGAAGCGTAACAAATTTTGTTTGTATGCATCAGACCATAATAGGTC